>Ga0190271_10000752_pt1 | contig 17039 bp, 14 predicted proteins | sample Popmic356T_FD_133747 | JGI IMG/M metagenome (GOLD analysis project Ga0190271, IMG submission 133747) | Populus adjacent soil microbial communities from riparian zone of Weber River, Utah, USA - 356 T | ecosystem: Environmental > Terrestrial > Soil > Riparian zone | place: USA: Utah | collected...
CATCATCACACCGACGCGCCGCAGGCGCTCCTGCGCGCGCGCGGCAAACGGCATCGCTGCCGCGCCAAGCCCAACGATGAATTCCCGCCGTCGCATCGCGTGTGCACCGGCCGCGCCACCCACTCTGCCGTCATCATCCGCGCAAGCGGATGATCCAGTGCTCGCCAATCCCTGCGTGGGGCACTGGGCCTCCACCACAGCTCCGAGGTTACTGGATGCCCGCTTTCGCGGGTATGACAGTCGGTGTGTCATTCGATCACCTCGTCGGCGCGGGCGAGTACGTTCGCCGGAATTTCGAGGCCCAGCGCCTTAGCGGTTTTGAGATTGATCGCTAGCTCGTACTTGGTCGGCGCTTGCACGGGCAGGTCGGCGGGCTTCTCACCTCTGAGGATGCGATCGACATAGCCGGCAGCGCGCCAGTATTGGTCGGCAAAATCGATTCCATAGGAGATCAATCCACCGGCGGTGACGAAGAAGCGTGCGTAGTACACCGCGGGCAACTCGTGCCGAGCGGCAAGCGCGATGATAAGATCGCGATGCCGCTGTGCCGATCCACTCGCCGTCAAGATCAAGCCCCCGTTCGGCTCGCGTGCGAAAGTCTCGACGGATTGCTCGATCTCCGGCGCGTCGCGCATGTTGATCGGGCTTACGTCGACGCGGAGTGCAGGCGCCACGGCCTGGATGGCGGCGAATTGACTGGTACCGGTTCCCAGACCTGGATCACGAAGGATCGCCGCTCGGGTTGCATCCGGCGCGACCTGCTTGAGCAGCTCCAACCATTTTCCGCTTGTACTGAATTCGAACTGAGCAAAGCCGGTGGCGTTCCCGCCTGGCCGCGCCAAGCTATCGACGAGGCCAGTTCCGACCGGATCGCCGGCGACCGGAAACACGATCGGAATCGTGCGCGTCACCTGTCGTAACGCTGACACGGGGCCGTTGCCGTGAGCCAAGATAACATCCGGCGCTAGCGCTGCCAATTCGCTCGCATGCTTGCGAATGAGGTCGATATCAGTACCACCCCAGCGCGCGTCGATCCGCAGGTTACGGCCGATCGTCCAGCCCGCTTGCTGCAATCCTTGCAGGAACGCGCCGACCCAAATCTGATTTTCTCCGTCGTCCGCGCTTGCGGGTATGAGCAAACCCACGCGCCGCACACGCGCGGCAAACGGCATCGCTGCCGCCCCGCCAAGCACTGAAAAAATTCACGCCGACTACGCACGCTGCCCTTCAAGCGGACCACGTTGTTCAGCTTTGCAATGTGAGGATGATACAGGTCCCGCTGGCTTGAGTCCTTCGGCGAGCCGCGGCCTTTACGCGCGAGGCTTTACCTGGGGTAAGGGATAAGCTTCAAACCGCTTCGTGAGCGCCGACACCGACACCATCTTCGCCCTCTCTTCCGGCCGGCCGCCGGCGGCGATCGCCGTGGTGCGCATCTCCGGGCCGCGCGCGGGCGATGCGTTGCGTGCGTTGATGGGCCGCCTGCCCGCCCCGCGCCAGGCCGCGCTGGCGCGGCTACGCGATCCGGCGTCGGGTGAGATCATCGATGAAGCGCTGGCGCTGTGGTTTCCCGGGCCGAACAGCGAGACCGGCGAGGACACCGCGGAGCTTCAGGTGCACGGCGGCCGCGCGGTGATTGCCGGCGTGCTCGCCGCCTTGTCACAGATCGAAGGGCTTCGCCCGGCCGAGGCCGGCGAGTTCACCCGTCGCGCGTTCGAGAACGGCAAGCTCGACCTGACCGCGGTTGAGGGACTGGCCGACCTGATCGGCGCGGAGACGCAGGCGCAGCGACGCCAGGCGTTCCGGCAGATGAAGGGCCTGCTCGGCGACAAGGCCGAGAGCTGGCGCAAGCGACTGATCGAGGCGTGCGCTCTGGTCGAGGCGCGGATCGATTTTTCCGATGAGGCGGATGTGCCGGAGAATTTGGTTGCTCCTGCAATCATTGCTGCGCAGCAATTGCGCAACGAAATCGCCGAGGCACTGGCGGGCGCCGCGCGCGGCGAGCGGTTGCGCGACGGTCTGGTGGTCGCGATTGCCGGTCCGCCGAACGCCGGCAAGTCGACATTGCTGAACCGGATCGCAAAGCGCGAGGCGGCGATCGTGTCGCCGACCCCGGGCACCACGCGGGACGTCATCGAGGTGCATCTCGATCTCAACGGCTATCCGCTGACGCTGCTCGACACCGCGGGCATTCGCGACAGCGCCGATCCGGTCGAGCAGGAGGGCGTGCGCCGCGCCCGCGACCGGGCGGCGGCGGCCGACTTGGTGCTGTGGGTGGTGGATGCGGCCGAGCTGCCGGTCAGTCCGCCCTCCCCAGCCGCTTGGGTGGTTTTTAACAAAATTGATAGTATGAATTCAAATTATGAAGGTAATATCGTAGGGACACGAGATATTCATGTCTTCAAATTGTCGGCGTTGACAGGGCAAGATGTGAATTCACTGATCGAAGCTTTGACCCATTATGCCAAAAACACCCTCGGAGGTGAGCCTGCCCTGGTCAGCCGGGAACGTCACCGCCGTTTCCTGACCGATACGCAGACCGCGCTCGACCGGGCGATTGTCGAAGGGCCGGCTGGCCGCGAGGACATCATTGCCGAGGAGCTCCGCCTCGCCGCCCGGGCGCTGGGCCGGCTGACCGGCCGGGTCGACGTCGAGGATCTGCTGAATGTGATCTTCAGGGATTTTTGCATCGGGAAGTGAAACATCCGAAAACCCGCCGAAGAAGAGCCGAACAGGGCCGAGGAATATCTCATATAGGCCGGAAAAGCCGCCATTCCGGGTGTTCTCAGCGCGTTTCAAATGAAGCGCCCCTGATCTTTCACGTGAAACAGCCCCATTTTGACGGCCTGAACCCACTCCGCTACAAGCCGAGTCAAAGGCCCCCAATGGACGGAAAATTCGATGTCATTGTCATCGGCGGCGGCCACGCCGGCAGCGAAGCCGCGGCCGCGGCTGCGCGGATGGGCGCCAAAACCGCGCTGGTAACACACAAATTCACGACCGTCGGCGCGATGTCCTGCAATCCGGCGATCGGCGGGCTCGGCAAGGGCCACCTGGTGCGCGAGATCGACGCGCTCGACGGCCTGATGGGCCGCGTCGCCGACCAGGGCGGCATCCAGTTTCGCGTGCTGAACCGCCGCAAGGGCCCCGCCGTGCGCGGCCCCCGCGCCCAGGCCGACCGCAAGCTCTACGCGGCCGCCATGCAGCGCGCGATCCTCGAGACGCCGAATTTGGCGGTGGTGCAGGGTGAAGCGGACGATTTGATCCTCGGAGAAGGCCGCGTTTCGGCTGTTCGCCTGGCGGATGGCCGGATTTTGGCGGCCGGCGCGGTGGTTCTGACCACCGGGACGTTCCTGCGCGGCCTCATCCATATCGGCGAAAAGCAGATCCCGGCCGGCCGGGTCGGCGAAGCGCCGGCGATCGGGCTTTCCCTGACCCTGGAGCGCTGCGGTTTCGCGCTGGGGCGGCTGAAAACCGGCACTCCGCCGCGGCTCGATGGGCGTACTATCGATTGGAAGGGCCTTGAAATGCAGCCCGGCGACGATCCGCCGGAGCCGTTCTCGACGCTGACGAGCCGTATCGAAACCCCGCAGATCCAGTGCGGCATCACGCGCACCACCGCGGCAACGCATGAGATCATCCGGGCCAATGTACACCGCTCGCCCATGTATTCCGGCCAGATTTCGAGCCGCGGGCCGCGCTATTGCCCCTCCATCGAGGACAAGATCGTGCGGTTCGGCGAGCGCGACGGCCACCAGATTTTCCTGGAGCCGGAAGGCCTCGACGATCCGACCGTCTATCCCAACGGGATTTCGACGTCGCTGCCGGAGGACGTGCAGCTCGCCCTCGTCGCCACGATCCCCGGTCTTGAGCGGGCCAAGCTGTTGCGGCCGGGCTACGCAATCGAATACGACCACGTCGACCCCCGCGAGCTGCGTCCGACGCTGGAAACCAAGCGCGTTCAAGGACTTTTCCTGGCTGGCCAGATCAACGGCACGACGGGATACGAGGAAGCCGGCGCCCAGGGCCTGGTGGCGGGGCTCAACGCCGCCGCGCGCGCCGGCAAGGGCCAGGACATCGTATTCGACCGCGCCGAGGCCTATTTGGGCGTGATGATCGACGATCTGGTCACGCGCGGGGTCACGGAGCCGTATCGGATGTTCACCTCACGCGCCGAATACCGGCTGACCTTGCGAGCGGACAACGCCGATCAGCGGCTGACCCCGAAGGGTATCGCTATCGGCTGCGTGCGATCGCAACGTGCCGGGCAATTTGGCGACAAGCGTCAGGCATTGGAGAGGGCGAGGGCTTTGGCCCGGTCGCTTTCAGTCACGCCGAACGAAGCGGCGCGCCACGGTATTGCGCTCAAACTCGATGGCCAGCGCCGCACAGCATTCGAGCTGTTGTCGTATCCGACCCTTAAAATGGCCGATCTGACACGGATTTGGCCTCAATTTCTAGCCTTTGACACCAAAATCGCCGAACAGCTTGAAACTGATGCCAAGTATGCTGTGTATCTTGACCGGCAGGCTTCTGACGTAGCGTCATACCGCCGGGACGAGGCGATCGAATTGCCCGATGACCTCGATTACTCCGCGCTGAACGGGCTGTCGAACGAAGTACGCCAGACACTCCAGAGCAAACGCCCCCGCACCATCGGCCACGCCAGTCAGCTCGACGGAATCACGCCAGTCGCGCTCACGCTCCTCGTCGCCCACGTCCGCCGGAAGGATAAGGGCAGGGACCGGCCGGCCGCCTGATGGCTGCGGACCGCGATAGTCTGCAGACCCAAGAGCTGCTGGCACAGGATCGTGTTCGGGCGCTGCAACTCACTCCGGTTTCACATGAAATCGCTGCCCGCCTCGATCGATTCGCGGCGCTATTGATCGAATGGCAGCAGCGCAAGAACCTGATCGCGCCGTCCACAATTCCACAAATCTGGACCCGGCATATCGCCGATTCGCTGCAACTGCTCGACCTCGCCCCGGAGGCGAAAACCTGGATTGATCTCGGCTCCGGGGCCGGATTTCCCGGGCTGGTGATCGCCTGTGCGCTCAGCGATGTCCCGGGCGTCGAAGTTCACCTGGTGGAAAGCAATGGAAAGAAGGCCAATTTCCTGCGCGAGGCCGCGCGCCACATTGGCGTCCCGGCGACGGTGCATGCTGTGCGAATCGAGGATTTCGCGAAGAACTTCGCCATACGGCCCCACATCGTTACGGCGCGAGCGCTGGCGCCGCTAAACGCAACGCTCGCCTTGGCGCACTCGCTTTCGAAAACAGGTGCACAAGGACTGTTCTTGAAGGGACAAGATGTAGCGTCTGAATTGACCCAGGCCGCTAAATATTGGAAGTTCGAGCCGATCCTCGTGCCGAGCAAGACCAGTCCGAACAGCCGAATTGTCAGCATTCGCCACTGGGAGCCCCGTCCAGCGCAACGTTGAACGTACAGGTCCGAACCAGAAAGCGAAGCAATCCATGTCCCAATCGCCCGATCTACAGCCCGACGCCGCCGCGCCCGACAGCCAGGTCGTCGACCTGGCTGCTCACGCCGAACCCGCCAAGCCGCCGCGCGTGCTCGCGATTGCCAACCAGAAAGGCGGCGTCGGAAAAACCACGACGGCCATCAATCTGGGCACCGCGCTCGCCGCGATCGGCGAGCGGGTGCTGATCATCGACCTCGATCCGCAAGGCAACGCGTCGACGGGATTGGGCATCGACCGCCGCAACCGCCGATGCTCGACCTACGACGTGCTGATCGGCGACGCGCCGCTGCGCGACGCCGTCGTCGCGACCGCCGTACCGCGCCTGTCGCTTGCACCCTCGACGATGGATCTCTCCGGTCTTGAGCTCGAAATCGGACAGGCGCGCGACCGCGCGTATCGCTTACGAAGCGCGACCGCGCCGCTCAACACCGGCAAGTTCGTCGGCGTCAACGATTTCAGCTACGTGCTGGTGGACTGCCCGCCGTCGCTCAACTTGCTCACCGTCAACGCGATGGCCGCAGCGCAGGCGATTCTCGTTCCGCTGCAGTGCGAGTTCTTCGCGCTTGAGGGATTGTCGCAGCTCTTGAAGACGGTCGAGCAGGTGAAGACCACGCTCAATCCCGATCTGTCGATCCACGGCATCGTGCTCACCATGTTTGACGCGCGCAACAACCTGTCGAACCAGGTTGTCGCGGACGTGCGCGAGTTCATGGGCCGCAAAGTTTACGACACCATCATTCCGCGCAACGTGCGCGTCTCCGAAGCGCCGTCTTACGGAAAGCCCGTGCTGGTTTACGATCTGAAGTGCGTCGGCAGCGAAGCGTATCTGCGACTCGCGACCGAGATCATCCAGCGCGAAAAAGAGCTTCGCGCAAATTGAGCAACGCGTTCGGAAATTCAAAGGAGCCGGACATGGCAGACGACGCAGCCCGTTCGCGTTTAGGCCGAGGACTCGCGTCGCTGATTGGCGACGTCGGTGTCGAAACCCACGCTGCCGAGCGCATGCGCAGCCAGCGCCGCGTGCCGATCGAATTCGTGCGCGCCAATCCGCGCAATCCGCGCAAATTGTTTTCGGAAGCCGAGCTCGAAGATCTTTCGGCATCGATCCGCGAGCGCGGCATCATTCAGCCGATCGTGGTGCGAAGCCGTGGCACCGACATCTACGAGATCATCGCCGGCGAGCGGCGGTGGCGCGCGGCACAACGCGCCGGCATGCATGAGGTGCCAATCGTTGTGATAGAGGCGACGGATGGCGAAGCGCTCGAGCTCGCCATTATCGAGAACGTGCAGCGCACCGATCTCAATCCGCTGGAAGAAGCGACCGGCTATCAGGTTCTTGCCGCCGAGTTCGATCACTCCCAGGACCAAATTGCGAAGATCGTCGGCAAGAGCCGCAGCCACGTCGCCAACACCATGCGGCTGCTGAAGCTGCCGGATACAGTGAAGGCTTACATTAACGCAGGAAAACTTTCGGCTGGACACGCGCGCGCATTGATCAATCAACCCGATCCCGAAGCGGTCGCGCGCGACATCGTCGCCAAGGGCCTCAATGTCCGCCAGGTTGAGGCGCTCGGTCAGGAGAAAGCCGCGGCGGCCGGCAAGGCCGTCACGACGCGCGCGCGCTCGGTGAAGGACTCCGACACCATCGCGCTGGAAAAAAGGTTATCCGACGCGCTCGGACTTGTGGTCAGCATTGATCATCGCGGCCAAGGTGGCGTTTTGCAGGTGCGCTATCGCAATCTCGATCAGCTCGACGACGTGATCCGCCGGCTGGAAAAATAAGCCGACGCTCAAGCATTTTCGGTTTCGCTCTGGCATGCTCCTGTCGGCGACAAGAGGGAGCAGGCTATGCAAAAACAATTCCGCCGGGTGGTCACCGGCCATGATGCAAATGCCAAGGCGGTGGTATTGTCTGACGGTCCCGCGCCGTTTGTTCACGTCAATCCCAACGAGCCGGAATGGTATTCCGCCGACATCTGGCGGACCACTGAAACGCCGGCGCGCATTGCAGCCGCGGCGCCGGAGCCGACTCTCGGACCTCGCCGGCAGATGCCCGCCAAGCATGGCAGTGTGATCCGCATCAATCATTTTCCGCCCGAGCCGGAAGCCGTCCGCCAAATGACGCCGGAGGATTCGCGCAAGGCGTTCGCCTCGCTGGGCAACGAAAAGGCCTCGACCTTCGGCAAGGGCGGCCGGCATCCGCTGATGCATCGCACTGAGACGATCGACTACGCCATCGTCCTATCCGGTGAAATTACAATGCTGCTGGATGAAGGTGAGGTGCTGCTCAAGGCCGGCGACGTGCTCGTGCAGTGCGGCACCAATCACGCCTGGAGCAATCGCTCGAATGCGCCTTGCGTCGTGGCGTTCGTGCTGCTCGACGGCGAATTCGAACCGGAGCTCGCCAGGAAATTCGGCTGACGCTCAGCCGCGCCGACGCCCCGACGTAGCTAGCGCGAGCAGAGCGCGCTGGCCGATCGCGTCGGCCAGCGCGGGGGTGCGGCGTACATCGAGCATTGCAGCAGCCAGCGTATCCATCGCCCTTGCAAGCCGCTCCGATGTCCAACCGGATAGTGCGGACTCGACTTGCGCCTTGCGGCTAAAATGCACCGGCGGCACGAAGCTGTAGAGCGCCTGGTCGGTACGCTCGCCAGCTTCGACTGCGAGCCGCGCCTTGTGAAGCTGTGCGACATGCCGCAACGTCGCTCCGATGATCGTGCCTGTCGAGGTGCCGGCGTCCAGCGCCTTAGAAAATTGCGTCTCGGCCTCGCCGGTCTTGCCTGCAAACGTAGCGTCGATCATCGCATCGAGAGCCAGCGCCGAGGCGTCGGCGACGACCGCGAGCACGTCCTCCAGCTCGACGCGCTCTTTGCCGTGGGCGTAGAGCGCAAGCTTGCGGATCTCGCTGCGCGAGGCTTGCCGATCGCCGCCGATCAGAATTACCAGCGAGGCGCGCGCTTCGGGCGAGATCGTCAGCTTTGCCGCGCGCATCTCCTCCTCGATCAGGCGGGCGAGATCACGCTCATTGTCGGCGAAGCAGCCGATCGCCGCTGCGGCTTTGGCCTTCTCGCACGCCGTGCGGAGCGGCGATGTTTTGCGCAACTCGCCGGCTTCAATCACGATGCGGCAATCGACAGGCGGCGTCGCCAGGACCATTTCCACGGCGAGCGCGAAGTTGCGGCCGCCGGCCTTGATCCAGATCGCGCGCTTCCCGCCGAACAGCGGCACCGTGTGCGCCTCTTCCGGCAAGCGCGACGGATTGGAGGCCAGGTCGTCGCCTTCCATCCGCACCAGCGCAAAAGGATCGTTGAGATCATCCACCGAGCCGCGAATGATACGCTCGGCACGTTCGCGCACCAAACCTGCGTCGGGGCCATAAAGCAGCACGATCGGGCGCGCCGCATCGGGCCGTGCGGCAAAGGCGTCGGCGTCGGCATTCTTGATCGCGACCATGACGGAGCTTTACCGCTTCATCGCGGCAAGGGGCAGAATTTCTTGCTCAAGTCCCAGCAATAAAATAGGACGCCAGCCTGGCCCGGATATTCTCCGAGATCACCTTGGCGGCGCGGTGCTCGGCGTCGCGGCGGCCGCGCGCGCGGGCGAACCGTTGCTCCTGTCCGGGGTTGTCGTAGGACACGCGCGAGAATGTCCGGCCGGTCACCACGACTTTGCCGCTGCCGATCTCGGCCAAAGTGTATTCCGCGTTGATGCCGGCTTGCTCGACATCCGGCCGCGAGGTGGTGATGTCGACGATGACCTGCTGGCGTATCGACTGAAGATTCAATGTCAGCCGGTGGGTTGGCGGGCCCCCTGCGGCGCCGCCGCCCAGCTCGAATATCAGAATGTTACGCAGCTCCGCGGCCAGGCCTGCTTCCGGCGTGCCGTTCGGAACTCTGATCTGCTCCACGTTGATCCGCCGAAGCTGGTCGGCGACGGTCGAGCCATCCGATGTCCGGGCGCCGTAAAGTGGCTGGAAGCAGCCCGCAACGAGGCCCGCGACCGCCAGCACGACGGCCAGGCGGGGCAATTGGCGGACCTTCCCGTGCGGCTCAAGCCACGACATTGACGATCCTTTGCGGGACGACAATGACCTTTTTCGGGCGTTTGCCTTCCAAAGCCCGTTGTACCGCATCAAGCGCCAGCACGGCAGCCTCAATATCCTCGTTCTTGGCGTCCCGGGCGACCGTCACATCGGCTCTTTTCTTGCCGTTGATCTGCACCGGCAAGGTAATGGTCTGCTCCACCAAGAGCTCTGGCTCAACCTTTGGCCACGGCTGGCTGGCGACCAGGGTGTTGTGACTAAGCTCGGCCCAGCACTCCTCGGCCAGGTGCGGCATCATCGGGTGGAACAGCTGGACCAGGATTTCGGCTGCCTCGCGCATCGCCCAGGCAAAGTCAGGGCCCTTGGCGGTTTTGTCGCTGAGCGACGCACCAAGAGCGTTGGCGAACTCGTAGATGTGCGCCACGCAGACGTTGAAGTGCAGCTTCTCGATCGCGTCCGACACCTTTGCCATCGCCCCGTGCGCCGCCTTGCGAACGAGCAGGGCGGGCTCGCCGAAGCTCGCGGGCCTTTCGGCCGGTGCCGACTTTGCAACCTCGATCGCTTCGCCGATCAGGTGCCAAAGCCGGTTGGTGAAACGCCATGCGCCCTGCACGCCGCGCTCGGTCCATTCCACGTCGCGCTCGGGCGGCGAGTCGGACAGCATGAACCAGCGCGCGACGTCGGCGCCGTAGGTCGTCATGATCTCGTCAGGATCGACCGTGTTGCGCTTCGACTTCGACATCTTTTCGATCGCGCCGATCTCGATCGGCTCGCCGGTTGCAAGGAGCGTCGCGCGGCGGCTGTCGTCGGCGCCTTCGATCCTGATTTCGGCCGGCGTGACCCACGAGCCATCCTTCTTCTGGTAGGTCTCGTGCACCACCATGCCTTGCGTGAACAGGCCGCCGAACGGCTCATCAAGCCCGGCATGGCCGGTCGCCTTCATCGCGCGGGTGAAGAAGCGGCTGTAGAGCAGATGCAGGATCGCGTGCTCGATGCCACCGATGTATTGGTCCACCGGCAGCCAGTCGTCCACGACCTTGCGGTCGGTGGGCGCCGTGGTGAGCCACGGATCGGCGAAGCGCGCGAAGTACCACGACGAGTCGACGAACGTGTCCATCGTGTCGGTCTCGCGCCGCGCCGGCTTGCCGCATTTCGGGCAGGCGACATTCTTCCAGGTTGGATGATGATCGAGCGGATTGCCCGGCCGGTCAAAGGTGACGTCGTCGGGCAACTGCACCGGCAGGTCCTTCGCCGGCACCGGCACCACGCCGCACGTCTCGCAATGGATGATCGGGATCGGGCAGCCCCAATAGCGCTGGCGTGAGATACCCCAGTCGCGCAGCCGGAAATTGACCTCGCGCTGTGCGACTGGACGATTGCCCTTCTTGGTGTTCTCCAGCCGTTTCGCCACCTCCTCCTTGGCCTGCTCGATGGTCATTCCGTCGAGGAAGCGCGAATTGATCATGCGGCCGTCACCGTCGTAGGCGGTATCGGTAATGACAAAGCTTTTCGGATCGACGGCCGGCGGGCACACCACCGGCGTGTTGCCCAGCCCGTACGCATTGACGAAATCCAGATCGCGCTGGTCGTGCGCGGGGCAGCCGAAGATCGCGCCGGTGCCGTAGTCCATCAGGATGAAGTTCGCGACATAGACGGGCAGCTTCCACGCCGGATCGAACGGGTGGATCGCCTTGATGCGGGTGTCGAAGCCCTTCTTCTCCGCGGTCTCGAGCAGCGCCTGCGACGTGCCCATGCGCTTGCACTCGGCGATGAACTCGGCGAGCTCTGGATTTTTCGCAGCCGCCGCCGCGGCGAGTGGATGATCCGGCGCGATCGCCATGAACTTGGCCCCGAACAACGTGTCGGGCCGCGTCGTGAAGATTTCGAGCTCATCCTCGCCATTCGGCGAAGTCTTGGTGTCGAGCGCGAAGCGGACCAGCAAGCCCTCGGAGCGGCCGATCCAGTTCTTCTGCATCAGCCGGACTTTTTCCGGCCAGCGGTCGAGCTTGTCGAGAGCGTTCAGCAGATCTTCCGAATAGTCGCTGATCTTGAAGAACCACTGTGTCAGCTCGCGCTGCTCCACCAGTGCCCCGGAGCGCCAGCCGCGGCCGTCGATCACCTGCTCGTTGGCGAGCACGGTCTGATCGACCGGATCCCAGTTCACCTTCGACTGCTTGCGCTCGACCAGTCCCGCTTCGAGGAAGTCGAGGAACATCTTCTGCTGATGCTTGTAGTAGGCTGGATCGCAGGTTGCGATCTCGCGCGCCCAATCGAGCGACAGCCCCATCGATTGGAGCTGCTTCTTCATCGCGTTGATGTTTTCGTAAGTCCATTCCTTGGGATGGACCTTGCGCTCCATCGCGGCGTTCTCGGCCGGCATGCCGAACGCGTCCCAGCCCATCGGATGCAGCACGGAAAATCCCATCGCGCGTTTGTAGCGCGCCACCACGTCGCCCATGGTGTAGTTGCGCACGTGGCCCATGTGGATGCGCCCCGACGGATAGGGAAACATCTCGAGCACGTAGTATTTTGGGCGCGGGTCGTCGTTGCGGGTTTTGAAGATCTCCCGTTGGTCCCAGATGTTCTGCCAGCGGGTCTCGGCCGCGCGGGCGTTGTAGCGTTCCGAACGCATCGAATCGGCTTGTTTTTCGGCCCCCAAGCGCGGCCGGACTAGGCCACGAAAGGCTTGATCCGGTCAACACTTAGACCGGCCCACGTAGCTCGCTGCCGGCCTTGACGATATCGGGGGATTGGTGTTGGGCCGCGCCTCCCCGGCCCTGTAGTTTACCAATGCGGCGGGGAAGGGGACTTATGGTTCGGGGAGCTCCTCGCATCGCGTTGCTTGCCGGTCTTGTGCTGAGCGGCCCGCTCGCGGCGTTTGCGCAAAACGACGATTGGACGGCTTGCGCCAAGACCTCCGGCGCGGCGGCGATGGCGGCGTGCGACCGCGCCATCGGCTCGGGGGAATTGACCGGCCGCACCCTTGCGCTGACCGATAGCAACCGTGGCGTCGAATGGACCGCGCGTGGCGATGTCGCCCGCGCTATCGCCGACTACGATCAGGCAATCCAGCGCGACCCGTCGCAGGCCGCCGCATTCCACAACCGCGGCATCGCGCGCGCCAGCAAGCGCGAGTTCGACAGTGCCATCGCCGACTACGACGAGGCGATCCGGCTCAATCCGAAATATGCCTCGGCGTTCAGCCGTCGCGGCCTCGCCTATTTCAGCAAGGGCGATCACGACCGCGCCATCTCCGACTACGATGAATCGATCCGGCTTGCGCCCGATGCGGTCAGTCTGAACAATCGCGGCAACGCCCGCGCGAGCCGCGGCGAATTTGACCGCGCCGTCCGCGATTTCGACGAGGCAGTGACGCTCGATCCGCGTTACGCCATTGCGTTCTACAATCGCGGCAACGCCCATTACGCCAAGGGCGATCCGGATCGTGCGATCCGCGATTATGACCAGGCGCTGGCGATCGACGCCAAGTACCAGGATGCCTTGGTCAACCGTGGCGTTGCCCACGAGCGCCAGGGCCGCCTCGACCAGGCGATCCGCGACTACGACGAAGCCGTCAAGCTCGATCCCAAGGATCCCGTCGCGCTCAACAATCGCGGCAACGCCCTTTTGAAAAAAGGCCAGTCCGTCCGCGCCATCTCAGACTACGATCAGTCGATTCGCCTCGACGACAAGCAGCCCGGCACCTATTTCAGCCGCGCCATCGCGCTGGAGAGCAGGCGGCAGTACGTTGCTGCCGTCACCGACTACGATCACGTGATGCGCCTGCAGCCCGCCAACGTCGCGGCGTGGAACAGCCGGTGCTGGACCCGCGCGGTGATCGGGCAATTGCAGGCCGCGCTGTCGGACTGCAACGAAGCGCTACGGCTGCGCCCTGATTTCGCCAATGCCCTCGACAGGCGCGGCTTCGTACATCTCCAGTCCGGCCGGTACGACCATGCGATCGCCGACTATGACGCGGCGCTGCGAGCGCAGGAAGCAGGACGTCGCCGGCGGCAACGCCGACATCGCGGCGGCGCGGGCGCTCAAGCCTAAAGTCTCGATGGATTTCGCGCGCTACGGCCTCAGTCCGCCGCTGCCCGACATGCGCGCCGCGACGTGCAGACGCCGTTGCAGCTTCCGGTCGCGGGCAGCCGCTTCTGAGTTTTCAGCACGGCACATTTCGCGCCGCCGCGGCCACGGCTGATGTAATCTGTCCGGCGTGAGCAATGCACCGAGCAAAACCGGCCTGGCCGCCGTGCGGCAGGAGATCGAGCGCGCTTGCCGCGACGCCAAGCGCGATCCGGCGGCCGTCACTCTGATTGCCGTTGCCAAGACATTCGGCGCCGATGCGATTAAGCCGGTGATCGAAGCCGGGCACACGGCATTCGGCGAAAACCGCGTGCAGGAGGCGAAGGCCAAATGGCCGGCGCTGACCAAGAAGCATCCCGGCCTTGAGCTGCACATGATCGGGCCGCTGCAATCGAACAAGGCGAAGGAAGTGGTCGCGCTGTTTGACGCTATTCATTCGATCGACCGGCCGAGCTTGTGCGAAGCACTGGCGAAAGAGATAGCCAAGTCGGATCGCCGACCGTTGCTGTTCGTCGAGATCAACACCGGTGCGGAGCCGCAAAAGGCCGGCGTGCTGCCCCAGGATGCCGATGGTTTCCTGGCGCGCTGCCGCGACGCTTACGGCCTGTCGATCCACGGATTGATGTGCATTCCGCCGTTCGACGAGGCGCCGGCGCCGCATTTCGCGCTTACGGCCAAGCTCGCGGCCCGCAACGGGCTGAAGCTGCTTTCGATGGGCATGAGCGCCGATTATCCGGTCGCCATCGCGATGGGCGCCACGCATGTGCGTGTCGGCACTGCAATCTTCGGCGGCCGCTAAGAATTCAGCACGCGCCTAGCGCCAGCGCGTCGGAGCCGGCGCTCCTGGTACGGCCGCGGGATCGCCGCCGATCGGCTTGCGCAGGATGCTCGGGCGTGGCGAATCGCCGCCGAGCCGGCTGGAATCCGGGCTGACCCGTTGCGGATCGAATGCGAGACGGTTCGGCTCGGGACGCGGCGGCTCAAAGCTTGGCGGCGCCGGCGCCATCGGCGGCGGCTGGGCTGTGGCGGCATCGTCTCGCCACGAGCCGAGGTCGCCGCTGTCGTCGTCGAACGTGTTCTTCTGGCTCATTGTCGCGGCACGCCAGCGGTCGACGACCGACGCGATCAGATTGCGGTCGGGGCTCATTCCGGCAGCGATATGCGTGTTGCCGCCCGCCTCGCTGCTGGGGCGCAGGTGCGGCGGCACTTCGCGGAACTTCATGCGGGTCGGAAGCGCGACGCCGGCGCCGAACGCGAACACCTCGGCGGTGCCAAGCGACGGGATGAACGTCAGCAGGTTGGCGGCGGCATCCGAAACCGCCGAGCGGATCAGCACCTGGTCCCGCTCGTTCGAGAGACGCATCACGAACAGCGTGCTGCACTGTGAAATGATTGTGGGATCGATTTCCGCGGGACGCTGCGTGACCAGGCCCAGGAACACGCCGTACTTCCGGCCTTCCTTGGCGATGCGCGACAGCGCGCGGCGGGTCGGGCCGAACCCGATCTTGGAATCAGCGGGGGCGTAGCGGTGCGCCTCCTCGCAGACGAACAATAGCGGCGACGCGCCGTCGCTCCACAACCCGAAGTCGAACGCCATGCGCGACAGCACGGACACGACCGAATCGACCACCTCGGCCGGAAATCCGGCTAGCTGCATGATCGTCATCGGCTTGCCGTTCGCGGGAATCCGGAACAGGTGACTGAGCACCTCCACCATCGTGTCGCCGCCGACCGTGGCGTTCTCGAACATGAAGGTGTAGCGAGGATGATTGCGGAACGTCTGGATGCGTTGCAGCAGCTTGTTGTAGATGGCGGTGCGGGAGCGGTTTTCCAGCTTGCCCATCCGCTCGTCGATCAGCGCGGTGAGGTCTTCGATCCGGTATGGCACCGGCGTGTCGACGCCAAAGCCTGTGCTGCGCGGGTCTTTCTTCTTGGCCAGCGTCCGGTCGTTGGCGTTGCCCTTGTATTGGCCATAGATCGCCTTCGCGAGCGGAATGACCTCCGACAGAATCTCGACCTCTTCGTCGATGCCCGGACGGCCGCCAAAGAATGCGTCCACGGTCTCTTCGAAATTGAACAGCCAGAACGGCAGCCGCAGATTGCGCGGCGTTAGCACCTGCGATTTGTCACCGAAGCAGCGCGCGTATTCGTTGTGCGGATCAATCAAGAAAATGCGAAGGTCCGGTTGCTCATCCAGAATCTTTTGCAGGATGATAGCAACGCCGTTCGACTTGCCGACACCGGTGGTGCCGAGCACCGCGAAGTGCTTGCTCACCAGATTCTCGATGTCGATCTGCGCCGGAATCGTGTAATCCTGCTGCAGTATGCCGATTGGATTGAGATTGGAGTTGCCGCTATAGATGACGCGCAATTCGCGATCGGTCATCAGCATCGCCGGTTCGCCGATGATCGGATATTCCGTGACGCCGCGTTGCTGGTGTCAGCGGCTCGCGGAAGGAGGGCGCTGCCGGCTGCCGGTTGAAAGTCGAATCCATCGCCATCCCAAGGCTGAACAGGTTAGGCCGCGCCGCGGAACGGCAAGCCACCTTACGGGGGCAACGCTGGAGATTTTGTTAAGCGATCTTGTAACACTCTCTGTAAAATACAACCGAGACGTGTGTCCGTTCGAAGCGCCTGAAAATCAAGCGATCTCAATACGAGTACGGGGTCCCAGCCGCTCGATCAGCCGGCGCAAGGTGCCGGCTTCGAGCGCGACGCAACCGGCGGTCGGAGCGAATTTCGGCCGGGCGATATGGACGAACACCGCGCTGCCCCGCCCGGCGATCCGCGGCCGGGTGTTGTGGCTGATCTCGATGATGAGGTCGTAGAGCGCGTCCCGGCGCCAAAACCGGTCCGCGGAACTCCCCGGGGGCACGTCGACCGGCCCGTTGTAGCGCCGGTCGGTGGGGTCCTCGCACCAGCCATCGCTCCGCCGGATCCGCCGCACCGGCAGTCCGGTCCGAGGCCGCGGCATGCGATCGGCGCGCCACCACAACCGCCGGAGCACGAAGGTGCCGCGCGGCGTTCCGCCGTCGCCTTCGCGCTTGTTGGCCCTGACCCCGCCCCGGCCGAGCGCGACGGGCAGGGCCAAAGATCCGGCGATCAGCCAGCCTTCAGTCCTTCGGCCCGGCCTGGCTCGGACCCTAAGTGTCGCCAGTAGCATCGTTTTCATGGCTTTAAGGCGCTTGCTCTTTTGTGTCTGAATGCTCTACTTCGCGCCATCCGGCGGGCTGCGCCGGGAGGGGCCATGGAATTTAATGCCCAACAGCCGAAAAATCCTGATCGTTGACGACGACGACGAACTTCGCGGCGGACTGGTCGAACAGCTCGCCTTGCATGACGAATTCGAGGCCGTCGCGGTCGAATCGGGCACCAAGGGCGTACAGGCGGCCAAAGCCGGCCAGATCGACCTGGTCATCATGGACGTCG
>Ga0190271_10000753_pt1 | contig 17026 bp, 12 predicted proteins | sample Popmic356T_FD_133747 | JGI IMG/M metagenome (GOLD analysis project Ga0190271, IMG submission 133747) | Populus adjacent soil microbial communities from riparian zone of Weber River, Utah, USA - 356 T | ecosystem: Environmental > Terrestrial > Soil > Riparian zone | place: USA: Utah | collected...
ACGTTGGTGCCCTTGGAATCATCGATGTAGCGCACGCCACGTTTCTCGCCCACCCACTGCGTGCGGTGCGCCAGACCGGCAAACTCGCGCAACTCGGCCAGCATGGCCGCGCGCGGCAACTGCAGCGCATCGCCCAGCGCCAGGCTGGCCAGCGCATTGGCCATGTTGTGGCGGCCAGCCAGCTTCATTTCGTGCACCGCCAGCAGCGGCTCATTGCCGCAGCCCAACCACTGCTCGCCACCCCGTTGCAGCAGGCGATAGTCGGCATCGCTGCCGGCTCGCAGCGAGAAGGTGCGACGCAATGCCGAACCCGTGGGCAACGCGGCCACCATTGCATCGTCGGCGTTCAACACCGCCACCTGGCAGTGCGCATAGATGCGCGCCTTGGCAGCGGCATAGCCGGCCACATCGCTGTAGCGATCCAGGTGATCGGGGCTGATGTTGAGGATCACCGCCGCGGCCAGGCGCAGCGAATCGGTGGTCTCGAGCTGGTAGCTGGACAGCTCCAGCACATACAGTTCGGCATCGGACTGCAACAGGTCCAGCGCCGGCTCACCCAGATTGCCGCCGACGCGCACGCGCCGACCGGCGCGCTGCGCCATGCGTCCCAGCAGTGTGGTCACCGTGCTCTTGCCGTTGGTGCCGGTAATTCCCACCACCGGCGCCTGCGCGGCGCGCGCAAACAATTCAACGTCGCCCACCACAGGCACCCGCCGCGCCCGCGCGGCGGCAAAGAATTCACCGTTGGTGGGCACGCCGGGCGAGACCACGACCAGATCCGCATGGTCCAGCAGCGCGGCGTCGAAAGCGCCGAGCCGCACCGGCAGCTGAGCGTCCATGGCCTGCAGCTGCGGCAGCAGCGGCGGCGCCGCGCGACTGTCGGTGACGGCGATGCGCGCGCCCTGCGCCCGCAGATAGCGCACGGCCGACAGGCCACTCTTGCCGAGGCCAACGACGACCACGCGCGATTGATTGAGTGATTGCGTGCTCATCGCAGCTTCATGGTCGCGAGACCCGCCAGCACCAGCAGCAGGCTGATGATCCAGAAGCGGACGATGACCTTGGGCTCGGCCCAGCCCTTCAGTTCGAAGTGATGGTGAATCGGCGCCATGCGGAAGATGCGCCTGCCGGTGAGCTTGTACGAGGCCACCTGCAGGATCACCGAGGCGGTTTCCAGCACGAAGATGCCGCCCATCACCAGCGCCACGATTTCCTGCCGCACCACCACTGCAACCAGCCCGAGACCCGCGCCCAGCGCCAGCGCACCGATGTCGCCCATGAACACCTGCGCCGGATAGGTGTTGAACCACAGGAATCCCAGGCCGGCGCCGGCCAGCGCGCCGCAGAAGATCACCAGCTCGCCGGCGCCGGGCACGCGTGGAATCGACAGATAGTTGGCCACCACCGCATTGCCACTGGCGTAGGCGAAGATGCCCAGTCCGCCGGCCACCATCACCGCCGGGCCGATGGCCAGGCCGTCGAGGCCATCGGTGAGGTTCACGGCATTGCTCATGCCGACGATCATCAGGTAGCTCAGCACGATGAAGCCGACGCCCAGCGGCACTCCGACCATCTTGAAGAAGGGCACGTAGAACGTGGTTTCCGCCGGCACCACCGCGCTGTAGTACAGCCAAGCGGCGCAACCGACGCCGACCACCGATTGCCAGAAGTATTTCCAGCGCGCCGCCAGTCCGCGCGAATTGCCCACCACCAGCTTCAGATAGTCGTCCCAGAAGCCGATCAGGCCGAAGCCCAGCAGCACGGCCAGCGCGACCCAGACAAAGCGGTTGGTCAGATCGGCCCACAGCAGCGTGGCGATGGCGATGGCCACGATGATCAGCGCACCGCCCATCGTGGGCGTGCCGGCCTTGGGCAGGTGCGACTTGGGACCGTCATCGCGCACCACCTGCCCGATCTGGTAGCGCGACAGCCGCGCAATCATGCGTGGCCCGATCAGCAGTGCGATGGACAGCGCCGACATGGTGGCCAGGATGGCGCGCAGCGTCTGGTACGAGAACACGTTGAACACGGTGTAGTCGACCGCCAGCTGTTTCGCCAACCAGTACAGCATGCTTCAACCCTTCGGGCGCGCGTCGGGCGCGCCGCACAGCGCGTTCACCACGCGCTCCAGCCTGTTGACTCTCGAACCCTTGATCAGCAGCCGCACCTCGGGTTGCAGCGCGGCACTGAGCGCATCGTTCAGCGTGTCAGTGTTCATGTGCACTTCGGCGCCGGCGCCGAATGCTTCGGCGGCCGTCGCGGCCAGCGGCCCATGCGTGAACAGGCGCTCCACGCCGTGCGCGCGCGCCGCGCTGCCGGCCTCACGATGGAAGCGCTCGGCCTCCGGACCCAACTCGCCCATGTCGCCGAACACCATCCACCGCTTGCCCGGCAGCTCGGCCAGCACTTCCAGCGCGGCCAGCACCGAACTGGGATTGGCGTTATAGGAATCGTCAATCAACCAGGCACCGCCTGCGGTGAGACGGAAATCCAGCCGGCCCGGCACGGCGCGCATGGCCGCCAGGCCCGTCGCCACCTGCGGCAGCGTGGCGCCGGCAGCCAGCGCCGCGGCGGCCGCGGCCAGCGCATTGCGCACGTTGTGACGGCCGGCCAGGGCCAGCTCCACCGCGATGCGGCCGGTGTCGGCCTCGAGTTCGAAGCGTGCGGCAAAGCCACGCTCACCGACGGTCAGCCGCATGTCGCTGGCGCGTACGTCGGCCGTAATGCCAAAGCCGAAGCTGCGCACGCGCGCACGCGTCATGTTCCGCCACAGCGGAGCGTAGCCATCGTCGGCATTGATGATGGCCGTGCCCTCGCCGGGGAGTGAGGCCACCATTTCGCCTTCGGAACGCGCCACGCCATCCAGATCGCCGAAACCTTCCAGATGTTCGGCGCCTGCATTGGTGATCAGCCCGATCGAGGGACGCGCAATGCCGGCCAGCGCCGCCACTTCCCCGGGATGATTGGCACCGATCTCGATGACGGCAACACGCTGGCGGTCGAGCCGCAGCAGCGTGAGTGGCACGCCAAGCTGATTATTGAGGTTGCCCTGCGTGGCCATGACCTCGCCGGACAGGCCCATGATCGAGGCGATCATTTCCTTGACCGTGGTCTTGCCATTGCTGCCGGCCACGCCGATCACCACACCGCCGAAGGCCGCGCGCCAGGCGCGCGCCGCCGCCCCCAGCGCTGCTTCGACATCGGCCACCACGATCTGCGGCAGCGCCGCCGGCATGCGCTGCGTCACCACCGCACCGGCGGCGCCGGCCGCGGCAGCCGCTGCGACAAACTGATGCCCGTCGGTGCGTGTGCCGGGCAGCGCCAGGAACAGGTCGCCTGCGCCCAGCTTGCGACTGTCGATCAGCGCCTGGCCGAATTCCGCGTCAGCTCCGTGCAGCGTGCCGCCGCAATGCGCCGCGAATTGCCCCAGCGTGCGCTTCATGCCACGCCCCGTAGTGCCAATGCATCACGCACTACCGTGGCATCGCTGAAGGGACGACGCACCCCGCCCTGCCACTGCCAGTCCTCATGGCCCTTGCCGGCCACCAGCACGACGTCGCCGGCCCGCGCAGCGCGCAACGCGCTGCCGATCGCAGCGGCGCGCTCATGGATCACGTGCGCGCGCGCCGGTTGCTGCATGCCGGCGAGGATTGCGGCGGTGATGAGTCCGGGATCTTCGCCGCGCGGATTGTCATCGGTGACGATGACCTGGTCTGCGAGCAACTCGGCAATGCGGCCCATCTGCGGGCGCTTGCCGGCATCGCGTTCGCCGCCGCAGCCGAAGACGCACCAGAGGCGGCCGGTGGTGCGCGTGCGCGCCGCCTGCAGCGCCTTGTCCAGCGCATCCGGCGTGTGCGCGTAGTCGATGATGGCCAGCGGCAATTCGCCCCCACCGCTGTACTGCATGCGGCCCGGCGGCGGCGTGCATTGCGACAGCGCCGCGCAGGCGGCCTGCAGCGGCACGTCCAGCGCCAGCAGCAGACCCAGCACCGTCAACAGGTTTTCGATGTTGAAGTCGCCAATCAGCGTGCTGTGCACCGTGCCCGCGCCCCAGCTGGTCTGCAGCCGCAGTTGCAGGCCGCTGCCATCGGTTGCGACTTGCGCAGCACGCACATAGCGTGCGGCCGGCACCGCGAGGGCGTCGCCGCGCGTGGTCAGGATCAGGCTGTCCGCATCGCGCGTGCGCGCCGCCAGCTCGGCGCCAAAGCCGTCGTCGATATTCACGACCCGGCTGTGCAGTGTCGGCCAGTCGAACAGCTGCGACTTGGCGGCCGCATAGGCAGCCATGTCGCCGTGGTAGTCCAGATGATCGCGGCTCAGGTTGGTGATGGCAGCGCTGTGGAAGCGCACGCCTGCGCAGCGATGCTGGTCCAGCGCATGCGAAGACACTTCGATGGCTGCTGCCGTCATGCCCGCGGCGCGTTGCCCGGCCAGCTGCCGATGCAGCGTCACCGCATCGGGTGTGGTGTGGGTGCCCGAGCGCACCGCAGCGGTGGATCCAACGCCCAGCGTGCCGAAATAGGCGGTGGGCCGCCCGCACAGCGTCAGCGCCTGGGCCAGCAGCCAGGCACAGGTGGTCTTGCCGTTGGTGCCGGTAATGCCGGCTACGGCCAGTCGCGCTGAAGGCGCATCGAAGAAGCGGTCGGCGATGAAGCCGGCCTGCGTGGACAGTTCCGGCACTGCGACCAGCAACACCTCCGCATCCAGCGCCGGCGGCGTCACGCCGGGTGCCGGCTCCCACAGGATGGCGCGCGCGCCGGCCGCCACCGCATCGTGCGCGTAGGCCAGGCCATGCTGCGTGCGACCCCGGCAGGCGAGGAAGGCGGCGCCGGGGCGCACCGCGCGACTGTCCAGTGTCAGGTCGGCGATCTCCACATCGTCCGGCACATTGAAGCCACCGCCGAGAATGGCCTTCAGTGGACGCCAGCCAGCGGTCATCGCTGCGCCATCCTGCGGCTGTTGACCAGCGCGTCAGCATTGGCGTCGGCCACATCATCGGGCGGCACGGCCATCAGGCGCAGCGCTCCGCCCACCACCGCCGCGAATACCGGTGCTGATACCTCACCACCGTAGTACTTGCCGGCGCTGGGCTCGTCGATGATCACCACGGCGGCGAGGCGCGGACTGGTGGCCGGTGCCACGCCACCGAAGACCGCCATGTAACGATCGCGCGAATAGCCGCCGGCCTGCGCCTTCCAGGCCGTGCCGGTCTTGCCGGAGACGCGATAGCCGGGAATGCGTGCCAGCGGCGCCGTGCCTTCGATGCCGACCACCGACTCCAGCATGCCGACCAGCGAGCGGCACACATCCTCTTCCAGTACGCGCTCGCCCACCACGGCCTCGTCAACGCGCAGCAGGGAAATCGGGCGGCGGATTCCGTAGGCGCCCAGCGTGGCGTAGGCCTGCGCCAGTTGCAGCGGCGTCACCGACAGCGCATAGCCATGCGACAGCGTGGCCACGGTGATGTTGCGCCAGTGCGAATAGTTCGACAGCAGTCCGGCCGATTCGCCGGGAAAACCGCTGGCAGTCACCTGGCCGAATCCCAGCGCATTCAGCGTGCCCCAGATCTGCCTGGGCTCCAGCGACAGGGCCAGCTTGGCCATGGCGACGTTCGATGACTTGCCCAGTATGGTCGCCAGGTTCGCCGCACCCATCGGATGCTCGTCCTCAAAGGTCGTGGCGCCCACCTGGATGAAGCCGGGACCGGTGTCGATGATGCTGTCGGCGTTGTAGCGGCCCGAGGCAAGACCCGCCGCGACGATGAAGGGCTTGATGCTGGAGCCGGGTTCGAACAGATCGGTGGCCGCGCGATTGCGATAGGCACTGGGCGAAAGCTGTTCACGATCATTGGGGTTGTAGGCCGGCTGGTTGACCATGGCCAGCACTTCGCCGGTCTGCACATCGAGGACCACCACCGAACCGGAGCGCGCGCGGTTGGCGAGGATGGCCGCCTTCAATTCGCGATACGCCAGGTACTGGATGCGCAGGTCGATGCTCAACGTCAGGTTGCGGCCGGGACGCACCGCGCGAATGCTTTCGACATCCTCGACCTTGCGACCCTGGCTGTCCTGGATCACGCGCTTGGCGCCATCCTCACCGGCGAGCCAGTGATCGAAGGCCAGCTCGGCGCCCTCCTGACCCACGTCGTCCACATTGGTGAAGCCGAGGATATGGCCGGCCACTTCGCCGGCCGGATAGTAGCGGCGGTATTCGCGCGAGAAGTTGACGCCCTCCAGGCCCAGCGCCCTCACCTTGCGTGAGTCGGCTGGCTGCAGGCCGCGGGCCACGTACAGAAACCGGCGATCCAGACTGGAACTCACACGCCGCACCAGCTGGGTACGGTTGACGCCCAGCGCGCGCGCCAGCTTCGGCAGCTGCTCGGTATTGCCGGTCAACTCCTTCGGATTCACCCACACCGAATCCACTGGCGTGCTGACCGCCAGCGGCTCGTTGAAGCGATCGGTGATCGAACCGCGATGTGCGACTGTGGCCACCACGCGCATGAAGCGCGCATCGCCCTGGTCGGCGAGAAAGCCGTGATCCACCAGCTGGAGCTGCACCGCGCGGCCGGCCAGCACCACAGCCGCGCTCAGCATCAGCACGAACAGCACCGCCAGCCGCATCTGGAAAGACACCGGCCGCGGGGCCGGCGCCGACTTGAAACTCTTCATGGCGGCGCGATCTCGATGGTGCTGGCCGGCGGCGTGCTCATGTGCAGACGCGCATCGGCAATGCGTTCCACATAGGCATAGGTGGACCAGGCGCTCTGCTCGAGCTGCAGCCGGCCCCATTCCGCTTCGAGCTCGTCGCGGCCGCGATTGAGCCGCTCGTGCTCGACAAACAATTCGCGGGCGCGATGCTTGGTATAGATGGCGCCGGCCGCTGTTGCCAGCACCGCCAGCCACAGCGCCGGCACGGTCAACCACAGTACGGCGCGCGGCAGCGGCTTCACGGCGCCTCCGGAAGCTTCTCGGCCACCCGCAGCAGCGCGCTGCGCGCGCGCGGATTGCGCGCCAGCTCGGCTGCGCCGGCGCGCAGCTTGCGACCCACCAGTTTCAGCGTCGGCCGCGCCGCCGCCGGCACCGTCGGCAGGCTGGCCAGCGCCGGATCCACGCGCGCATGCCCCTGCATGAAGTCGCGCACGATGGCGTCTTCCAGTGAATGGAAGCTGATCACGGCCAGTCGGCCGGCCGGAGCCAGCAGCGCCAGCGCCTGCGCCAGTCCGCTGCGCAACTGCGCAAACTCGTCGTTGATGCGGATGCGGAGGGCCTGAAAGGTGCGCGTCGCGGGATGTTTGCCGGGCTCGCGCGCCGGCACTGCGGCGGCCACGATGTCCGCCAGTTGCCGCGTGCGGGTCAGCGGCGCGGCGCTCCGGGCGCGCTCGATGGCCATGGCAATGCGGCGTGCGTGACGTTCTTCGCCGTAGGTGGCGATCACGTCACGAATCTCATCAACGCCAGCGCGCGCCAGCCACACACCGAGTGCTTCGCCGCGCGTCGGGTCCATGCGCATGTCGAGCGGACCGTCGTTCTGGAAACTGAAGCCGCGCCCGGCGTCATCGAGCTGTGGCGATGAGACGCCGCAATCGAGCAGGATGCCCTGGCAGGGCTGCCACCCCGCTTGCGCACGCACCAGCGCTGCCAGGTCACCGAACGAACCCTGCACCAGCCGGAGACGCGCTTCGGATGCGAAGCGCGCGCGACCCGCCGCGATGGCGTCGGGATCGCGATCGACGGCAATGAGCCGGCCTTCGGGGCCGAGTGCGGCGAGGATGCGCGTGCTGTGTCCGCCACGGCCGAAGGTGGCGTCGACATAGAGCCCTGCCGGTTGCACGGCAAGAGCTGCAAGCACTTCATCGACAAGCACCGGTTTGTGCTCATCCAATCTCCCGGCCCCCGCGGCGTCGCCCGGTTAAAGCGACAGCGATTCGAGTTCCGCCGGCAGGTCGCCGCCCGATCTCTCGCTTTTCAGCCAGGTATCGCGCCGCTCCTGCCAGCGAGCCTCGTTCCAAAGTTCAAAGCGGTTGCCCTGCCCGATCAGCATGGCGTTCCGCTCCAGCCCAGCGAATTCACGCAACTCGGCCGGCAGCAACAGGCGGCCGTGACCATCGAGTTGCAGGTCGGTCGCATGGCCGACCATCAAGCGTTGCAGGCGGCGTGCTTCCGCGTTCAGGGCGGGGAGCGACATCAGCTTGCGTTCAATCGTTTCCCATGCCGGGAGGGGGTAGATCAGCAGGCACTGGTCGCGATCGACGGTGACGACGACGCGGCCCTCGGATTCCTCACGCAGGCGCTCGCGGTGGCGGGTAGGCATCACCATCCGGCCTTTGTCATCCAGGCTGAGCTTTGTTGCGCCGCGAAACATGCTGGATTGGCCCTTACGGACCCATCGGCTCCCACTTTTTCCCACTTGCCGCCACTATAAACGCGCAAGACGGCCTGTCAACGGCCGTGACAGGAATATTTTCCATACGGGCTAAGGACTTACGCGCTACCGCGAATAACCGGCGCGACGTCCGCGTGTGTTGTTCTTTTGATTCAGTGGCTTGGAAAGAAAAGCTCAACCCTGCCCGGAGATATCCGGGCAGGAGAGCATGCCGGCGTGCTAGCGAGGGCCGTAATGAGGTTCGGCTTTGCCGAACTCCACCGCACCCAAGTCAGGCGCACGGCCGGCAAAGCCGTCGGTGATGTTGGGCAACACCATCCCGGCATCGAGCGCTTTGGAGCCGCGCGCCAACGCGTAGCTGGCCCCGTCACGGGGATAGACACGGTAGATATTGGCCGCATCGGGCAGGGTCAGGTTGGCGAACGGATTGGCATCGAGCTGGCGGCCACTACGTTCCTGGCCGGAGGCCTTGGCGAATTCCGCCAGCGTTGCGCCGCTCCGTTCAACCAGCGCGCGCGGGTCGTAGCTGGATTGCACGCCGTCGGCGGGCCCCGCCCAGACGAAGGGCTTCTCGCGTGGCGTCGGCAGCCAGTAGCCGTTGTAGTCGGACGACGAATAGCTGTTGTAGCTGCGCATGGTCAGTGCCGCACGCATCGGGCCGGTGGGCACGACCAGGTTGTTGCGCAGCTGTACATTCGACGCCGCCGCATTCTGCGCAATGCTGGCAACGAAGGTGTTGTTGTAAAAAACCACGCCGGCTGCATTGTTCGGCAAGGTCATCGCGCCGGCCTCAGGCGAGTGGTAGACCACGTTGCGGACAAACCAGATCGGCCCGCCCAGCGCTGGCTGCGTGCTGAAAGCACCCGCCGCGGTGTTGGTGCAACGGTTGCGGAACACGCGCAGATTGGAGATGCCCCCGTCTGCTTCGATGCAGTTGTCGTGCGCATTGGAAACATCGTTGTTGTAAATGTCGCTGGACACCGGCGCGCGCGCGGCGTCGATATCCGGATAGCCCTCGGGCATGCCATAGGTGGCGTGGTCGATGCCGTCGTGGAAATTCTCGACGCGGTTGTAGGCCACCACATGTCCGGAGCCGTAGAACTTCACCGCGTACTGCGACTTCAGCTTGCTGTTCTCGCGCGGGTCCGGCGCCTGCGCCCAGGCGCCGCGGCCGCCCCAGTGCGTCAGCACGGTCGGGTTGTGACGGCCGATGAATATGTTGTCGACAATGTAGTAGTGGTTGGCGCCCGCGTAGTCGCTGTGGATGCCGATGTTGACGTTCTCGAAACGGGACTTCTTCACGGTCAACCCGGCGGCGCCGGCAATGCGCTTGCGTCCCGCATCGATGGCGATCTCGGTGTTGCGGAACACCAGTCCTTCGAAGTAGGTGTAGTTGGCGGCCTGCACGTTGAACAGCAGGTTGTTGCCATCGCCGTCGAAGATCACTTCGCCGTCGCCGGCCGCCTTGATGACGATCGGCGCATCAACGGTACCGCTCTGCGTCAGGTAAAAAGTGCCATCTCCGGTGGCGGTGCAGCACTCGGTATATCCCGACACCAGTTCGTGTCCGTAACGGGAACGATCGTCCTTGTAGACGCCGGCGTGCACGAGGATGACGTCGCCGGGCCGGACACGCGGCGGGAAGGCGTTGTACCAATCTCCGCCCACGGCGCCGGTGTAATACGCCTCCAGCAACCCGGTAAAGGCTGGCTGCTGCCGCTCCCCGGTGTAGCCGAAAGGATAGACGTGGAAGGTACGCCCCGTTGCGGAGGGCATGGGCTCAGCGCGCGTACGAACCGTGAATTCGGTTTCCGCTGCGCCAGCGACGCCATCGGGATCGCTCAACGTCAGCCGCACCTGGTAAGCGGTATTCGGCTCCAGATCGAACAGACTGCCGGCGAAGGCATTGGCCGCCGTGAAGTCCACTGACCATGACACCACGCGCTCTCCGCCGGTGCGGAACGGAGGCAGACCGGTGCTCCATGCAGTGGCTCCCTGCTTGCGATAAGCGACGCGGACCGAAGCATTGCGATTGCCGTCGCCGTTGATGCGCCAGTCGTAGCCGGCCGAGATCAGCGTTGACGGCTGCACGATCAGACGTTCGGCCCGCACGGTGTTGTCGGCAGACACGACGGCAACCGGAATGACCGCCGGTTGTTGCTGGGCCGCACCCGGCCCGCCGCCACGCCCCCCGGCATCGCCGGCGCCACGATTCTGCGCAGTGGCAGGCAGTGCCATTGTGGCCAGTCCCGCAGCTGCCAGTACCAAACTGTGTCTGATGGTGACATTCATGGACGCTCTCCCCGGATCACAATCAAAGAGAAGCGGGCGACAAATGTCGCCCGCTTCATCTCATACCTCAACACTGATGCTCAAGGCGCAGCGCAGATATAGCTCTCGGCCTTGTCGACATCGCCGCTGCCGTTGTAACGCGCGTACATCGGATAACGGCACAGCGGACGCGAGCGGATCACCGTGTAGGGCGCCGCGGTTTCCTTCAGCGTCTGGACCACAGGCTCTGGCGGAGCCACGCCGCCCTCCACCCAGTTCTGCAGAATGCCGAGGAAATCCATGTACTGCGGCAACTGCACACCCTTGGCGCTGCGGCCGGTGGCAACGTGTCCCACATTGGTGGCGATGTAGTAACGCACGCCACGATCGACCGCGGCCTGGCCACTCTTCTTCACGGCCTGGCGATACACTTCCATCTGCGCGCGCGAGTTGGTGACGTAGTCCGGATTGGGCGTGAAGTAGATCAGCTTGCCGCCGCGGGCGAGGAAACGCGACCAGTCAGTGCCCGCGTCCAGATCCCGCGACAGCTGCTGGATCTTCGCTTTGTCCTTCGCGAAGTCGAGCTTCAGGAAGTTGAAGTCCGTCGATCCGCCGGCGACGCGGTGCATGCTGACGTTGTAGCCGGGGCCGGCATTCGCAGTGGCCAGGTTGTTGGCGTCGGGTTGTGCCGCGCTGAGCAGCCAGCCCTGGGGGCCCTCGGAACCTGCCGGGAAACCGGGATAGGTGGATTCACCATTGGCCAGCGGGTAACCCCACTTCATTGGCCCATGCAGCGCATTGACAGTGGCGATCTGCAGATCCGACAGGCAGGTCGGGCCGCTATCGGCGCCACCTTCGCAGCGGATCCTGGCCAGCGGGCTGGCCGTCACCGTGGGATCGAACAGGTTGTTGCAGGCCATGTAGTTGTTGATGACGCCGTCCTCGAGATTGTCCAGGCCATCGCACTGGCGCAGTACCTCATCCCGCACGACATTGGCCTTCGCTGGCGGCATCCAGGCGCCGGGCTGCAGCTGCAGTTGGCGGTGATAGCTCGGCGCCAGCAGCACGCCGGTGAAGTAGGACAACGGCGCCATCGCCAGCACGCCGTCGTAATCCTGCGGATAGCGGTTGACCACCGTCAGCGCTTCGCGGCCGCCATGAGACTGCCCGCCGAAGTAATTCACCTGCGGCCTGGAGCCGTACATCATCTGAATGGTTTCGAAGGCCGCATCGTGTGTCTTCTTGAGCGAGGCATAGGCCAGATTGATGAAGGATTCCTGGTCGCCCAGGTAGGCGTTCGGATCCGGACCGGCTGGCGCGACCGGTGGCGGTGGTGGTGGCGGCGCGGCGGCCTGCGCTCCTTCACCACCGGCGCGGGCGCCACCGGCGCCGCCGCCACGACCCTGGGCAGGCGGATTCTGGTGACCCGAGTCACCGCCATAGGTGGCATAACCCTGTGCGATCGGGAACGGCGCATCGGGCGGGAAGGCCACATTCATCGGCGAGCCGCCCGGTGCGTTGCCGGCGCGGCGCGTCATCGGACCAATGGCAGGTGGAATCGCGCCGTTCATGCCCTGGCCCCCGATGTGCCAGGATTTCTGGTTCCAGCTGGTGGGAACGGCGACACGGAAATTGATTTTCGGCGAAGAAGAATTCACCGGACTGATGTAACCGTCGAGCTTGCAATACTCGGGAGAGTAATCCGGGGTATTGACGACGCCTGATGCTGCTTCCACCGTGGCGGTGACGATGGTCGCGCCCTTGCTGGGCAAGCCGATCTTCGAGGCGGCAATGGTGCGGCCCGCCATCTGGGCGCAGGGCACCTTGGGCTGGATGGACGGCAACTGTTTGGCGCTGGCGGCCAGGGCTGGCCCCGCCATCACGCCAAATCCCGCCAGCGCGGCAACGAACAGACACACCACTTGCTTGACTGCCATGACCTGATCCCCCTAACTGGTTCTTGTGCCGGCGAGGATACCGCAAGCGGCGACGTCGTCGCAGCGGATCGCCGCGGGCAGCCGTGAATTCCTGGACTCGCTGACTAAGGCGACACGGGGGCCGGAACAGCGATTCGCCGCCGCGGCCAGTGCCGGCAAGGCCAGCAGCACTGCGCAGATCATGTTCAGAATCTTCATGATCGCCATGCCATCGCAAGATGGAGAGCCGGCCGATAAGCCGGGTTCTGTCGTGAACAGTCATTCCTCTGGGACCTGTGTCGCCACAGGCCTCAAGCAGCCTACCCGGAAGCACGCGCGGGCCCGCGCTGCGATATTGCTATCGCGACTTCCCTATTTGGCCTTGCTCCAGGTGGGGTTTGCCGTGCCGTCACTGTTGCCAGCGACGCGGTGCGCTCTTACCGCACCCTTTCACCCTTGCCGGCATCATTGCTGACGCTTAGGCGGTTTACTTTCTGTTGCACTTTCCGTGGGCTCGCGCCCCCCAGGCGTTACCTGGCACCCTGCCCGCCGAGCCCGGACTTTCCTCCACCGCTTGCGCGGCAGCGACTGCCTGGCCGGCTCTCCGTCGCGCACCATACGGGGGGGATTGCCATAAGACAACGCCCGCAGTGATCGCTCACTGCGGGCGTTGATTCGGACCTGAAGTGCCGCGAGGTGCTATTTCTTCAGCGCGGCCATGACAGTCTTCTCAATGTCGCGGTGCACGACCGCGGACATGCCGCCCGGCAGCAACATCACGATGACCATGTTTTCCTGCGGAACAGCCCAGAAACGCCGGCTGCCCACCCCATCCCAGCCGAAGCTGCCCTTGGGCAGGGCAGTGCCAGCGGCGGCCGGGTCGGTGACCGTCAGCATGCTCAGTCCCATGACTACGCCCTTGCCCGAAAGTCCGCCGCTACCGGGGTACAGATCACCAGCGACATGGTTGGCCACCATCTGATCCACAGTCGAAGCCTTGAGCAGGCGCTTGCCGTTGAACTGACCCTTGTTGGTCAGCATCTGCGCAAATCGCCAGTAGCCTTCAGCACTGACCCACATGCCCGCCGAACCACAAGGGAGTTTGCCTGCAACGCAGGGGTTGGCGGCGTTGGCGCCGCCCAGCGGCAGGGTGCGGGCCTGCAGAGCGGGATTCGGGCCAAAGCTGGCGTCTGTGATACCCAGCGGCTGCCAGACGCGTTCCTTGATGAACTGGTCGTAGGGTTTGCCCGAAGTCACCTCGACGATGCGGGCCAGCACGTCAAAAGCCGCGGCATTGCTGTAGGCCCAGCGGGTACCGGGCTGAAAGTCACGCGGCACGGCGCCCCATCCAGCCGCGTAGGCAGTCAGACTGTCGCCAAAGGCCGGTGCCGTAGGATTCGCAACGCCAATGCCCTGAATGCCCGAGGTGTGCGTCAGCAGATCCTTGACCGTCATTTCGCGCGTGGCGGGCACCAGGTCAAACTCGGGCTTGGGCGCGTTGGGGTCGGGCGGGCCACCACCACGACGGGCAGCGGCCGGATCAGGCGATCCGGGCTTCAACACCCGCACCTGCTGCGGCACCTTGAACTCCGGCACGAACTTCGACACCGGATCGTCGAGCTTCACCTTGCCGGTTTCCACCATCATCATCACGGTCGCGCCGACAAAGGGCTTGGTCATCGAAGCCACCCAGAAGACCATATCGGTCTTCATCGGCGTCTTGGTTTGTGCGTCCGTCACGCCCTGCGCATCCAGATAGGCAATGCGCCCGTTGCGGGCCACCAGCGTGATGGCGCCGGGGATATCGCCGGCATCGACGTGCTGCTTCACCACTTCGGTGATTTTCTGCAGGCCATCGGCCGTGAAGCCCACCTGTTCGGGCTTCGCCATGGGCGCCGGCTGTGCGCCCAGAGCGATTGCGGAAACCGTCAGCGCGGCAGCTGCGGCCATGGTGCCAAATCTGTTGTTGCCGAACATGGACATCCCCTCTTATGGTCGTTGACGGGCATTATGCAGCAACTCGGCAGGACCGTCAGCGTCGCGGTGCCCGGGTCGCCATGGCGTATGCCGTGTCGCGGGAGACGCCAGCCAGCCTGGCCGCAATGGCGGCCGCGCGTGCCGGTGGCAATTCCTTGAGCAGCAACGGCAGCGCTCGACCCAGCAAAGCCATGTCACCCTCCTGCACAGCGCTGTTGCCAGCCACGATCAGCACAATCTCGCCGCGCGCCATGTTGGCGTCGGCTGCGGCGGCAGCTGCGAGCTGCGCCAGCGAGCCGCGATAAATGCTTTCATGGGTCTTGGTCAGTTCGCGTGCCACCACCGCCTGACGTTCGGCCCCGAACACGAGTTGCAGATCTTCAAGCGTGGCCACAATGCGATGCGGCGCTTCGAAAAAAACCAGCGTGCGCGGCTCAGCCAACAGAGACTGCAATTGCTGACGTCGTTCTGAGGCGCGCGCTGACAGAAATCCTTCGAAAACGAACCGATCAGTGGGCAGCCCCGCCAGCGACAGTGCGGCGGTGATTGCCGAGGGGCCCGGAATGGCGCTGACCGTTATGCCGGCAGCAGCCGCAGCAGACACCAGCAGAAACCCCGGATCGGACAGCAGCGGCGTCCCTGCGTCGCTGATCAGCGCGATGCGCTCGCCGCGGTGCATGCGATCCAGCAAGGCGGCGATGCGCTGCCCTTCGTTGTGCTCGTGCAGCGAAATCATCGGCTTTTTCAGCCCCGCCGCCGCGAGCAACTGCGCCGAATGGCGGGTGTCCTCCGCGGCAATCAGGTCAGCGGCCGCCAACGCCGCTTGTGCGCGTGGCGACAAGTCGCCCAAATTGCCAATTGGCGTCGCAATAACATCGAGTCCGCCAAAGATCGCAGCCACTATAATCTCCGCAACAGAGCAGGTAGCTTGCCGAGCGACACCCACAGGATGCAACCCAAGCCGATGCCCATGCGAATTCTGGCCGTGCTGCTGCTGACACTGGGCGCCGGCTGCACAGGCCTGCAGCCACCCGGTTTTCCTGCCGCCGCGCAGGCGCCCAGCGTGGAGCGGGCCCAGGCCGCCGGCCAGCGTGGCGATCACGCGCAGGCTGCCGCCATGTATGAGGCGCTGGCGGCGCGCGCCGCTGCCACCGAGCGCAACGGCCTGCTGCTGATGGCGACTCGTTCGTGGTTGAGCGCTGGCCGCGGTGTCGATGCGGCGCGGGTGCTCGGCATGTTGGGTCCCGGTCTCAGCGCGGACCAGACCACGCAACGGCGCATCCTCGACGCCGAGGTCCCGCTGGCCAATGGCCAGGCGCAGCAGGCGTGGACGCGCATCACGGCAGTGCCGGAACCCTCCGGCGGCGCGCTGGCACTTGAATACCTTGATGCGCGCATGCGCATTGCGATGGCGGCCGCGCGTCCGGTCGATGCAGTCCGTGCGGAGATCGCCGCTGAACGCCATGCCACCGATGCGGCCCAACGCTCCCGTCTGCGCACGCAGCTGCTGACGCAGCTGCGTCTGGGCCGTGAGCGTGGCGTCAAGCTCGAGCCCGCTGCCAGTCAGGACGGAGTCGTGCGTGGCTGGCTGGATCTGGGCGCCATTGCCGGCACTGCGCGCGGCGTCTCGCTGACCGGCGGCTCCGACGCGCAGCGTTGGCGCGCGCGATACCCGGGACATCCCGCCACTGAACTGTTGGACGAGGCCCTGCCGCCGGCGTTGAGCAGCACCGGCATCCCGGGCAGCATCGCACTGCTGTTGCCGGTCGGACGCGCCGATGCGCTGCTGGTCCGCGATGGCTTCCGCTACGCGCTGGCGCAGCTGCCCGCCGCATTACGTCCCGAATTGCGCATCTACGATACAACCACGACGCCGGTGGCCGCATTGCTGCAGCAGGCGCGGGCCGAAGGCGCCCAGTTCGTCGTCGGCCCCTTGACGCGCGAAGAGGTAACCGCGGCAGTCGAGGCCGGCGCACCGCCGGCGCCCATGCTGGCGCTGAATTTCCTCGCCAGCGAACGCGGCGGACCCAACGGCTTCTATCAGTTTGCGCTGTCGCCTGAAGACGAGGCGCGCGCCGTGGCGCGGAGAATCCTGGCCAGCGGTCTGCGACGCGGCGTCGCCGTCGCGCCGGCCGGCGACTGGGGCAACCGTGTGCTGGCCGCATTCACCCAGGAACTGCAGGCAGGCCGCGGCGTGCTGCTGGCGCAGGTCAGCTACGATCCCAACGCGCATGACTACGGCGAGCCGATCAAGCGGGCGTTGGGTACCGCTGACAGCGAAGCGCGCCTGAGGCGCGTGCAGGCTGCGGTGGGCGGCAAACTTGAATTTGAACCGCGCCGCCGCGCCGATCTTGAGTTCATTTTCGCGCCGGGCATGTCCACCAACGCGCGGCTGCTGCGACCGCAATTGCGCTTTCAATACGCTGGCGACGTGCCCATCTATACCACCTCGGCGGCGTTCGCGCCGGAGGCCGGCG
>Ga0190271_10000754_pt1 | contig 17022 bp, 19 predicted proteins | sample Popmic356T_FD_133747 | JGI IMG/M metagenome (GOLD analysis project Ga0190271, IMG submission 133747) | Populus adjacent soil microbial communities from riparian zone of Weber River, Utah, USA - 356 T | ecosystem: Environmental > Terrestrial > Soil > Riparian zone | place: USA: Utah | collected...
CCGGCGGCGGTGACCCGGTGCTGTTCCAGCACATCTTCTGGTTCTTCGGCCACCCCGAGGTCTACATCATCATTCTGCCGGCGTTCGGCATCGTCTCGGAGATCATTCCGACGTTCGCGCGTAAGCCGTTGTTCGGCTACGCGGCGATGGTGTACGCGACGGCGAGCATCGCGTTCCTGTCGCTCGTCGTGTGGGCGCACCACATGTTCACGGCCGGCATGCCGCTCGCGGGGCAGCTGTTTTTCATGCTGAGCACGATGATCATCGCCGTGCCGACCGGTGTGAAGATCTTCAACTGGACGGCCACGCTCTGGAGAGGCTCGCTGACGTTCGAGACGCCGATGCTGTACGCGCTGGCGTTCCTGTTCTTGTTCACGCTCGGCGGCTTCTCGGGCTTGATGCTCGCGATCGTGCCGGCCGACATCCAGTACCACGACACGTATTTCGTCGTCGCGCATTTCCACTACGTGCTCGTCCCGGGCGCGCTGTTCGGCGCGTTCGCCGGCGCGTACTACTGGCTGCCGAAATGGACCGGGTACATGTACGACGAGACGCTCGGCAAGGTGCACTTCTGGCTGACCGCGATCTTCACGAACGTGACGTTCTTTCCGCAGCACTTCTTGGGCTTGGCCGGAATGCCGCGCCGTATCCCGGATTACTCGCCGCAATTCACGGACTTCAACATGATCTCGAGCCTCGGCGCGTTCGGGCTCGGCGTGTCGCAGCTCTTGTTCGTGTACGTGATCGTGAAATGCATCCGCGGCGGCCCGAAAGCGACGGCGCAGGTCTGGGACAACCCGGCCGGCCTCGAATGGACGGTGCCGTCGCCGGCGCCGCATCACACGTTCGACGAGCCGCCGGTCGTCAAATGACGAGGACAGGGATGTCCGAGGTAGAGCAACGCAGGGAGCAGTTGCCGAGCGAGAGAGCGCGCCAAACAGCCGGAGCCGCGCAGCGCGGCGACGGTGAGGACGCTGCGCGTGCCGCGAGAGTGCGGCGCAACGCGTGGCTGCTCGCCGGGCTCGCCTTGTTCTTCTACGTCGGCTACATGGCGTGGATGTTCGTTCGCTCGAGCGGGGCCCTAGGCCCATGAGCCATTCGCCCGACCGCCATCTCGTCTGGAAGGTCGCCGGCCTGGGCGTCGCGATGTTCGCGTTCGGTTTCGCGTTGGTCCCGCTGTACGACGTGTTCTGCTCCGTCACGGGCTTCGGCGGCAAGACGGCCACGGCGGCTGTCGCCGTCGTCGAGGATCCCGATGCGACGCGCACAGTCAGGGTCGAGTTCTTGGCGTCGGTTGCGCGCGGCGCTCCGTTCACGCTCGAGCCCGAGGTCAGCCACCTGGAAGTGCATCCGGGCCAGCTCTACGAAACGCACTTTCGCGCGCGCAACCTGACGGGCTCGACGTTGACGGCGCAGGCCGTGCCGAGTGTCGCGCCGGGCGCCGCGGCGCGCCATTTCAACAAGGTGGAGTGCTTCTGCTTCACGAGCCAGGAGTTCGCGCCGCACGAAGAGCTGTCGCTCAAGCTTCAGTTCATGGTCGCGAGCGAGCTTCCGGCGTACGTCGACACGCTATCGCTTTCGTACACGTATTTCTCAGCCTCGAACTAAAGGACTTGGTCGTCATGGAACACGCCCCTAGCCGCTACTACGTGCCGCACGGCACGCGCTGGCCGATCTTCGGATCGATCGGGTTGTTCACGATGATGCTCGGTGCAGCGTTGTGGCTGAATGTCTTCGCGGTCGGGCCGTGGCTGCTGACAGCCGGCTTCGCCGTCCTGCTCGTGATGCTGTTCGGCTGGTTCGGCACGGTCATCGGCGAGAGCGAGGGCGGCCTTTTCAACCTCAAGGTCGACGCGTCGTTCCGTTGGGCCATGGCCTGGTTCATTTTTTCCGAGGTGATGTTCTTCGCCGTGTTCTTCGGCACGCTGTTCTATGCCCGCGTGCTCGTCGTGCCATGGCTCGCCGGCGAAGGCGACAACTTTTTCACGAATTTCCTGCTCTGGCCCGGCTTCGAGAACGCGTGGCCTTCGACGGGGCCGGCCGGTGAGCCCGTCGAGCGCATGGGCGCCTGGGGCTTGCCCGCCATCAACACGGCGATCTTGCTGCTCTCGGGCGTCACGATCACGATCGCCCACCACGCGCTGCGCGCCGGGCATCGCACTCAGCTCATCGTCTGGCTCGCCGCGACCTTCTTGCTCGGCTTTGTGTTCTTGGGCCTACAGGCAGAAGAATACATTCACGCCTACACCGAGCTCGGTCTTCGGCTCGACACGGGCATCTACGGCGGCACGTTCTTCATGCTCACGGGCTTCCACGGCCTGCACGTGACGCTCGGCGCGATCATGCTCTTGATCATTTGGCTGCGCGTGCTGCGCGGCCACTTCAAGCCGGACCGGCACTTCGCGTTCGATGCCGTGGCGTGGTACTGGCATTTCGTCGACGTCGTGTGGCTCGGCTTGTTCTTTTTCGTCTACTGGGTCTAACGCCCGAGCCCGTGCGGCTCGAGGACGCCGAGATACCAGCCGAGCAAGAGCAGCACGAAGAACAGGACCGATAGGCCGACGCGGATCGTCAGCGCTCGCAGCAGGGTCTGCTCGTTGGGTTGACGCCGGAACAACGCCACCAACGCTATACCTAAGCTCGCGAGGATGGCTGCGAAGAAGAGGGTTGCGACCACGAGCGATGCCGGAGTTGCCTTAGTCGCCGCATTCTAACGTGATGGGAAGGACCGGCATGGCGAGCACATATTGGGCCGTCGTCGGCTTGCTGGCGCTCGCGGCGCTGTTCGCAGCGCTCGGCACGTGGCAGCTTCGGCGCGCAGAGGCGAGCCGCACGACGTTCGCGCAGTTCGCGAGCGGCGACGCCGGGGACGCGCTCGCGGAGCTGCCGAGCGAGCTCGACGACGCTGCGCGTTTCCGCCGCGTCGAAGCGGAGGGCGACTATGTCGTCGCGCCGCAGTTCTTGCTCGACAACATGCTGAACGACGGAGCGGCCGGGTATCACGTGCTGACGGCGCTGCGCGTGGCGGGCACACGCTCGCGCGTGCTCGTGAATCGCGGCTGGGTACCGGCCGGCGGCGATCGCCGCGTCTTGCCGGACGTCGGGGTAGACGCGGGTACCAGGCGCGTCACGGGCCGGCTCGAGCGGCTGCCGCGCCCCGGCTTGCGGCTCGGCGGCGATGACGCCGGCGCCGCTTCGGCCGCAGCGGCGATCGTGCTTCAGTACCCGACCGCGGCCGAGCTCGCGCGGCGGCTCGGCGAGCCGGTGCTCGACTACCAGGTGCTGCTCGATGCCGAGGCTCCCGACGGCTACGTGCGGCGGTGGCGCGCACCGGGCGTGGCGCCCGAGCGGAATCTGGGATACGCCGGCCAGTGGTTGGCGCTCGCGGCCGGAGCGTTCGCCGCGGCGTTCGTGATGGCCTTCAGGACAGCGAGGCGCAGGTCGTGAGACACAAGTCGTTTGCACCGTGGCTCGTGGCGCTCGTATGCCTCGGCCCATTCGCGGCGGCGCTACTCATTTATTATGGGCCGTTCGGTTTGACGTGGCTGCCGCAGCTTCCCGGCAGCCGCGAGCTACTACGCGAGCCCGTGCCTTTGCCACCGCAATGGCGCTCCGCCGAGGCGCGGCCGTGGCAGCTCGTCTATGCAACAATGAGCCCGTGCGAGCAGCAATGCGTGCGGCAGCTGGGCCGGCTCCTACAGGTGCAACGGGCGCTCGGCCCCGATGCGGATCGCGTGCAGCGAGCGGCGTGGCACGTGGGCAGCTTGCCGCAGCTCGGCGATGCCGGGCTTGACTCGCACGCTCTCGATGACGAGATCGGCCGCGGTATCGTGCAGGCGCTCGGCGCCGACGGCTTGCTGAGCGGCCGCGTATATGTGGCCGATCCGCGCGGGTTAGTGATCTTGAGCTATCCGCCGGACGTAGAGCAAAAAGAGCTGTTGCGCGACCTCGAACGGTTGCTGTCCGGACCCGATTCATGAACCGATTGTTCGTTCGCCTGGCGCGCGCCGGCGCCGTGTTGGCCTTCGTCGTCGTCATGCTCGGCGCGTGGGTGCGGTTGACCGACGCCGGGCTCGGCTGTCCCGATTGGCCGGGCTGCTACGGGCGCCTCGTCGTTCCGCATCCGGCGACTTCGGCCGAAGAGCTCGGCAGCGAGTACACGCGGCCGCTCGAAGCCGGCAAGGCGTGGCGCGAGATGACCCACCGCTATCTCGCGAGCACGCTCGGGCTCCTCTGCGTCGCGCTCGCCGTCATCGCGTGGCGTAACCGCCGCGATCCTGCGCAGCCGCAGCGAGCCCCGCTGGCGCTCGTCGCGCTCGTGGTCTTCCAGGGCTTGCTCGGCATGTGGACGGTGACGTTGCTTTTGAAGCCCGTCGTCGTCGTCGCCCACTTGCTCGGCGGCTTCGCGACGCTGGCGCTGCTCGTGTCTCTCGGCCGATGGCGCTCGTCGCGGTTTCCGTCCCCTACGGCGGGCCTTCGCGCACTCGGTCTCGCCGCGGCCGCGGCGCTCGTGCTGCAGATCTCGCTGGGTGGCTGGACGAGCGCGAACTATGCCGCGCTCGCGTGCCCGGATTTTCCGAAGTGCCAGACGCAATGGTGGCCCGCGATCGCGGATTTCGAGGAAGGGTTCGTGCTGTGGCGCGGCCTCGGCGTCGACTACGAAGGCGGCGTGCTCGATCATCCCGCGCGCGTGGCCGTGCACTTCACGCACCGCTTGGGCGCGATCGCGGCCGCGCTGCTGATCGCGCTGCTCGGCCTAAGCCTCGTGCGCGAGGCTGCTACGCGCGCGGACGGCGGCGCGGTCCTGGCCGTGCTGCTCCTGCAGCTCAGCCTCGGTGTTAGTATCGTCTGGTTCGGCGTGCCGTTGGCCGTAGCGGTCTTGCACAACGGCGTCGCCGCATTGCTGCTCTTGGCCGTCATCAATGCTAACCAAAGAATTAGGCAACGTTGAGCGAAACGCCGGCGCCCACTGGCGCGACTACTACACGCTCACGAAGCCGGGCGTGGTGCAGCTGCTCGTCTTTACGGCGGTCGTCGGGATGTTCTTGGCCACGCCCGGCATGGTGCCGTGGGACATCCTGATCGCGGGCAGCTTGGGTATTGGGCTCGCGGCTGCGGCAGGCGCTGTCGTGAATCAGATCCTCGACCAGCGCATCGACGCGCAGATGGCGCGCACGCGGAACCGCCCGTTGCCGCAAGGCCGCATCGGCGAGCGCGACGCGCTGGCGTTCGCGATGGGTCTCGGCCTCTCGGGTCTGCTCGTGCTCGTTCTGCTCGTCAACGTGTTGACGGCGGCACTGACGTTCCTGTCGCTAATAGGCTATGCCGTCGTCTACACCGTCTACTTGAAGCGCGCGACACCGCAAAACATCGTGATCGGCGGGGCCGCCGGCGCGGCGCCGCCCGTGCTCGGCTGGACAGCCGTCACGGGCTCCGTGGACCCGCACGCGCTGCTGCTGTTTCTGATCATCTTCACGTGGACGCCGCCGCATTTCTGGGCGCTGGCCATCGCGCGCCGCTTGGACTACGAGCGTGCCGACATCCCCATGCTGCCGGTCACGCACGGCGAAGACATCACGAAGTCGTTCGTCGTCTACTACACGATCTTGCTGATCCTCGTGACCGTGCTGCCGTCCATCACGGGCATGACGGGCATGTTCTACACGTTCGGCGCCCTGCTGCTCGGCGGCGGTTTCCTCTACTACGCTCTCCAGCTGAAATTCGCGCCGCGCCAAGACTCGCCGATGACGACGTTCCGCTATTCGATCGCGTATCTGATGGCGCTCTTCAGCTTCCTGCTGATCGATCACTACATACCGGCCGTCTGGCCGGCGTGACCGCCGCGTAGCCCGCTCTCGCCGGCGCGACTCCCGCGACACGATGGACGTTACCGACATCATCGACCCGTTGAACGACCCTCAGCGCGAGGCCGTCACGGCGCCGGATCGCCCGACGTTGGTGCTGGCGGGAGCCGGTAGCGGCAAGACGCGCGTGCTCGTGCACCGGATCGCGTGGGTCATTCGCGTCGGCGGCGTCGCGGCGCAGCATGTGCTCGCCGTGACATTCACGAACAAGGCGGCCGCCGAGATGCGCGACCGCGTCGAGGCGCTGCTCGGCATGCCGACGCGAAACCTATGGATCGGCACGTTCCATGGCCTGTCGCATCGGCTGCTGCGCATTCACGCGCGCGAAGCCGGCCTCGCCGAGGGTTTTCAGATCATGGATTCCGAGGACCAGCAGCGCATGATCCGCCGCATGCTGCGCTCGCTCGAGCTCGACGAGAACGTCTGGGTGCCGAAGGAAATCCAGTGGTTCATCAACGCGCAGAAGGACGAGGGCCTGCGGCCGAAGGATCTGCGCGACGAGGGTAACGCGGGCCGCCGGCAGATGATCGACCTCTACGAGCGCTATCAGCAGGTGTGCGACGCGGCGTCCGTCGTCGACTTCGGCGAGCTGCTGCTGCGCAGCCTCGAGCTCCTGCGCGACAACCTCGATCTACAGCGCCAGTACCAGCAGCGCTTCCAGCACGTGCTCGTCGACGAGTTCCAGGACACGAATGCGATCCAGTATCGCTGGCTGCGTTTGTTGGCCGGGCCGACGGGCACTCCGTTCGTCGTCGGCGACGACGACCAATCGATCTACCGCTGGCGCGGCGCGCGCGTCGAGAACCTCTATCGCTTTCAGCAGGATTACGCGGGCACTCAGGTCGTGCGACTCGAGCAGAACTACCGCTCGACGGCGACGATCTTGAACGCCGCGAACGCCGTCATCGCCAATAACGCCTCGCGGCTCGGTAAGACGCTGTGGACGGACGGCGCGACGGGCGCACCGATCAAGCTCTACGCGGCGTTCAACGAGCGTGACGAGGCGGAGTTCGTCATCAACCGCATTCAGGACCACGTCGCCCAAGGCGGCAAGCGCAGCGAGGCCGCGGTGCTCTATCGCTCGAACGCGCAGTCCCGTGTGTTCGAGGAAGGACTGCTCGCGGCCGGCATCCCGTACCGCGTCTACGGGGGGCTCCGATTCTTCGAGCGCGCCGAGATCAAGGACGCGCTCGCGTACTTGCGGCTCGTCATGAACCGCGATGACGACCCGTCGTTCGAGCGTGTCGTCAACACTCCGCCGCGCGGCATCGGCGCCCGCACCGTCGAGTCCGTCCGCGAGTATGCGCGCGGCTCTGGCACGAGCTTGTGGCGCGCCGCGGCTGCGCTGATTGCCGAAGGAACGCTCGCAAAGCGCGCCGGCGAAGCGCTCTTCGGTTTCCTGAATCTCGTCGAGAAGCTCGATGTCGACGTGCGCGGCGATGCCCTGCACGATCAGGTCGCGCGCGTCATCGAGCGCAGCGGCTTGATCGCGCACCACGGCAAGCGCACGGACGTCAGCGGCGAGGCGCGCGTCGAGAACCTCGAGGAGCTCGTCAACGCCGCGCGCGAGGTCATGCGCGGCGACGACGACAGCGACCTGCCGCCGCTGGCTGAGTTCTTGGCGTTCGCCGTGCTCGAATCCGGCGACGGCCAGGCTGACGCGTACCAGGACAGCGTCCAGCTCATGACGCTGCACTCGGCCAAGGGTCTCGAATTCGCGCTGCTCTTCCTCTGCGGCATGGAGGACGGATTGTTTCCACACCAGCGCTCCCTCAACGATGCCGCCGGCCTCGAGGAAGAGCGGCGCCTCTGTTACGTCGGCATCACGCGCGCCAAGCGCGAGCTGTACCTCACGCACGCAGAGCAGCGCCGCATGCACGGCGTCGAGACCTTCGCGACGCCGTCGCGCTTCCTGCGCGAGATCCCGCCCGAGCTCATCGAGGAGGTGCGCCCCGCGATGGTCGTCTCGCGCCCGCTCTACCGCCGTTCTGCGCCGAGCGCACCTCTCGGCAGCGGCGTACGCCTCGGCCAGCGCGTACGCCACGGCAAGTTCGGCGAAGGCATCGTGCTCAACAGCGAAGGCAGCGGCGCGCACGCGCGCGTGCAGGTCAACTTCGAAGCCTCCGGCACGAAGTGGCTCGTCGTCGCCTACGCCAACCTCGAGCTAATGTAGACTTGTTGCGCCGATGACAGACGCACTTCCCGATTCGCCGATCGCGCGTCCGCAGATGAGATCAACCGCGACACCGCGCTTGTGTGTCGAGGGCCTCTCGCGAGACCGTCGGCGCACAGGGATGTGCGCCGACGAGCCCCAGGGACGGTCTTCCGGCGTGTCTCGCGAGAGGCCCTCGACGCACGAGCGTGGTGTCGCGCGCGCTGGGGTCAAGCGCGGCGCCGCGCGCGACGCGGCCGGACCCAAGGCAGCAGCACGATGAAGATCCTGATCCTGGGCGCGGGCCAAGTCGGCAGCACCGCGGCAGTTAGCCTCGCTAGAGAGGAGGCGAACGAAGTCACGATCGTCGACCGCAACGCCGACGTGCTGCGCGAGCTCCAAGACCGCCTCGACGTGCGCACCGTCGTCGGCAACGCCTCGTATCCCGACGTCCTCGAGCGCGCCGGCGCGCGCGAAGCCGACATGTTGATCGCCCTGACGAGCAGCGACGAGATCAACATGCTCGCCTGTCAGATCGCCCTCACACTGTTCAAGACCCCGACCCGAATCGCCCGCATCCGAGCTCGAGCGCTGACAGCCAACGAGGCTTTGTTCGGCCCCGGCGGCATCCCCGTCGACGTCGCCATCAGCCCCTCCTCGCTCGTCACCGACTACATCGCCCAGCTCATTCGCTTCCCCGGCGCGCTGCAGGTCCTCGAATTCGCCGACGGCAAAGTGAAGCTTGTCGCGACGCGGGCTGATCGCGGCGGCGCGCTCGTCGGCCATCCGCTTCGCGACTTGCCGAAGCACATCCCGACGGTCGAGAGCCGAGTCGTGGCGATCTATCGCGGCGGCAGAGGCATCATTCCCGACGGCGACACCGTCGTCGAGGAAGGCGACGAGGTGTTCTTTCTCGCCGCGCGCAACGACGCGCGTACCGTGCTGCGCGAGATGCGCAAGCTCGACGAGCCGGCGCGCAAGGTCGTGATCGCGGGCGGCGGCAACATCGGCCTCGATCTCGCGCGCACGCTCGAGGGCAGCTGCCAGGTCAAGATCATCGAGCGCGATTGGCAGCGCGCGCGGCGAATCTCGGACGAGCTCTCGCGCGCGATCGTGCTGCATGGCGACTCGGCCGACGAGGAGCTGCTGCTCGAGGAGAACATCGACAGCACCGACGTGTTCGTCGCCGTCACGAACGCCGAGGAAGCCAACATCCTCTCGTCGATGCTCGCGAAGCGGCTCGGCGCGCGCAAGGTTCTGGCGCTGATCAACAAGATCGCGTACGCCGAGCTCGTCGAGGCGGGCACGATCGACATCGCGATCTCACCGCAGCAGATCACCCTCGGCACGATCCTCGCGCACGTGCGCCGCGGCGACGTCGTCAAGGTGCACTCCCTGCGCCGCGGCGCCGCGGAGGCCATCGAGGCCGTCGCGCACGGCGAAGCGCGCGAGTCGCGCGTCGTGGGCCGGCGCATCGAGGAGGTTCAGCTTCCGCGCGGCGCGACGATCAGCGCCATCGTCCGCGGCGAGGAGGTGCTGATGGCCCATCACGACACCATGATCGAGGCCGACGACCATGTGATCCTCTTCATCGCCGACCGCCGCCAGATCGACGAGGTCGAGCGGCTGTTCGAGGTCGGCGGAGCGCTCGTCTAGGGTGTTGCGCCGCTACTTGAGCTCGAGCGTCATGAACGTGCTGTAGGGGTCTTCTTTGTACGGCCCGAACGGGCCGCAGTAGACGAACCCGAAGCTCTCATAGAGCTTCTGCGCGGGTCTGAAGGCCTCCATCGAGCCGGTCTCCAAGCTGAGCCGCCGGTAGCCGCGCCCTTTGGCTTCGGCCAGGATGTGCGTCAGAACGGCACGCCCTGCGCCTCGGCGGCGCAACTTTGCGGGCGTGCGCATCGACTTCACCTCGCCGTGCGCCGCGTCGAGCTCCTTGAGCGCACCGCAGCCGAGCAGGACATCGTCCTCCCAGACCGTCCAGAACGTGACGTCGGGCCTCTTCAGCCCGCTGACGTCCAAGGCGTGCACGCTTTCCGGCGGCCCGAGCGCATGCATGCTCGCCAGATGCTCGCGTAGCAGCGCAAGGACTGCCGGACGATGGAGGTCGTCTCGCTCGATCCGCATGAGGGGAGCGAGCTTAGCACCGACCTCCGCGGCCGATCACGCGCAGGCGCTCGTCTAGCTTCGCGCCTGGCGCCGCAGCGGCTCGACCCGCACCGGACCGCCGAGGCGGCAGCCCGCCTCGAGCTCTAGCGGGCCGACGACGGCCGCGGCCATTGCCGCGACGTGCCGGTGGTCCGTGCCGCAGCAGCCGCCGATGACGTTCAAGGACGGCCAGCTCGCCTTGAGGCGCGCGTAGTCCGCGCCGAGCTCCTGCGGGTTGCCGGCGTCGAGCTCCGTCGCAGCGTCGAGCTCCGCGTGGCTGCGGCGCGAGGCGTTGGCGCGCAGCCCGCGCAACCGCGCGCGCCGATCGCCGAGCGCATCGAGCGCGTGCGCGAAATGCGACGGATGCGCGCAGTTCAACATGAAGTAGGCCGGCGGCGCGCGCCCCGCTTCGGCGGCGTCCGTGTCGACGGCGTCGATCGCGCTCGCGATCGACTCGCCGCTCGGCAGCTTGCCGTCGGTTTCGACGGTGAACGAGATGGCCGACGAGCGGCCGGCTTGCGCGGCGGCGCGGGCCACGCCGATCGCTTCGGCGCTCGTCGTCATCGTGACGGCCGTGATCATGTCAGCGCCCGCGGCGGCCAAAGCCTCCACCTGAAGTCGGTGCACTCGCTCGGCATCGCGGGGCGCCATCGGCGCGCCGGCGACGTAACCGTCGCCGCGTGGGCCCACGCAGCCGCTGACGACGATCGGCCCCGCGATGCTCGCCGCGTGCTCCGACTGAAGCTCCCGCATCAAGGCGATCGCATCGCGGTTGATGCGCCGCATGGCCGCGGCGTCGAACCCGAGCTTCGCGCCCCAGTCGGCGCCGGCGCGCCACGTGGGGCTCTCGAGAATGAAGCCCGTTTTGGGCGTCGTGGCGGCGAGCTCGAGGTAGCGCCGGAAGTAGCGGCGCAGGCTCGCGCGGCCCTCGCTCGACTCGAGCAGCACGAACGCCGCGAATTCCGGCAGCGCGATGCCTTCCTGAAAGATCAACACGGTTTCGAGGCCGGCGTCGGTCAAGAACCAACCGCCGTCCTGCTGCGGCAACTGCAATTTCGTTTCGCTCATGGTCGCACTCCGTCTCCACTCCAACGAGGGGCGGCACTATAGGAGCGGCTGCGCCGGGCCGAAATGATCGCGACACCGCCGTTCTTGCTCGAAACGCCGCAGATCGGAGCGACGCGGCGGCGTACCATGGAGCCCAACGATGGCGCAGCACGACCTGATCGCGAACCTCGAAGCTCTGATCGCCAAGGGCGGCGACGGCGCCGCACTGCGGCTCGCTCTGGCGTCACGCTACCTCGATGCCGGCGATGCGCCCGCGGCGGTGCGGCATGCGGAGGCCGCCGTTCGACTCGACCCCGAGTACTCCGCCGCGTGGAAGGCGCTTGGCCGCGCGTTGACGGCCGCCGGCCGCAATGCCGAGGCCCTCGCCGTTTACGAGCGCGGGGCCAAAGTTGCGGAGCGGCGCGGCGACCAGCAAGCCGCGAAGGAAATGCGCGTGTTCAGCAAACGCTTGCAGCGCGCTGCCGCCAAGCCGCAAGACACGAGCGCCGACTAAACGCCGCGCTCAGTGGTGGCCGTGACCGTCGTGCTCGTCCGAATCCTGCTTGGGCGGAGGCGGCAGGTTGTCGGCATTCATCCACGTCTTGATGCCGAAGTAGAACAGCGCGATGACGATGATCGCGATCGGTAGCGGCGGAAGCCAAACGGGAATTTCGTTCATACCTGTGACGTACTCTGTGAGTGGTCCCGAAAATAGCCAGTAGAGGATCAGCGCAACGAGAAAGCCCCAAACGACTCCGTAGGCCGCTTTCGGGCTCGAGCGCCACAGCGCTCCCCAGAGCAGCATGGAGACCGCAACGCCAATCAACCAGGCCAACATCGCATGTGCCCTTTACGGTTACGCCGCTCGCTCAATGCTCTGCGGCGTGCCCAGCCGGCGCGATAGGCGCGGAGAAGAAGTCGAGCCGCGTCAGCTCCGTGTAATCGCCTTCGACGGCCATCAGCCCTATCAGCACGAGCAAGACGACGGGCGGCCCCAGAATCGCCCAGATCAGCGCCATGCGCTCCCACGCCATGTGCATGAAGATCGCGACGATGAAGCCCGCCTTGAGGAACATGAATAGCAGGATGAGTCCCCAGCGAAGGTATCCGTGGTCGAGGAAGTCCGTCGCGTACGAAAACGCGCTGAGTAGGAACAGCAACCCCCAGATGACGAAGTAGATCTTCAGCGGATGTGTTTGCCCGGTTGCGTGTGCGTCGGCCATTGGCCACTCCCTACCAGAGATAGAAGAACGCGAAGATGAACACCCAGACCAAGTCGACGAAGTGCCAGTACAGGCCCACGATCTCGACGATCTCGTAACCTTTTTTCTCGTAATCGCCGCGCAAGACCTTCATCGCGACGACCGTCAGATAGATCACGCCGGCCGACACGTGCAGGCCGTGGAATCCCGTGATCATGAAGAACGTGGCACCGAACTGCGACGCGCCCATCGGGTTGCCCCAGGGGCGGATGCCTTCCTCGACGATCAGCTTCGTCCACTCGAAGGCCTGCATGCCGACGAAGATCGCGCCGATCGCAGCCGTGATGAACATCAAGGCGGCCGCGCGGCCGCGGTCGCGGCGATAACCGTAGTTCACGGCGAGCGCCATCGTGCCGCTGCTCGTGATCAGGTCGAACGTCATGATGCCGATCAGGAGCAAAGGCACGCTGACGCCGAACACCTCGAGCGCGAACACCTCGCTCGGGTTCGGCCACGGCACGGGCGTGGATACCCGGACGTTCATGTACCCCGTGAGGAAGCACGTGAAGATGAACGTGTCGCTCAGCAGGAAGATCCACATCATCGCTTTGCCCCAGGGAACCTGGAACGTCTGCTTGTCTGCGGACCAGTCGGTGACCATCGTTTGCCAGCCCGGCTCGTTCGAGCCGGCGGCTGCAGTTTCCGAATGCGCCATAACGGACGGGATTCCTTGGAGTTAGGTCGACAACAGCAACGCGAATACGCCGAGCCAGATCAGGAGCAACCAGTGCCAGTACGTGGTGCAGAGCTGCACGCTCAAGCGAAGGCGGCTGCGCGCGACGACGCTGTTTGCGTCGACGCGGAAAATGCGCGCCGTCGTGCGGCCGAGCACCCAGAGGCCGCCGATCAGGTGCAGGCCGTGCACGGCGGTCAGCAGCACGAAGAAGGCGTATGCGGGGCTGCCCGGGCCCAAGTTGCCGCCCGCGCGCGCTTGCTGCCAAGCGAATATTTGCCCCGCGAGGAACACGACGGTCAGCAGGCCCGCGGTGAGGAAGTACGAGCGCCCGCCCGTGAAATCGTCGGCGTCGATGCGATTGCGCGCGACCTGCATGGCCCCGCTCGCGAGCACGAGCACGAGCGTGTTGATCCACAGCACGCTCGGCTCGTCGAGCGCTTGCCACGTCACGAGCCCGCCGTGGCCGCCCACGCGCATCATGTAGGCGCTCGCGAACAGACCGAACAAGCTCGAGACGACGGCGAGGAACACCCAGAGGCCCACCTTCGGCGCCGACGAGGTGACGGTCTCCTGGCTCGTCGGCACGACACCCTGCTTGAGCCAGGGCTTGTCCTTGAGCCGCTGGATCAACAGCCACCACACCGTGATGGCCGTCAGCATGGCGATGAAAAGTGCGCTCAACATTGCCGCGTGGCTCGCTAGCTATTCGCGAGCGAGTGGTGCCCCTTCGGCGGCTCGTTCTGCGGGATGAAGTCCTTCGGCTCGCCGGGCACGCTGTAGTCGTAGGCCCAGCGATAGACGACGGGTAGCTTCGGGCCCCAGTTGCCGTGCACGGGCGGTGTCTGCGGCGTCTGCCACTCGAGCGTCGTGGCGCCCCAGGGGTTGTCGGGCGCCTGTTTGCCCTTGCGCAGGCTGTAGAACACGTTGACGAGGAAGATCAGCTGCGCGACGGCGACGACGATCGCGGCGATCGTGATGGCCTCGTTGACGGCGTGCGCGGACTCCGGGATGAAGTCCGTCGTGCCGTACGCGTAATACCGGCGCGGCATGCCGAGAATTCCGATGTAGTGCATCGGGAGATAAATGGCGTAGGTGCCCAAGAACGTCATCCAGAAGTGGATGTATCCCAGGGTCTGATTCGGCATCTTGCCGCTGATCTTGGGAAACCAATGGTAGATGGCGCCGAATAGCACCATCACGGGCGATACGCCCATCACCATGTGGAAGTGGCCGATCACGAAGTAGGTGTCGGACAACGGCAAATCCACCGTTACGTTGCCGAGGAACAGCCCCGTGAGACCGCCGTGCACGAACGTGAAGATGAAGCCGATCGCGAACAGGTTCGGAATGTTGATCTGGATGTCGGCGCGCCAGAGCGTGAGCACCCAGTTGTAGACCTTGATAGCCGTCGGGATCGCGATGATCAGCGTCGTCGTCGCGAAGAAGAACCCGAAGTAGGGATTCATGCCGCTGACGTACATGTGGTGCGCCCACACGATGAACGACAGCGCGCCGATCGCGACGATGGCCCACACCATCATGCGGTAGCCGAAGATGTTCTTGCGCGCGTGGGTGCTCAAGAGGTCCGACACGATGCCGAACGCCGGCAGCGCGACGATGTACACCTCGGGGTGGCCGAAGAACCAGAAGAGATGCTGGAACAGCACGGGGCTGCCGCCGTCGGTTTCCGCGATCTCGCCGAGCGACATGATCGCGGGCATGAAGAAGCTCGTCCCGATCAGGCGGTCGAGGATCATCATGATCGCGGCGACGAGCAGCGCCGGGAACGCGAGGAGGCCCAAGATCGTCGCGACGAAAATGCCCCACACGGACAGAGGCATGCGCATCAGCGTCATGCCGCGGCAGCGTGCCTGGAGCACCGTCGTGACGTAGTTCAAGCCGCCCATCGTGAACGCGACGATGAAGATCGCGAGCGACAGCAGCATCAGCAAGATTCCCCAGTCGTGACCGGGAGTGCCCTCGAGGACCGTCTGTGGCGGATACAGCGTCCAGCCGCCGCCCGTGGGTCCCCCAGGGACGAAGAAGCTCGCTAGCAGCACGATGACCGAGAGCAGGTAGACCCAGAAGCTCAGCATGTTCAAGTACGGGAACACCATGTCGCGGGCGCCGCACATGAGAGGAATCAGGTAGTTGCCGAACCCGCCGAGGAACAACGCCGTCAGCAGGTAGATGACCATGATCATGCCGTGCATGGTCACGAACTGATAATAGTTGTACGGCGTGATGAAGGGGAAAGTGTCCGGGAACCCGATCTGGAGCCGCATCAGGAGCGACAGCGCGAGGGCAACGAGCCCTACTCCGATGGCGACGCTACCGTATTGGATCGCGATGACCTTGTGGTCCTGGCTCCAGACGTACTTCTCGATCCACGTTTGTGGATCGTGCATCGGATGGTCACGATCGGCTATTGCTACGTATGCCATGACGGATCTTCCTTTCGACTACGGGCCGGCGAGCGTGAGCGCGTCGGCTGATGTTTGTTCCGGTCTCCTACGGCGTCCTGCTAGCGCAACGCATTGCCTCTTCTAGCGAAGCGTATTTATGTACGCCACGACGTCCTTGATCGCGTTCTCGCCGACGAGCACGTTCGCGACCAGATTCATTTGGTCGCCGTAAATATCGTCCGGATGCCCGCCGCGCACGCCGCTCTTGAAGTACTGGAGCTGCCTTTCGAGGTACCAGTCACTCATGCCGGCCAATCGCGGGGCGTTGGTGCCCCAACGACCCTGCCCTTCGGCGCCGTGACACGTCGAGCAGGTGAAATAGAGGTCCCGGCCATGCTCGACGTCGCCGCCGCTCACGCTCACGGGCGCTGGGTTGTTCGGCAACGTCGCGATGTACGCCAGCACGTTCTCGCGTGTCGCCACGTCCACGACGAGCTGCGACATCGGGGCCATCTGCGGGCCGAACTGATCGCCGGCCGTCGTGCCGCGCACGCCCGTCTGATAGTGCACTAGCTGGCGACGGGCATACCAAGGCTCGAGGCCCGCGAGCTTCGGTGCATTGAGCTGCTGGTTGCCTTCGCCCTGCGGGCCGTGGCACGCGGAGCAGACCGCATAGTTGGCTTGGCCGGCGGTTGCGTTGCCCACGGGCCTTGCCTGCGTCTGCGCAAACGTCGGCTGGGTCGCGAGCCACGCCTGATAGGCGGCCGGCTCGTCGACGACGACCTTGCCGCGCATCGCGAAATGCCCCGTGCCGCAGAGCTCCTCGCAGAGAATCTCGTAGGTGCCTGTCGCCGTCGGCGTGAACCACAGGTAGGTCACGAGACCGGGGACGAGGTCCATCTTCACGCGGAATTGCGGAACCGTGAAGTTGTGCAGCACGTCGGTCGAGCGCAACAGCACCCGGACCGATTGATCGAGGGGGATATGCAGGATCGGGCTCGCGATGATGATGTCGTCCTGGCCGGCGGTATCCTCGGGGTCGACGCCGAGCGGATTGTCGACGCTCATGTGCCGCACGGCGCTGTTCCCGAGCGCGTTGTCGGCGCCGGGTAGCCTGAAGCTCCAGTGCCATTGCTTGCCGACGGCTTCGACGGTTGTGGCGTCCTCGGGCACCCGGACGAAATCCGCCCAGACGAACAGGCCGGGCGTCAGCATGGCCGCGACACCGACCGTCGTGAACGCCGTCAACGCGATCTCGAGCTTCGCGCTCTCGGGCTCGTAATGCGCCTTGTTGCCGGGCCGGGCGCGGAACCGCCAGACGCAGTAGGCGGTGAACAGGTTGACGGCGACGAACACGATGCCGCAAACCCAGAACGTGATGTCGACGGTGAAGTCGATCGTGTCCCAGTTGGAGGCGAGCGGTGTGAAGTACCAGCCGAGAGACGAGCTCGCGAAATGAAAAATCAGC
>Ga0190271_10000755_pt1 | contig 17020 bp, 16 predicted proteins | sample Popmic356T_FD_133747 | JGI IMG/M metagenome (GOLD analysis project Ga0190271, IMG submission 133747) | Populus adjacent soil microbial communities from riparian zone of Weber River, Utah, USA - 356 T | ecosystem: Environmental > Terrestrial > Soil > Riparian zone | place: USA: Utah | collected...
ATCCGGCGGCGGCCGAAGGCGAACAGCACGACGTCGCTGTCGTCGCCGCTGATGGTGGTGGCGGCGTCGAGGTCGTCGGCTCGCCAACCAGCCTCATCGCAGACGAAGCGCACTCGCCCCTGGCTACACCTCAGCCCGATGCTGTTTCCGGGCCCGAGGCGGGCGGCACCCTCGTCGGCCATGGCCGGTCCGAATGCTTGAAGGAACGTGAGCGCGGCCCGACACACGTCGGGCTCCAGACGATCGTCCTCGCCGAGCGCGGCCGCGAGGTCGCTGGTGTGCAACCCGGCCTCCATCGCGAACACGTCGAGGGCGAGCACGACGGGGAGCCCGCCGTAGGGCATGGGCACCACTCGGTCATGGGGCAGGTCGAGGAACGCATCGATCTCATCGACGAGCGCGCGGCCGTTGGCCACAAGCTGCTCGCGAAGAAGGTCGGGACTACGGTCCGCGCCGAACTCGGTGCCTTCGGCGACACCGACCACATCGGTGCGGGCCCGACGCAGCCCATCCGCCTCGTACGAAGTCCCCCAACAGGCGTGGGCCACGAGCTCCTTGATGCTCCACCCCTCGCATCGGGTCGAGGTTCCAAAGGCGCCGCCTGACACGCGGCGCAGCAACTCGTCGGTGCGTCCCCATTCGCGTTCAATCACGACGCGAGCCCCGCGGGCAGCGCGGACATCGTTCATCGGATCGTTCGTTGCCATCACGCCGACTCTTCGAGCGAGAGCTGATCCAACGCCGCGCCGACGCGGTCGGCGGCGGGTCGGCACCCGGTCGCGCGATTGTGCTCGAGGGCCTCGCGGAGGAGCCCTCGACCACGCTCGAGGTCTCCGGCTACTGCGAACGCGCGGCCGGCGAAGCCACCGGCGTCACCGAGGCACACCGCACCCGAGCCCAGCACCACGAGATGGCCGGCCCATGGGAGCAACTGATCGGCGAGCACCCGACAGCTGTCCACGTCACCGATGTGGGCCGCCGCGTCGGCGTAGAGCGAGACGTTGTACAGCCAGCTGAGGTCGCGCGGCAGCCGCTCGAAGGCCGATCCGGCGTGGACCGCGACGAGGTCGGCGACTCGATCGTCGAGCCCGGCCGCCGCCGCCCCATAGGCCGTCACCGGAGCGAAGCGCTCACCCACCTCGTCGAGTAGCGACTCCACGAGCGAAAGGCCCCGCGCCGCCTCACCGGTGTCGACCGAGAGGTGCAGGAGCTGCACGGCGTGAACGAGTCGCACGTCCCGGTAGCGCCACTGCTCGCCCTCGACTCGGAACGCTTCGACGAGCGTCTCGGCCGAGGCGTCCCCCCGCCGCAGCGCATCCATCGCCCGCCACATCGCGGGGTACCACAGGTGCACGGGAAGACGAAGGTCCTCGATGAGCGCCTCGGCCCGTTGGCGAACGACGGACGCCTCGTTCGTTCGCCCGGCCTCGAGCAGGTCGACGAACTGGAGACGCAAGGCATCGAGCAGCGCCTCGCGGTTGCCGGCGCGCGCCGCCGCCTCGACCGCCCGCTCGATGCCCACGAGCCTGACCAACAGGTCGTCAGGGCCCGTCTGCGTCGCCCGTTGCGACACGATCGCGGAGGCGAGCGCGGCGTGATCTCCCAAGCGGTCTGCCGCCTCGATGGCATCGACGCACGCTCGAGCACCTGCCTCGGGCTGCCCGCCGTAGGCGAGGGCCCTGCCCTGGGCGGCGAGGAGTCGGGCTCGGACCGGAGCGTCCTCGCCGTCGAGCGAGCCGATCGCCGCATCGATCAGGGCGATCCCGACCGCGCCCCACTGCTCGCGGGGCAGCCGACTTGCGAAGAGAGCGTCCTCGTAGCCGAGTGCGGCCCTCACCAGGACGGCACTGGGCACGACGTCGAGGTCGACCGATGCGTGGGCGAACGACCGCATGGCCTCGTCCAGCGCGCCGGCTCGACGCAACGCCTCACCGAGCCCCACAGACCGCCGAGCCACCACTTCGGCGCTGGCGTGGGGGTCGAGCTCGAGGGACTCGTTCAGCTTTGCGACAGCTCGCTGCGGTTGGTGGCTGACGAGACGTTCGGCCGCGAGCTCGAGACGGTCGGCTGCCTCGATTCCGATGCGCTCGCGGTCCCAGCTGACGCCGTCGACCTCGACGGCGTCAGCGAGCTCCGGCAGGCTCGCATGCGCCGCAGCCAGGTGTGTGCCGACCAACTCGTCCGCGAGGCTGCGGTCGGCCCGGTCGTCCATCCAGGTGGCGAACCGAACGTGCAACCGGGCCCGCTGCATCCTGGGCAGGCTCGCATAGGCCACGTCGCGGAGCAGCGTGTGTCGGTAGGTGTAGACCTCGAGCGCCGCGAGGCCCAGGTGAGGCCCTGCGACCAACCCGAGCGAGCGGAGCTCGTCCAGGCCGGCCTCCGCTTCGTCGACGCCGAAGGCGTCCAACGCCCCGGACGGGAAGGTGTGTCCGGGAACTGAGCCCGAGGTGGCCACCTGCCGGGTCGCGGCGTGCAGCTCATCGAGCTGGTTCTGGTAGATGGCGTGGACCGTGCTGGGCAGCTCGAGGTGCCCCTCGGACGACGTGAAGCGCCAAGCTCCGGCCTCGCGCCTCAAGACGTCGGCCTGCACCCATGTGCGCAGAAGTTCCTCGACGAACAGCGGGTTACCCCCCGACGCGTCGGCGATCCCGTTGGCAGCGTCGGGCGGAACGACCCCCGGGCCGACGAGCGCGTCGACCAGTCCGGGGACGATGTCGCGCCCCAGCGGGCGTAGGTCGAGCAGGCGGTAGTCGCCGAGCGGCCGCTTCATCTCACCGTCCTTCATGACGCTGGCGACCCCGCCGGGACGCGATGTGAGGACGATCGATCGGGCGGTTGACGTCGAGCGCAGGAGAGTCTCGACGAAGCCCGTGACGTCCGGCGGGAGCAGGTGGATGTCCTCGATGATCCAGAGCGTCCGGACGTCACCGAGCCGGTGTTCGAGGACGGCAGCCCAGGAAGCGAACAGGTCGTCGGGCTCGGCCGTCAAAGGCCCGCCCTCCACCAGCGCGAGCGCATGGTCGGCGGCGAGGTCGCCCCGCGTTCCTGACCACCCACGGGCGGTCAAGCCGGAGACCAACTCCGCACGCGCGAGGCTCGCCTCGCCCGCGGCGTCGAGCGCCTCGCGCAACAACGCCCGTGCGACGTCGTAGGGGCCGCCGTGCGCGACGACCGTTGCCCGCCACACGGGGTGACCCGCTTGCCGGGCGCGTGCCGCCAGCTCGTCGACCAGCCGGCTCTTGCCCACTCCGGGCGGCGCCACGACCAGCCACGGGCTCGGGATCTGCTTTGGTTCCAGCGGCTCCGTGAGCGAGTCGAGCAACGACGCGAGCTCCTGATCCCGGCCGAGGGTGGGCGCGGTGAAGCCGTGGAGCAGCCCGGCGCGCGACGGCTCGTCCCTCGGGCCGACGACATGCCACGCGGACACCGGCTCCGACTTCCCCTTCAGGTCGAGGCCGCCGACAGGTCGCAGGACGAACGCGGGCTCGGCCGCGAGCGCGGTCCCGGCGCCGATGAGCACCGTGCCCGGGTCAGCGGCCGTTTGCAGGCGGGCGGCCACGTTCATGACGTTGCCGGTCAGGCGCCAGGCGCCATCGGCCTCCTGGCTGGCGTGGACCTCGCCCGTGTTCACGCCCACCCGCACCTGGAGCGACCCTGCCGGCAGTCGCAGGGTTTCGCCAACCTCCGCGACGGCGGCGACGATGGCCAGGCCCGCCCCGACCGCTCGGAGGCCACCGTCCTCGCCCGCGTGGGTTACGCCGAACGCGGCCACCACGGCATCGCCGATGAACTTCTCCACCACGCCACCCGCGGCCTCCACGGCTGCGCGGGCGCGTTCGAAGTAGTCATTCTGGATCGTGGCGACGTCCTCGGGATCGAGGTGCTCCGACAACGTCGTGAAGCCGACCAGGTCCGCGAAGAGCACCGAGATCACGCGCCGCGCCGAGCCGGTTGAGGGCGGTCGAATGGCCATCGGGAGCGCCACGGTAGTGGTTGAAAACGTCCCGATCGGCATCGCACGGACGGGTAGATTCCCTACGAAATCGGTCAGCTCACAGGTCGAGATCGATCTCGTTGGATCAGCGCCTCGGAGCAGATGTCGGTCTCGACCGGCCCTCCGGTCCAGGGCGGCTCGACCCGAACCAGGTGATCCCGGGCGAGGAAAGCTCGAGTTCGAGGCGCTGGTCAGGGTGTTCTTCGCCGACTCCGGGACGAAGGAGGCCCTCGATGCCACCCTGGCCGGTGTCGAGGCCAGTGCACAGACCCGGATCGACGAGATGCGATCGATGATCGACGCCAGTCGCGACGCGTCGTACGAGTTCAGCTCGCAACTCCACGTCAACGCGCTGGCCCAGCGCTTCCAACTCGACCACCAGCAGCTCCAGCTGGAGTGGGCCCGTTGGGCGCGCCGTCAGGTGATCTTCGCTGATCGGGCGGCGGCGCTGGAGCGGGTCCTGAGCAACGGTCGTCGACCGCCAATTGGCGTGTGGGTGGGCTCGTCCTCAGTTATACTCAGAGTGAGTGTAATGAGGAGACGGAGATGGCGACTCGGACGGTCGAATCCACCGTGAGCGAGGGCGGTTCGGACTCACACGACGTCTCGACCGCGCTGTTCACCGATCGCTACGAACTGACGGCGTTGGCCGCCGCACTTCGCGACGGGACGGGGTCCCGCCGGGCGGCGTTCGAGGTCTTCACCCGTCGACTTCCCACCGGTCGTCGGTACGGCGTCGTGGCCGGTGTCGATCGCATCGTCGACGCAGTACTGCGGTTCCGGTTCGAGCCGGCCGACGTCGCCTGGCTCGTCACCGCGGGGGTGGTCGACGACTCGACCGCCGGCTGGCTCGACGGCTACCGGTTCTCCGGGGACATCACGGCGTACCGCGACGGCGAGTTGTACTTCCCGCTCTCGCCGATCGTCACGGTCACCGGACGCTTCGCCGACTGTCTGGTGCTCGAGACGGTGATCCTCTCGATCCTGAACCACGACTGCGCGATCGCGGCTGCGGCGGCCCGCATGGTCGTCGCAGCGAACGGCCGCGGGCTCATCGAGATGGGAGGTCGACGCACCCATGAGGCAGCCGCGGTCGATGCCGCGCGCGTCGCCTACCTGTGCGGATTCGATGCCACCTCGAACCTGGCAGCTGGTCAGCGGTACCGGATCCCGACCGTCGGAACGGCGATGCACGCCTTCACGCTCGCCCACGACGACGAACTCAGCGCGTTCACCTCCCAGATCGAGGCGCAGGGCGTCGGTACGACCTTGCTCGTCGACACGTTCGCCATCGACGACGGAATCACCAATGCGGTGGAGGCGGCGCGACGGTTCGGCGCGACCGGTCCCGGCGCGGTGCGGGTGGACTCCGGCGACCCGATGGAGACCGTTCCACGGGCCCGCCGCCAGCTCGACTCGCTGGGTGCGTCCGACACCGGCATCGTCGTGACCGGCAACCTCGACGAACATGTCATCGCTGCCCTCGGTGCCACGCCGACCACGGCGTTCGGCGTCGGTACCTCTCTGGTCACCGGCTCGGGGCAACCCGCGGCCGATCTCGTCTACAAGTTGGTCGCGATCGAGACCGCGGGTGGCGAGATGCGGCCGGTCGCGAAGCGGTCGGTTGGCAAGGAGTCCGTCGGCGGCCGCAAGTGGGCCTACCGGGCGATCGGACCGGACGGACTCGCAGCCGGTGAGACCGTCCTGATCTGCAGCGACGATCGTGACGCAAGCCTGACCGCAGGTCCGGGCATGCGGGCGTTGTGCCAGCCGGTCGTCGTGGACGGCGAGCCGCTGGAGTTGCCCGGTCTCGAGTCCGCACGAGCCCACCACCGCGCCGCCGTGGCGGAGCTCCGGCCGCTCGACCTCAGGTTGGACGCCGGCGAGCCCGCCTTCGACGCCATCCGCCACGAGCCTGACTGAGGAGCACTGATGAACCAGTCCAACGCCGCCCTGATCGTCGTCGACGTGCAAAACGACTTCTGCGAGGGTGGGTCCCTGGCCGTCGAGGGGGGAGCCGCGGTCGCGCGTGCGATCGCGGAGTACGTCGAAGGCACCGACTACGACCTCGTTGTGGCCTCCCGCGATCGACACATCGAACCCGGCCAGCACTTCGCCGACGATCCCGACTTCGTCGACACCTGGCCGGACCATTGTGTCGACGGCACCGATGGGATGGAGTTCCACCCCGAGTTCGGCATCGACCATGTCGACCTCGTGGTGGACAAGGGCATGTACGCCCCGGCGTACTCCGCGTTCGAGGGCGTTGCGACCGGTACCGACGATCCGTTGGAGGACGTGCTGCGCCGGGCCGGGATCCGACGGGTCGACATCGTCGGCATTGCGACGAGTCACTGCGTGAAGGCGACCGCACTCGACGCGGTGAAGGCCGGGCTCCGCACCATCGTCCTCACGGATCTGTGCGTCGGTGTCACGGAGGAGCACGCGGCCAACGCGATGGAGGAGATGGCTGCCGCCGGCATCATCGTCACGACGAGCGACGCCGATCCCGACCACGCGGTCCCGGGCAATGCCAGCCGGGACCATGCCGGCCGGGACACGGCCGTACGGATGTGACCGGGACCCGGGAGACCGACGGCGCGTCTCTCGAATCGCACGACCGGACGAGGCACGCCACGGTCGCGGTCACCGTCGACCTGGTGGTCCTCACCATCCGCCGCGGCCGACTGAGCGTGTTGCTGGTGGAGCGCAGCGGCCAACCGTTCGCCGGATGGTGGGCCCTTCCGGGTGGGTTCGTCGAACCGGACGAAGCGCTGGACGTCGCTGCGGAGCGGCAGCTGGCCGAGAAGACGGGGATCAGGTCGGCGGACTTCGACGGCCACCTCGAGCAGCTCGCCACGTTCGGCGACCCGGACCGAGACCCGCGGGGGCGCGTGATCTCGGTCGCGTACGTCGCGATGATCGCGGATCCGCCGGCGTCTGCGGCCGGTGGACATCGAACCGAGGCGCGGTGGTGGGCCATCGACGAACTGGCCGACGAGGTCGGGTCACTCGCGTTCGATCACGATTCGGTCCTGACCGATGGCGTCGAACGGGTTCGGGCCAAGCTCGAGTACACGACGGTCGCCGCTGCGTTCGTGGACTCGCCGTTCTCCCTCTCCGATCTCCGCCACGTGTACGAAACGGTGTGGGGCGTTGCGCTGCGTCCGCAGAACTTCGCCCGCAAGGTCATTTCCGCCGATGGGTTCGTCGTGCCGCTGGGCGAGCAGGGACGCCCGAGTGGAGGTCGCGGCAGGCCGGCCGCCCTCTACGAACGCGGTCCGGCGACCGAGATCGTTCCCGCGATGCTCCGTCCGGCCCCGGCCATCGATTCCGAAACGGTGCGTGGCGGTACCTCCCCGTGAGCGGCGGACCGGCAGAACCCGGTTCGGGGTACTGTTCGCCAGCAACCCACCGATCCTGGACAGCCTTCGATGGCGATCGAGCACCATCCACCACCGGACTCCCCACCGACGGAAACCGAACCAGTTCCCGGCAGGGAGCCGATCGACTTCTTCTTCGCCGGGTCGCGCCAGCAGCTGACCGAGCTCTCGGCGCAGGCCGACCTGAAGGCCAACATCATCATCACCACGTCGTCTGTGGTGCTGACCGTGGCTCTGTCCCGGATCAACGACTCCGACTACCGGATCTCGGTCGCGGTCCTGGCCATCGGAGTGCTCGGCGCGCTGGCCTTCGCCATCGTCGCGGTCATCCCGAAGTTCAGGGTCAACCGATCGACGACGATCCACACGACGGACGGGAATCCCCTGTTCTTCGGACACGTCGCCAACACCCCGATCGATGTCTACCGCGAGGAAATGATCCAACTGATCCGGTCCGACGAAGCGGTCTACCGGGCGATGATCGCCGACATCCATGCGCAGTCCGCCTATCTCATCCGGGCCAAGTACCGCTGGTTGCGGATCAGCTACATCCTGCTTCTGGCCGGGTTCGTGGGCGCCGCCGCGGTGCGGATCCCCGTGGGGTTCTGACCGCCGCCAGTCCTGTGCTGCGGGCGTCGGTCCTTGACCCGGCGGGTGCTGGCGATCAGGGTGGATGAACGCGGTCGTCTGGGGGGACTAGGAGGAGGGAACCGGACCGATGCCGCAATTCGACGAAGTCGCGTACTCCGAGCTCGCCTCGGTGAAGGTGAGTGCGACGTTCCGCGCCGACGCGTCGGAGCTGTTCCGGGCGCGTCGCGTCGCCGTCGAGTTCTTCGAGAGCCTCGACTGCTCTGCGGACCAGGTCGAGTGTGCTGCCCTGATCACGTCCGAGCTGGCGAGCAACGCGGTCCGTCACGCTGCAACGGACTTCACCGTCACGTGCGAGACCCTGGTCGACTCGACCGACCATCGGCTCGGCCGCATCTCGGTCGAGGACGGGGCTGCGGAGGCCCTGCCGGTGCTCGCGGCGGCCGACCGACGGGCGATCGGAGGCCGGGGCCTGTCCGTGATCTCCCGATTGGGGTCAGCTTGGGGCGTCGAGCTAGCGGACTCGTCCAAGACCGTGTGGTGCGACCTTTCGCTGGACCCGTGAGCGGACGAGCGAGCAGCGTCGAGTGTCACAGGTAGCATCCGGGCAATGAGCGAGGATCAGGCACCGTTCTCCGTGACGGCTACGCAGGGCGACGACCGGTTCGTTCTGACCGTGACCGGCGAGCTCGACGCCGCCACGACGGTCGATCTCGAATCTGCGATCCAGGATGCCGATCCGTCGGTGCCCGGCCTGGAGGTCGACCTCACGGGCGTGTCGTTCATCGACTCGTCAGGGCTTCGGACGCTGGTGATGGCCCGCCAGTCCGCCGAGGAATCCGGCCGGCGGTTCTCGATCTCCGGTTCGTCGAAGGCGGTCGATCGACTGCTCGAGCTCACCGGTCTCGAGACACTGCGCGACTGACGTCGGTTCGTCCGTTCTGTCCCGTGTCAATCGTCGGGTGACGTGAGGTCCCTGAGACGTCCGAGCGAGGACCGGAGCAGACGCGACACGTGGACCTGGCTGGTTCCCACGATGTCGGCGATCTCCTGCTGGCTCATGTCCTCGTAGAAGCGGAGGTAGACGATCCGTCGCTCGCGCTCGGGTAGGTGCTCGAGCAGTCGAGCCAACTGGTCACGGTCCTCCATCCTCGTCCGTTGACCGGCCGATTCCGACGCCGCGGGCGACGGTGACGTCTCGACCAGCTGGTCCAGCGACGATGACCGGTAGGCCGCGCCGGCATCGATGGCCTCGAGCACGTCCTCCTCGTCGACGCCCAGGTCCTCTGCCAACTCGGCCGGCGTCGGAGCACGACCCAGTCGCTGGCTGAGCGTCTCGATCGTCGACGACAGGCGAACGTGAAGGTCCTTGGCACGCCGTGGGACGCGCACCGCCCACGTGGCATCCCTGAAGTGCCGCCGGAGCTCACCGAGGATCGTCGGCTTTGCGAATCCGAGGAAGGGCACGCCCATCTCGGGGTCGAACCGTTCGACCGCCTTGAACAGGCCGACGCTGGCGACCTGGATCAGGTCGTCGAGCGGTTCGCCGCGGTTGGCGAACCGGCGGGCCGAACTGATGGCCATCCAGCGATGCGCCTCGACGAGTCGGTCGCGGAGGCCGCTGTCGCCGGTGCGGCGGTATTCCCGGAACGAGTCGGTCAGGTCCTCGGACCGGCGGGGTTCATCTGGCACCGGCGTTCTCCTGCGTTCCGGCCTCGAGCGTGGCCCGGAACGTGGCGTCGGAGTCTGTGCGAACGAACTCGTACGAGTCGGCGAGCACGTCGATGATCTGCTCGGTGAAGCCGAAGCGGTCGGCGTCGATCTCGCCCGCCGCGTCGAGGGGGATCTTGGCGTGGACGGTGATCGAGGACCCGTCGACGACGAAGGCCAGGCGGATCACTCCGCGTCCCACCTCGACGAGGGTCGAACAGATCTCGTCGACGGTGATGCGAAGGTCGTCGATCCGTTCGACGTCGAACGGGATCAGCGCTGCGACGCCACTGGCGGTGAGCCGGGCGATCCGCACGAAGGCCGGATCGGCCGGTATGCAAAGTTCCACCTCGTGGGCGGCAGACATCGTCACCTCCGTCGTCCCGCCACGTCGGAATGGGTCACGCTCGATTGGTCAGGACCGGCCAGATCATGCCTCATCATTGACCCGCTCCACGGTTCTGTCGGCATCTCAGGCCCTGCTCTCTCATCGGCTGGCTCCACTCGTCGCTCGAATGACTGGCTCGATCGACCGGTTCGGTTGTCGTTTCGAATGAGCCGAGACCTTCGGAGATTCCCTCCATGTCGGTCGCCTCAAACCACTGGGTGTGAAGTTCGGACCGATGGGGTACGTGTCTGAAGCCGGTAGGTGTCTGAAGACATAGCGAGGCAGTCGAGAGACATAGCGACGCAGTCGAGGTGTGACGTGACCCCTGTCGTCACCCAAGGTGACCGATCAGTGCAAAGCAGGGAGGGAAGTACGGCAGTCGATGGTTGGCAGCGCAGTTCGTTGGTGACGCGGCCGAGTTCGACCGTGGTCACGCGCCTGCCCGCCGATCCTTGGATGCTGCACGGGGTCCGGGAGATGGTGGGCTCGATTCTCGAACTGCACGGCTGGCCGGATGATCGCGTCGACGACGCCCGAATCGTCGTGTCGGAGCTCGTGACCAATGCGGTCGTGCACGCCGGCACCGAGCTGGAGATCCGCGTCGAGGTGGACACCGACGCACGCCTGTCGGTCACCGACTTCGTACCGGAGCGCCAACCGAAGATCCGCCCTGATGATCCGGCGCAGGTCGGGGGCCTCGGTCTCAAGCTCGTCGACCAGCTCAGCGAACAATGGGGCGTCGCGACCTCGGATCACGCCAAGACGGTGTGGTGTGAGCTCTCATCGCACTCCCGGGCCGCGGTGCCGCGACCGGTCGGGCAGTCCTGATCACGACCCTGATCACGGCCGGGCCGCCCTGAGTCGCATCGTCGTCGGCGAGCCGCGAAACTGCCCGGAGCCGTACCGAGACGGCGGATTGGGGCGAATGCGATGACGACGACCGAGCCGGACGCGGACTTCTGGGGTGAGATCTCTGGCGTTGCGATCCACTTCCCGATCGTCGTCGACGAGATGAACTCGGCCACGCTCGCCTTTTCCGTGCCGATCGAGGCGGCCCGGGAGCTCATCGTGGTCGATGGTTTCACCGTCGCTGAGGTCAGCCCCGACACCGCGATGCTGATCGTCGCCCTGTGCGACTACATCCGGAACCCGTGGGGGGACTACAACGAGGTCAACTTCGCGCTGCTGGCACACCCGACCGGACAGCCCGATCGCGTCGGTGCCTACGTGTGGTCGATGCCCGTCGACCAGGAGTTCACCTGCGCCGCGGGGAACGCGGTGCTCGGTCTTCCCAAGTCGGTCGAGGAACTGACCGTCGACTACACCGACACCGAGGTCGTGTTCGACCTCGCGATGGAGGGGAGCCGGGTCCTGAAGGTCACGGTTCCGAGGGTCGCGTCATCGGGCGAGCCGGTGTCCGAGACGACGATCACGTACTCCCACCTCGACGACCGGCCCACCGAGGTCCCGCTGACCATCGACCTCCCGACCGGCGTCATCGACGCGGCCGACGTGCGGATCGAGTTGGGCGTCGGCATGCTGGCCGACGACCTGTGGAGCCTCGGCCTGCCCACCACGCCCGACTTCGCGGCATGGGGTGAGGGGCTCACCGGGCGCTTCGACCGACCGCGGCCGATCTGAACACTCGTCAAGACAAGTCCAGGTCGAGGCAAGTCCAGGTCGAGGCAAGTTCCAGGCCGAGGCACGTTCCAGGGGAATCAGGGGACACGAAACATGGGGGACCAAGTGACCGATCTGCCGCACACCCAGGAGCGGATCCTGCTGAGGCAGCGACCCGATGGCCTGGTGACGTGGGATGACGTCGAACGGGTCGACGGTCCGGTGCCGGAGCTCGCGGATGGCGAGGCCCTCATGCACAACGAGGTGCTCGGCATCGATGCGTCGGTTCGTTCCTGGTTGAGCCCCGCCAGGGGGTACCTGCCACCGGTCGAGATCGGCGAGGTCGTCCGCTGCTCATCCGTCGGTCGCATCGTCGCCACTCGTTGCGATGCGTATGCGGTGGGCGACATCGTCACCTCACTCGCCGGCTGGGAGGAGTACTCGGTCGTCCGCGACGACCTCTTCACCACCTTCCTGTCGCCTCCCGACCCCGACTACGACACGACGGCCTACCTCGCCCTCTATGGATCGACGGGGATGACCGCCTACGTGGGCATGCTCGAGGTGGCGAAGCCGGTCGACGGTGAGACCGTCGTCGTGTCGGCCGCGGCCGGTGCAACCGGTTCGGTCGCGGCCCAGCTCGCCAAGATGGTCGGTTGTCGGGTGATCGGCATCGCCGGCACCGACGCGAAGTGCGCGTGGCTCACCGATGAGCTGGGCCTCGACGGTGCCATCAACCATCGAACCGAGAACATCTCCGCCCGGCTCAAGGAGCTCGCACCGAAGCGGGTCGACGTGTTCTTCGACAACGTCGGTGGTCCCGTGCTCGATGCCGTGCTCAGCCGTATCGCCCTCCATGCGCGGGTGGTGCTCTGCGGCGCCATCTCGACCTACAACGACACCGAGCGCTCGCCCGGCCCGTCCAACTACGTGAACCTCATCCAGCAGCGGGCCACGATGACCGGGTTCCTGGCCCTCGACGACGTGCCCCGCATGCCCGCGATCGGAGAGATCCTCCGGGGCTGGGAGCGGGAAGGGAAGCTGCGCTACCAGGCGGACGTGTTCGACGGTCTGGGATTGTCGGTCGATGCCCTCAACGCCATGTTCGAAGGTCACAACACCGGCAAGATCGTCATTCGGCTCGAGCGCTGACGGGGCTGACGACCGGCCGCTCAGTCGTCCTGACCGGGACGCCGGCGCATCCGCTTCGTGTCCGATCGTTGACGCTTCGAGTCGAGGCGCCGCTTCCGTGATCCCGCGGTCGGCCGTGTCGCGGTTCGTTTCCGTCTCGGCTCGAGCGCATGGCGGAGCCGGGCCGCGAGCCGGTCGCGTGCGATCACGCGGTTGCGTGCCTGGGATCGTTCCTCGTCGACGATCACCCGGACCTCGGTACCGAGTCGTTCGATCAGTCGCTCGCGCTGGAAGTCGGTGAGCGACCGTGACGAGGTCACGTCGAATCGGAGCTCCACGCGGGTGTGGGCCCGATTGGCGTGTTGGCCGCCGGGGCCGCCGGACGGGCCGAACGATTCGGAGATCTCGCTCGCAGCGACGTCCAGTCCGGTCCGGACGCGCAGCGGTTCACCGACGCCGGACATCAGCCGGCCGGCCATCCGCACACCGCCGCGGCCGCACCGAAGAGGTGTTGCTTGTGGGCCGCGATGACCGAGCGATCCTTCACCGCGATCTCCTGAGCACGCTCGACCGAACGATGGAGCACCTCGCTCTCGTGGAGGCAGTCGTCGACGATTCCGTGATGTTCGGCGTTGGTCCCCGAGTACCGGCGGCCCGTCACGACGGCGTCGAACTGAACCGGCCGGGGGAGACGGACCTCGATCACCGCGTGCATCGCCTCGGTGAGGGGATGGCCGAGGTCGACCTCCGGGATGCACCAGAAGCCGCGGTCGGCTCGCATGATCCGGGCGTCGCACGCGCACGTGAGCATGGCGCCACCGGCGAAGGCGTGACCGTTGATCGCGGCAACGGTGTAGGCCGGGAAGGTCAGCAGCCGTCCGAACAGGCGGTGGACGCCATCGATGACCGCTCCGACCTCGTCGGGGTGTTCGCGGAACCACTCGAGATCCAGCCCGTTCGAGAAGTACTTGCCGGTCCCGACCACCACGATGCCGAGTGGCCCCTCGATCTGTTCGAGGTCGTCGAGCACCTCGTGCCACCGTGCGATCGACGGGCCGTTGAAGCGGTTGTCACCGTCGTTCCAATGAAGGATCCGGACGTCGTCTCGGATCTCGACTTCGATCATCTCGGCCCTCCAGAGGATCGGTCCGTCCTGCCTCCGGTGGTGCCAAGATGCCCCGATGGCGTCGCCCAGTCTCGCCGAGTTGGCAGCCGATGCCTACGACCGGTTGACCGGCGCCGAGCGCAAGGTCGCGGACGTGGTCGTCGCCGACCCCAATGCCGTCGCATTCGGAACGGTTGCTTCGATTGCCGAGCGGGCAGGGACCAGTGGGGCGACGGTGGTCCGGCTCGCCGCGAAGCTGGGATTCGACGGGTTCTCCGAAATGCAGGACGTGGTGCGCCATGACGTCCGGGTGCGGTTGCGGCCGACGGTGGAGCGGATCCGTGAGCGGCCCGGTCGGGACGTGGTCGGCCACGTGCTGCGATCGGGGCTCGACGCGGTGCACGACACCCTGACCCAGGTCGACGGCGACGCGTTCGATCGCACCGTCGCCCTGCTGGGTGATCCCAAGCGCCAGGTGTTCGTGATCAGTGGCGATGCCGGATCGGGAGTGGGAGCGATGGCGGCGTCGCAACTCGGGATGCTGCGCGGCCGGGTCTCGGTGGTCGACGGCAACCCGGTCGAGGTGTCACGCCGGCTCGCCTCGATCGAGCGGTCCGATGTCGTCCTCGCCCTCGACCTGCGTCGGTACGACGGTTGGGTCCTCCAGTGGGTCACGGAGTCGGCCGGCCGGGGGGCGACGGTGGTGGCCTTGACCGACTCGGCGGTGTCACCGCTCGCCCGGGTCGCCCGTGAGTCGTTCGTGGTCGAGGCGGAAGGCGCTGGTCCGTTCGACACCTATCTCGGGGCGATGGCCCTGGTCGACGCACTCGTCGCCGGCGTCGGTCGTCTCGCCCGGGCCGCCGCGACCCGGTCGATCGATCGGATCGAAGCGGCATGGCAGGCCGGAGGCGTGCTGGAGGGGTGAGCAGGCCGGAGGCGTGCTGGAGGGGTGAGCAGGCCGGAGGCGTGCTGGAGGGGTGAGCAGGCCGGAGGCGTGCTGGAGGGACGAAACGGTCTGACTGAAACATGCCGAGATGGCGTACTGTTGAAACGTGCGTTTCAGTGCCACCATCGAGCGACCGACATCGATCGACGACCGGGTCACGGCATTCCGTCGTTCGCCGGGTCCGTCGGGTGTGCTCATCCTGCGCGATGTCGCGATCGGTTTCGTGCCCCCCACCCCGCGCACCCCGACGACCCCGACGGCCAAGGACGACGTCAGCGAGTTGTCGCTGCTCGCCGTCGCCGGCCTTCTCGGCGAGCCCGTCGGGTACCTCCCCGAGCACGGCGGAGTGCTCGTCCAGAACCTGGTCCCGACCCGACACGGAGCGGATCGACAGATCTCGACGTCGTCGCGCGTGATGCTCGAGTTCCACACCGAGACTGCGTTCCACCCGCATCGGCCGCACTACCTGGCTCTGCTCTGCCTGCGAGGCGACCCGGCAGCCCGGACCACCTACTGCTCGGTGTCGGCCGTCCTGCCTCACCTGTCCTCCGATGTGGTCACGGTGCTGTCCGAGCCTCGGTTCCGATGTGGAGTGGACGAGTCCTTCACCGGCGGGGTCCGGGCCGAGCTCCGTCCATCGGCGCCGGTGTTGTGGGGCGATCCCGCCGACCCGTGCATGACGTTCGACGCCGACCTGATGGTGGCGGCCGATGCCACGGCACGACGGGCGCTCGTCGAGCTCGGCGACGCCGTTCGTGCCCACCACGCCTCCGTCGTGCTCGACGAGGGCGATCTCTTGGTGATCGACAACACCAGATCGGTTCACGGTCGCAGCCCGTACGAGCCGCGCTTCGACGGCACCGACCGCTGGCTTCAGCGGGCCTTCGTCGTCGACGATCTCGCGCCGAGCGCGGCCGACCGGGTCGGACGGGTCATCACGACTCGGTTCACGTGAGCCGGTCCACGTGAGCCGGTTCACCTGAGCCGGTTCACCTGAGCCGGGTCAGGGCGTGCGGACGATCGTGACGGATGCGTTCGCGCCCCGACCGATCGTGTGGGCGAGTCCCACCCGTGCGCCCTCGATCTGTCGGGGACCGGACTGCCCGCGGAGCTGTCGGACCAGCTCGACCACCTGACCGAGTTGGGATGCTCCGAGTGGCTCGCCCTTCGACAGGAGCCCGCCGGATGCGTTGACCGGGTGTCGCCCCCCGATGTTGGCGTCACCCGAGGCGAGGAGCTTCGGCTGATCGCCCGCTTCGCACAGTCCTAGCTCCACCCAGGCGATCAGCTCCCGGGCCGCGTCGGTGTCCTGGCATTCGACGAGATCGAGGTCGTCCGGTCCGAGGCCGGCCGCGGCATAGGCGTCGGTTGCGGCCAGCACCGATGGCGGGGTGACGTCGACGTCGTCGATGCCGGAGAGCGGCGTGGACTCGTCGAGCACCGAACCCGGCAGGTGGCTCCGAAGTGCGACTCCGGCCACTCGAATCGCATCGGGCGCGAGGTCGGCCCGCCGGAGGACGATGGCGGCGGCCCCCTCGTTCGGTGAGCACAGCATCCACAGTCGGAGGGGGTCGCAGACGAGGCGGGAGGAGAGCACCTGTTCCGCCGTCACGGGCGAGCGGAACATGGCGTCCGGGTTGTCCACGCCGTGGGCCCTGTTCTTGACGACCACGGCGGCGAGATCGTCGAGGGTGATTCCCTGTTCGCGCATCAGGCGCTGGGCCCGGAGGGCGAAGTATGCCGGGGTCGCCGCGAGCCCGGCGGATTCCATCCACGGCGGGAAGAACGACGACCGGATGACTCCCTTCGGCATCTTCTCGATGCCGACGACCAGCACGGTGTCGTACTGACCCGATGCGATCGCCATGGCCCCGAGTGAGAGCGCGGCGCCGCCGGATGCGCACCCCGCCTCGACATCGACGATGGGCCCTCCCGTCAGACCGAGCGTGCCGAGGACCCGGTGGCCGGCTGCCACACCGCCGTACGCCGTGGCGCAGAACGTCGCCTGGAACCCTCCTCGGCGGATCCCCGATTCCGCGAGCGCCTGGCGCACCGCCTGGGCGCCCATGGCCGCCGCCGTCAGTTCGCCGTGGCGACCGAAGGGATGGATCCCGATGCCGGCGACGGCGACGTCGTACCCGGTCACGCGCCGACG
>Ga0190271_10000756_pt1 | contig 17003 bp, 21 predicted proteins | sample Popmic356T_FD_133747 | JGI IMG/M metagenome (GOLD analysis project Ga0190271, IMG submission 133747) | Populus adjacent soil microbial communities from riparian zone of Weber River, Utah, USA - 356 T | ecosystem: Environmental > Terrestrial > Soil > Riparian zone | place: USA: Utah | collected...
ATCGGCAAGGGCGGGCGATTCGTTGAGAGTGGAGCTGAGGGGGCTCGAACCCCTGACCTTCGCGCTGCCAGCGCGACGCTCTTCCAGCTGAGCTACAGCCCCGAGTTGGGCTCTGAGTTTATCGCGACGGGCGTCGGCGCCGTGACAGCTAGGCGGCGCGCTGCTCGGGGCCCGGGTCCTCGTCGACGTCGAGGATCAGGTTGTCGGGCGCGGTGTGGCGAACCCGGAAGTCGAGGGCGGAGAGCTCCTCAAGCTCGCGCAGCAGCTCGGTCGGCTGGTCGAGCCGCATCGAGAGAGTGGCGCGGCCCTCGGAGAAGCGTTCGACGGAGATGTCGGCGGCGCCGAGCTGGCCGATCGCGTCCTCGAAGCCGACCAGCTGCGAGAAGTCGCCGAGCGGGCCGATCTCCAGCTTCACCTCGCCCTCGAAGAGCCCGTTGCCGGCAGCCGTCGGGGCGCTGCCGTTGGCGGTGGGCGCGGGCGATGCCTCGGCGGCCGCCTCGACCTCGTCCTGGGCCTCGCTCAGGGCCTGGACGCGGCGGCTCACCTCGACCGCCTCGCGCAGCGCTTTCATGCGGATCCGGGTCGCCTGGCCGCGAGCCTGGGACTGGATCTCCTCGAGCCGAGCCGAGACCGCCTCCAGCGAGGCGATGTTGCGGTCGTGGCGCTCGTCGGCCTCGCGCAGGCGAGCGGTCAGCTCGCGGATCTCGCGCTCGCGGTCGAGCACCATCCCCGAGAGCGAAGCGGCCTCCTGCTCGGCCTCGGCAGCGACGGCGGCCGCCTCGACCTCGCCGCGGCGCGCCTCGGCGGCGTCGCGTTGCAGCGACCAGATGCGGGCATCGCGCTCCGCGAAGGTGCGGTCTACCTCACGCCGGCTGTAGCCGAACACGGCCCATCTGAAGCTTCCCATGGAGCGGCACCGTAGGGCCGCCTTCGGACGGCAACTCGGCGCGCTGCCTCAGGCGCTCGCGGCGGAGGGCGCTTCGGGGGCGTCGAGGTCGAGCTCGAGCCTCGGCGCGTCGCGCCAGAGGTCCTCGAGCTGGAAGCGCTCGCGGGCCTCGGGGGTGAAGACGTGGAGCACGCAGTCGAGGTAGTCGAGGACCACCCAGCCGTCGGCACCGGCGCCGTCGACGCCGCCCGGCAACATGCCTGTGTCGCGCTTCACCCGCACCCGCACCTCGTCGACGATCGCCCGCGCCTGGCGGTCGTTGCGGGCGCTGCAGATGGTCAGGAAGTCGGTGTAGGAGACCAGCCCGCGCATGTCGAGGACGACGATCTCCTCGGCCTTTTTGTCGTCCGCCAGCTCGGCGAGGCGGCGGGCGAGGGCCTCCGAAGACAGCGCGCTCATCGGTAGAGCCCCTTTTCCTCGATGAAGCGGGCGACCGGCTCGGGCGTCAGGTAGCGCAGCGGCCGGCCGCTGGCGGCCCGCTCGCGGACCGCCGAGGAGGAGACGCCGAACTGCGGCATCTCCAGCATCGTCGCCCGCCCTTCGGCGCCGAGGCTGCGCATCGCCGCGGCGACGTCGGCCTCGCTGACGCCGGCACGCCGGGCGACGGCCACCCGCGCCAGCTCGACCACCCGCTCGGGGTTGCGCCAGCTCTCCAGTCCCACGGCGGCGTCCGCCCCCATCACGAACACCAGCTCCGTGTCGCCCTTTTCCTCAGCAAGCATTTCCAAGGTCTCATACGTGTAGGACGGCCCCTCGCGCTCGACCTCCAGGCCGGAGACGGAGAAGCGGGAGTCGTCGGCGGCGGCGAGTCGGGTCATCGTCATCCGCAGCTCCCGGCCCGGATCGTCGGCGATCCGCTTGTGCGGAGCCTCGCCGGTCGGGACCAGGACGACTTCGCGCAGGTCGAGCTGCCAGAGCGCCTCTTGGGCCAGCGCCAGGTGGCCGAGGTGCGGCGGGTTGAAGGCCGACCCCAGCACCCCGATGCCGCCCTCCCCCGCGCTACTCACGCACCTGGCCGTTGCCGCGCGCGACGTACTTGAAGGTCGTCAGCTCGCGCAGCCCGATCGGCCCCCGGGCGTGCAGCTTCTGGGTCGAGTTGCCGATCTCGGCGCCCATCCCGTACTCGAAGCCGTCGGTGAAGCGGGTCGAGGCGTTGACGTAGGCGGCGGCGGCGTCGACCCCGGCGACGAACTCCTCGGCCGCCTCCTCGGAGGTGGTGACGATCGCCTCCGAGTGGCCGGTGCCGTGGGAGTTGATGTGCTCGACCGCATCGGCGACCGAGTCGACGACGCCGACGGCCATCTTCAGTTTCAGGTACTCGCGGCTCCAGTCCTCCTCCTCGGCGGCGCCGACCTCGACGTCGCCGGACAGCTCGCGGACGCGCTCGTCGCCGACCAGCTCGACGCCGTTGTCGCGCAGGTCGGCCAGCACCGCGGGCAGGAACCGCGCCGCGATCGCGGCGTCGACCAGCAGCGTCTCGGCGGCGTTGCAGACGCCGGGCCGCTGGACCTTGGCGTTGACGGCGATCCGGCGCGCCATCTCGGGATCGGCGTCGGCGTGGACGTAGACGTGGCAGTTGCCCGCCGCCGCGTACATCACCGGCACCGTGGCGACGCTCTTCAGCGCTTCCTTGAGGCCCTCACCGCCGCGCGGGATCAGCAGGTCGACGAGCCCCTCCTGGGTCGCCAGCTCGGCCAGCTCCTCGCGGCCGCCGCCGCCCACGGTCAGCACCGCGTCGGCCGGCAGGCCGGCCTCGGCCAGCGCCTCGCGGACGATCGCCGCCAGCACCCCGTTGGAGCGCTCCGCATAGCTGGAGCCGCGCAAGACGATCGCGTTGCCGCTCTCGATCGTCAGCGCCGCGCAGTCGATCGTCACGTTCGGCCGCGCCTCGTAGACGACCGCGACAACGCCCAGCGGCACCCGCACCTTGCGCAGGTCGATGCCGCTGGCGAGGGTGCGGTGCTCGATCTCCTCGCCGACCGGGTCCTCGAGGGCGGCGACGGCGCGGACGCCCTCGGCCATCCCGGCGATCCGCTCTTCGCTGAGCGCCAGCCGGTCGCGCAGCGCCTCGGTCAGGCCCGCGGCCTTCTCGTCGGCGAGGTCGGCGGCGTTGGCCTCGAGGATCTCGGCGGCACGCTCGCCGAGCAGGCGCGCGGTCGCCTCCAGGGCGGCGTCCTTGGTCTCGGTCGGAGCGCTGCCCAGGACCCGCGCCGCCCGCTTGGCGGCAGCGCAGATCTCGGCGACGCTGGTCGTCGTCACAGCCATGCGGACAAGGGTAGCTGGGAGAGCGCGGTTGTCCTTTGTCCTGCCATCCCGGACCAGGGACAACCGCGCCTCAGAGGAGGACGAAGCGATCGCGGTGGATGACCTCGTCGGCGGCGTGCGGCAGCAGCTCCCGGACCTGCTCGCTCTTCATCCCCTTGACCTGGGCCAGCTCGCGGGCCGAGTAGTCGCAGATGCCTTTGCCGATGACGTCGCCGTCGACGGCGACGTCGACGGCATCGCCGGCCTCGAAATCGCCCTCGGCGGCGACGATGCCCACCGGCAGCAGGCTCGAGCCCCGCTCGCGCAGGACCCGGGCGGCGCCGGCGTCGACCCCGATCCTGCCCCGCGCCGGCTTCGCGTACTTAAGCCAGAGCTTGAAGCTGGAGGCGCGGCCGCGCTGCGCGGCGAAGCGCGTCCCGACCGGCTCGCCCGCGGCGGCGGCGCGCAGCGTGCCGGCCGCGGTGCCGTTGCAGATCGTCGCCGGGATGCCGGACTCGCTGGCCATCTCCGCCGCGGCGACCTTGCTGCGCATCCCGCCCGAGCCGAAGGCCGAGGTGCGGTCGCCGATCTGCAACGCCGCCAGCTGCGCGAAGTCCTCGACCTCGGCGATCGCCTCCGCGGCCGGGTCGAGCTGCGGGTCGGCGGTCATCACCCCGTCGACGTTGGTGAGCAGGACCAGCAGCCGGGCGTCGAGCAGGATCGCCACCTGGGCGGCGAGGAAGTCGTTGTCGCCGAAGCTGATCTCGTCGGTGGCGGTGGTGTCGTTCTCGTTGATCACCGGCACTACCCCCCAGGCGACCAGCCGCCGCAGGGTTTGGCGCGCGTTCAGGTAGTTGGTGCGGGCGGCGATGTCGGCGGCGGTGAGCAGCACCTGGGCGGCCTTGGTGCCGCCCTGGCCGAGGCGGCTCTCGTAGGCTCGGAAGAGGTCGCCCTGGCCGACCGCCGAGGCGGCCTGCAGCTCGTCCATCGCCCGCGGCCGCACCGGCAGCTCCATCAGCAGCATCCCGCGCGCGATCGCCCCGGAGGTGACCATCACCACCCGCTCGCCGCCGCGCTCGAGCTCGCTGACCTGGGCGCAGACGGAGTCGAGCACGTCGGCGCGCAGCTCGCCGGTGTCGGCGGCGACGATCGAGGATCCGAGCTTGACGACCAGGGTCATGGCGAGCAAAGTAGCCGAGATGGCTGCATCGCTCGGCTGGGGAGCCCTCGCCGCAAGCTCCCTCGTCGTCGGGGCATTGCTGGCTTTCGCCCGCGAGTTCTCGCCGCGGCAGGTCGGCTTCGTGCTCGCCTTCGGCGCCGGCGCCCTGATCAGCGCCGTCAGCTTCGAGCTGGCCGCGGAGGGATTCGAGCTGGGTGGCACCGGCATCACCGCGGCCGGGCTCGGGGCCGGAGCCATCGCCTACTTCGCCCTCGACGGCCTGATCGCCCGTCGCCACGCCACCGGCCGCGGCCGCCGCGGGCGCACCGAGGGCGAGGACAGCCCGAGGCGATCGGCTCCAGGCAGGGATCGACGGCTTCGCCGCCGGGGCGCTGCTGGTGATGCTGATCGACTCGATGATCCCCGACGCCCGCCACGACGCCGGCCGCCTCGCCGGCCTCGTCACCGTCCTCGGCTTCGCCCTGGCGGCGGGGCTGTCGAGCCTTTCCTAAGCAGAGGCCCGATCCGACCTACAGGTGCGCCAGTGCTACCTGCGCGACGGCGGCAAGAAACATCAGCGAGATCCCGGCAGCCATTCCGACGAGTTCGATGTGCCTGACCCGATCGGGAGGCATTTCGCCAGCGCCGCGCTCACGACGCACCACCACGGCCTTGCCGCCCGCCATGCCAAGGGCGTACCCGAAAGCGAGGTACTGCAGCAGCGGGGGGACGTTGACCAAGGAGAGAAGGTCGACGAGGATGATCAATCCGACGAGGGGCGGCATCCAGTCGTTGGCCGCGCGATCCCACTCGAAGGCACTGGCATTTTTGCCGACAAAAAGTTTCATTGCAGCCGATGGTACTCGGAGCGGCGGAGTGACGTCGGGCGGCGGCTAGATGTGCAGCTCGAACTCGTGCTCGCCGACGCGGACGTCGTCGCCGGGCTCGAAACCGGCTTTGGCGAGGGCGGCGATCACGCCCATCTCGCCGAGTCGCTGCTCGAGGTAGGCCAGGGCCTCCTCGTTTTTCAGGTCGTGGCGCTCGAAGAGCAGCTCGACGCCGCGGCCGAGGATGCGGAAGACCCCGTCCCCCTCCTGCTCGACCCAGTAGCCGCCCTCGCCGACCGGCCGGTAGACGCGGTGCTCGACCTCGAACTCGGCCTCCGGCGCCGCGGCGCCCGCGGGAGCGGCCGATTCCAGCTCCGTCAGCTCGGCGAGGATGCGCTGGCGCAGCTCCTCGAGGCCCTCGCGGGTGGCCGCGGAGGCGGCCAGCACTCCGAGTGCCCGGCCGTCCGACTCGCCGCCCCCCGCCGCCCCGTCGCCGAGGCGCTGGCGCCACTCCTCGAGCGCCGCCTCGACGTCCTCGACCGGCAGCAGGTCCCGCTTGCTGAGCACGACCAGCTCCGGCAGCCGCTCCAACCCGGCCCCGTGCGCCGCCAGCTCCGCCCGCACCGTCGCGTAGTTCTCCTCCGGGGTCCCCTCCTCGGGCGCCAGGTCGACCAGGTGCACCAGCATCGAGCAGCGCTCGACGTGGGCCAAAAACTCGTGCCCGAGCCCGGCTCCCTCGGCCGCCCCTTCGATCAGCCCCGGGATGTCGGCCACCACCGCCTGCCGGTCGTCGCCTTCGATCGTCCCCAGCACCGGCGACAGGGTCGTGAACGGGTAGTCCCCCACCTTCGGCGTCGCCCTCGTCAGCCGCCCCAGCAGCGAGGACTTCCCCGCGTTCGGCAGCCCCACCAGCCCGACGTCGGCCAGCAGCTTCAGCCGCAGCTCGATCCACCCCTCCTCGCCCTTCGTCCCCTTCTCCGAGAACCGCGGCGCTTGCCGCGTCGAGTTGGCGAACCGCTTGTTCCCGTGCCCACCGCGCCCGGCACGGGCAACCACCGCGGTCTGGCCCGGCGTCACCAGGTCGATCGCGCTCCCGTCGACCGTTTCCGCCTGCGTTCCCGGCGGGACGAGGATCCGCAGCTCCTCCCCCCGGGCCCCGTGCCGATTCGACCCTTCGCCGTTGTGGCCCCGCTGGGCCCGGAAGTGTTTGCTCCCCCGCAGGGCGCCGAGGTCCCGCCGCGAGGGATCGCAGACCAGCACCACGTCGCCGCCATGACCGCCATCGCCACCGTCGGGCCCGCCGCGAGGCACATGGGCCTCACGGCGGAAGGACACACAGCCGTTACCGCCGGCCCCGCCCTCGACCCAGATCTTGGCCTTGTCGTCCACGGCAGGGAGGGACCGACCCCTCCCCTACGCCACTAGTCCTCGGCGAGGACCGAGATCGTCCGGCCCTTGCGGCCGGGCTTGAAGTCGACCGTTCCCGGCCGTACCGCGAAGATCGTGTGATCGCGCCCGATGCCGACGCCGTCGCCGGGCCAGAACCGGGTGCCGCGCTGCCGCACGATGATCTCGCCACCGCTGACGCGCTGACCCGCGAAGACCTTGACCCCGAGCATGTTCGGGTTCGATTCGCGACCGTTTCGGCTGGAGCCGAGCCCTTTCTTATGAGCCATCGGAGGCCTCCTCTTTCTTCGCGGCCGTTTTGCGGGCGCCCATCTTGATCTCGGTCACCTCGAGCTTGGTCAGCTCGGAGCGGTGGCCGGCGCGGCGCCGATAGCCCTTCTTGGCCTTGTATTTGAAGACTTTGATCTTCGGGCCGCGCAGGTGCTCGGCGACTTTGGCCTCGACTTTGACCTTCTCGAGCTCCTTGGGAGCGGCGACGACGTCGGTGTCGCGGAACATCACCGCGCGCAACGAGACTTTGTCGCCTTCCTTGGCGTCGAGACGGTCGACGAGCAGGGACGTGCCCTTCTCGACCTTGTACTGCTTGCCGCCGGTTTCAACTACTGCGTACATGCTCAATCGTCCTTACTGCCTTGTTTGGCGCGCGAACGTCCCCGGCCGCCCCGGCGGCCGCGACTGCGTTTACGCGAAGGAGCGTCGGAGTCTAGCTCGGAGCCGTCTCCGTCGCCTCCCCCGTCGCCGTTAGGGGACTCGGTGCCCAGCAGCGAGGCGGTCGCCGAGGCCCGCTCGACCTCCTCGATCCGCACCATCCGGCGCTGGCCGACGAAACGGCCGCCCCCGGTGACGCTGACGATGTAGGAGTCGATCCGGGCGACCGCGTCGGCGTCGTTGTACATGTGCGGCTCGTCGATGTTGACCAGCACCTCCTCGCCGACCTTGAAGGGCAGCGCCCGCTCCTCGATCTCCTCGCGGGTCCCGGACTCGATCAGCGTGAAGGTGTCGATCGAGAGCGCGTCGCCGCCCTCGAAGTGGAAGCGCTTGCCGGTCTCCTCCTCGAGCTCGGGCAGACCGCTGTCCCCGTCGGTCAGCTCCGCCGCGACCTTCGGGTTGACGCGGACCAGGAAGGCCTCGGTCTCGGTGTGCTCGGCGGCGATTTCGCGCATCTTGCGCAGCCCCTCGAGCGCCACCGTCTCGGCCGAGAGGACGACGCCCTCGCCGTGGCAGGTCGGGCACGGCGCGGTGAGAATCTCGCGGACGCCGTCGGTGACGTTCTGGCGGGTCATCTCGACCAGGCCCAGCGGCGAGACCTCGACCACGTAGCTCTTCGACTTGTCGGCGTCGAGCGCTTTGCGCATCGTCTTCAGGACCTTGTCGCGGTTGCTGGCCCGGGCCATGTCGATGAAGTCGACGACGATGATGCCGCCGATGTCGCGCAGCCGCAGCTGCCGGACCGCCTCCTCGGCGGCCTCGGTGTTGACTTTGGTGATCGTCTCCTCGAGGCCGCCTTTGCCGCGGCCGGTGAAGGAGCCGCTGTTGACGTCGATCACGGTCAGCGCCTCGGTGTAGTCGATGATCAGGTAGCCGCCCGAGGGCAGGTCGACGCGCCGATTCAGGGTCGACTCGATCTCCCGGTCGATTTTCCATTTCTCGAACAGCGACTGCTTCTCGTCGGTGTACAGCTCGACGCCGCCGACCAGCTCCGGCGCGGTGCGCTGGAAGAAGCTGGTGACGCGCTCGAACTGCTTCTCGGAGTCGATGATCGCCCGCTCGAACTCGCTGAGAAAGACGTCGCGGAGGACCCGGACCGGCAGGTCGGCCTCCTGGAAGACCATCGCCGGCGCCTTGGTTTCGCCCGCCCGACGCTCGAGCACGTCGTTGAGCTTCTGCAGGTAGCCGATCTCCCGCACGAAGTCGGATTTTTTGGCGCCGTGGGCGGCGGTGCGGACGATCAGCCCACCCGGGCCTTTGTAAGTGCGGTCGACCATCTTGCGCAGCCGGTCGCGCTCGGAGTCGGAGAGGCGGCGACTGACGCCGACACCCGACCCGGTGGGCGCGAAGACCAGGTAGCGACCGGCGATCGAGACGTTCATCGAGAGTCGGGCGCCCTTGCTCTTGAGCGGGTCCTTGACGACCTGGACGAGGATCTCCTGGCCGGGTTTGATCAGCTCGTTGATGCGGCGGCCGGAGCCGCGCCCGCGCTTGGGGGCCTGCTCGCCGCCCGGCAGGACGATCTCGTCGACGTGCAGGAAGCCGTTGCGCTCGAGGCCGATGTCGACGAAGGCGGCCTCCATGCCGGGCAGGACGTTGTCGACCTTGCCCTTGTAGATGTTGCCGACGATCGAACGTCGGCCGCGGCGCTCTATGTAGAGCTCCGCTACGTCGCGTTTGCCGCCTTTGCTCTTTGACTCGAGGACGGCAACGCGGGTCTCTCCGCGCTCGGCGGAGACCAAAATCGTTTTCTTCATGGGGTGTTAGCTCAGTTCGGGTTGATACGCGTGCCTGGACGTCTCCGCGGAGACGTCACCAGGCGAACCTCCCCTTCTGGCTGAGCCGCGCTTGGATGTTGATGCTCTGAAGCACCCCCACGGCCAGGAAGGTCGCCAGAATCGACGACCCTCCATAGCTCATCAACGGCAGGGGAATTCCCGTGATCGGCATGATGCCGAGGTTCATCCCCACGTTGACGAAGACCTGGAACAGCAGCGCGACGGCAATGCCGCCGGCCACCATGGTCCCGTAGGAGTTCTTCGAGAGCGTCACGATCCGCAGCGCCCGCCAAAAGAGCAGGGCGTAAAGGGATAGGACGAACGCGGCGCCCGCGAACCCGTAGCGCTCACCGATCACCGCGAAGATGAAGTCGGTGTGCCGCTCGGGTACGAAGTCGAGCCGCGTCTGGGTGGCTCGGTCGCCTCGGCCGGTGAACTCACCGGAGCCGATCGCGACCATTGATTGGTTCTGCTGGTAGCTGGCGTCGCTCGAATGCTCGCCCGGATTGGCGAAGGAGGTGAGCCTCTCCTGTTGGTATTCCTTCAAGATCGGCGTTCCGATCGCCGGGGCAATGACGAGCACGATCGCCACCATGGCGACGATCGCCGAGCCGATGACCGCGAAGTGCGTCCAGGGGACGCCTCCGAAGTACATGACGGCCAGGGTGGCGACCCCGAACACCAATGAGGTGCCGAGGTCGGGCTGCAGGAAGACGAGCGCAGCCGGGGCCAGGCCGAGGCAGAGGTAGCGCACCGTGCGCTGGACCTCGGAGCCACGTCTGGCGCCGTCGATGACGAACCCGGCAAGCGCAAGCACAAGCAGGAGCTTGCCGAGCTCCGACGGCTGGAAACTGAAGAAGGGGAGTTCAAATGCACGTCGCGATCCGCGAGCAGCGAAGCCAAAGAAGAAGACCATGGTGATGCTCGCGCACATGAAAGTGTAGATGCCGACCCGGAGCTCGCGGAATCGGGAGTAGTCGATGCGGGTCATCAGCAGCATTCCGACGATGCCGACGAGGCCGTACATCGCTTGCCGCTCGGTGAAGTAATTGGGGTCGCCGGGGACGTCGTGGGTGGTCGCCTGGGCGAGCGTGAAGACGCTGAAGGCCATCAGCCCGACGGCGGCGAACATCAGCGGCCAGTCCATGTGGGCGAGGCCGAGCCGCTCGGCGATGCCGACGCGGACGGCGAAGGGCTCGGGGCGGGAGTTGCGGGCGCGGGTGGCGTACATCAGCCGGGGCTGCCGCCGTTGGCGGCGCCGGTTTCGGTCGCGTTTTTGTGGAAATACGCTTCGAGGATCTGCAGGGCTGCCGGCGCGGCCGATTCGGCGCCGAACCCGCCTTCCTCGACGGTGACGATGGTGACGATACGGGGATTCGGGTACGGCGCAACCACCGCGTACCAGGATTGGTCGCCGTGACCGGGACGTTCGGCGGTGCCGGTCTTGCCGGCGACGTCGATCGGGAAGCCGCTGAAAACGCCGTAGGAGGTACCCCCCGGCGCCTGCGCGGCCCGGTGCAGACCCTCGAGGATCGCCGCCCGGTAGGTGGGGTCGATGTGGATCCGGCGCTGCGGCTTGGGATCGAATTCCTTCAGCACCCGGCCGGCCGCGTCCTCGACTTCGTGGCCGACGTGCGGGGTGACGATCGTGCCGTCGTTGGCGAGGGCGGCGTAGGCGATCGCCAGCTGCAGCGGGTTGGTCTGCAGGTCGCCCTGGCCGATCGCCAGCTGGATGTTGTCGCCGGCCGACCAGGGCCGTTCGGTGTTGCCTTCGGCGAAGAGGTCGTCGCGCCATTTCCTGCTCGGCACCAGGCCTTCGGTCTCGCCTGGCAGGTCGAGTCCCGTCGGGTGGCCGAGCCCGAGCTTGCCGGCCCAGTCCTGCAGCTGGTTGGACTCCCACATCTTCCAACCGAGCGTGTAGAAGTAGACGTCGGAGGAGACCTGCAGGGCGGAGACCATGTCGACCGGGCCGAACGAGGCGCCGCCGGCGTTCTGGAACCGCTGGCTGCCGACGGTGATCGAGCCGCCGTCGTAGATCGGCTCGGTGAGGCCGATCTCACCGCCTTCCAGGGCGGCCAGGCCGGTGATGATCTTGAAGGTCGATCCGACCGGGTAATAGCTTTCCGTCGCCCGGTTGGTGAGCGGCGCCAGGACCGGGTCGCGGTAGAGCTGGTCGACCTGGGCCTGGGTCATCGGCCGGGCCAGGACCGCGGGGTCGAAGGTCGGGAACGAGCCCATGCCGAGGATCTGGCCGTCGCGAACGTCCATGCTGATGAAGGCGCCCGGCAGCCCACGCGCCGCCAGGGCGCTTTCGCCGGCCGCCTGCACGTCGGCGTCGATGGTCAGCTTCAGGCTCTGGCCGGGCGTCGGCGGGGTCGAGACCAGCTGCCCGCCCGGGGTCGGCTCGCCGAGGGCGTTGACCTGGATTTTGGTCAGACCGGGCTTGCCGCGCAGCCAGCGGTCGTAGGTTTCCTCGACGCCCCCCTGACCCACCTCGTCTCCCGGCTCGAGGTTCTTGTACTGCGCTTCCTTCAGCTCTTCCTCGGAGACCTCGCCGACACTGCCGACGAGGTGGGCGGCGCGGGCCCCTTCGGGGTAATGACGGACGAAGACGCGCTGGACCGTCACGCCCGGGAAGCGGCGCTGGTTCTCCTGCAGGTAGTAGATGAGGTCGTAGCCGACGTCGCGGCGCAGCGTCACCGGTGCCCCGGCGGCGACTTCTTCGCCCTCCGCGATCGCCTTGCGGACCTGCTTCGGCGACATCTTCGCGAGGCGGCCGAGCCGGGCCAGCACGTCCTTCTCCTCGGCCGGGTCCTCGGGCAGTTTCTGCGGGCTGAGCTGCAGGGCGAGGCTGGTCCGGTTGTCGACCAGGACGTTGCCGCTGCGGTCGAGGATGTCGCCGCGCGGGGCGATCACTTTGAAGGAGCGGGTGCGATTGTTCTTCGCCTCGGCCAGGTACTCGGAGCCGGAGAGGACCTGCAGATCCCAGAGGCGGAAGAAGAGCACGCCGAAGAGGGCGACGGCGACGCCGCCGACCACGGCGATGCGCAGGGCCAGCCGGCTACTGGCCTGCGGTCGGTCTCCCGAGCGCAAATACATCGCTATCAGGCTCCCAGAACCGTGGGTCGCCTGCCACGGCGCACCGTCGGCTCCTCGACCAAGGCCGGCCGCAGCAGCCGCCGAAGGCCGAGGTAGATCGGCCAGCCGAGGAAGAAGGCGAAGATGCTCTGGATCAGCATGTCGCGCACGACCAGGGTGCTGACCGTCGCGTCGATGCCCAGCATCAAGGACAGCGCCCCGAAGCCGAGCTCGGCGAAGAGGGTGAGCGCCATGCAGAGCAGCGGCGGCACCAGCGGGCTGTGGATCTCGAAGCGCTCGCGGAAGAGGCCGGCCAGGTATCCGGTCGCCAGCAGCACCAGCGAGCCGCCGCCGAGCGGCTGGATCAGCAGGCAGTCGAGCAGGAAGCCGATCGCGAAGCCGCTGACGGCGCCGGTCATCGTGCCCCCGAGCAGACCGAGGGCGACGACGAGAGCCGGCAGCAGGTCGGGGCTGGTCCCGAAGAGGGTGACCCGCGAGAAGAAGGAGAGCTGCAGGATCACCGCCAGCAACACCAAGGCGACCAGCCGGACGAGGATCTTCGGAGTGAGGATCACCCGCGCCAGCCCCCCGTCAGCACCTGGACGACGTCGAGGTTGACGAGGTCGGCGTAGGGCCGGATGTGCACCTGCTGCTGCGCCTCCTGCTCGAAGAGCGAGGCCTGGGTGACTTCCCCGATCGGGATGTTGGGCGGGAAGCGCGAAGCGATGTCCTGGCCGCGCCAGCCGGCGGTGACGACCGCCTGCGCCTTGCGGACGTGCTTGGTCGAGTCGAGGAAGTCGAGGATCAGGTCGCCGGGGTCGCCGACGTTGGGCTTGACGACGCCCTGCACGCCGACCGGGACCACCTTGGCCGAGACGGCGCTGGAGTTGTCGGCGATCAGCGCCACCTGGGAAGAGCCCCCGGTCACCGCCGAGACCGTCCCGACCAGCCCGTCGCCGTTGACGACCGGGTCGTCGACCTTGACGCCGTCGCCGCTGCCGAGGTCGATGGTGACGTCGGAGAACCAGACGCTGGGCGCCCGCGCGATCACCCGGCCGGTGACCGGCTCATAGCCGGAGGGGATGGCACCGCCGCGGTCCAGCTCGAGCAGCTTGGTCAGCTGCGCGTTTTCGGCCAGCGCTGCCTTCGCCCCCACCGCCTGCCGGCGCGCCACCTCGAGTTCGTCCTGCAGGCGGGCCTCCTTGCCGCGGGCGTCGAAGGTCTTGTCGAACCAGTTGACGAGGTCGCGGGCCGGCTTCAGCGCCTGGTCGGCGATCGACTGGACGGGACTGAAGATGGCGCTGACGCCGCGCTGGACGCCGTTCGACCCCTGCCCGTAGGTGATCGTCAGCAGCGCGAAGGAGCCGACGATCAACAGGGCGAGCACCGCCCGACGGCGGCGTACTTGCTTTCGGTACACGTGAAAGACCTACTTTGGGGCTTGGTGGCGACGGCGGCTAGAGCCCACGCCGCCCTCCCGAGTTCTTCTTGCTTGCGCGGTGAAGGGTCTCGAACTCCTCTAAAGAGAGCCCGGAACCGACCGCCACGCAGGTCAGTGGCGACTCTGCCAACTGACATGGCATCTGGCACTCGTCGCGCAGACGCTGCTCCAAGCCTTGCAGCAGTGCGCCGCCGCCGGCAAGGGTGATGCCGCGGTCCATGATGTCACCCGCCAGCTCCGGCGGGGTGCGGTCGAGCGTCTCCTTGACCGCGGCGACGATGTGGCTGACCGGTTCCTCGAGCGCCTCGCGGATCTCCTCCGAGGTCAGTTCGACCGTTTTCGGCAGGCCGGAGACGAGGTCGCGGCCGCGGATCTCGGTCCGCACCTCCTCGGGCAGCACCGAGGCCGAGCCGGCCTCGAGCTTCACCTCCTCCGCCGTCTGCGTCCCGATCGCCAGCTTGTAGACCTGTTTGCAGTGGTGGACGATCGCCTCGTCGAGCTCGTCGCCGCCGATCCGGATCGACTGCGAGACGACGATCCCGCCCAGCGAGATCACCGCCACCTCGGTGGTGCCGCCGCCGATGTCGACGACCATCGAGCCGGTCGGCTCGGCGACCGGCAGGCCGGCCCCGATCGCCGCCGCCATCGGCTCCTCGATCAGGTAGGCCTGGCGGGCCCCGGCCGAGAGGCAGGCCTCCTCGACGGCGCGCTTCTCGACCCCGGTCACGCCCGAGGGCACGCAGACGACCACCCGCGGGTGGGCGAAGCGGTTGGAGTGGACCGAGTGGATGAAGTGGCGCAGCATCTGTTCGGTGACGTCGAAGTCGGCGATGACGCCGTCCTTGAGGGGCCGGATCGCGGTGATCGTGCCCGGCGTCCGTCCCAGCATCCGCTTCGCCTCGACCCCGACCGCGTGGACCTGGCCGTTGCGGGAGTCGATCGCGACCACCGAGGGCTCGGAGAGGACTATCCCCCGCCCGCGCACGTAAACCAGCGTGTTGGCCGTGCCGAGATCGACCGCCATATCGCGGCCACCTAGCCGGGTGAGGTAGCTGAAGATGCCCATGCCTGATTTACGGGAACTGGAGGCGGAATGATCCCAAACCCGCCGAGTGGGCCAGCGCTGCGGTCTAGGCCTGGGTGAAGACCTGCGGCGCCAGCTCCAAGAGCAGGCCTACCGGCAGCCCGACGACGTTGGAGACGCTGCCCTCGACCCGTTCGACAAGAGTCGAGCCGAGCGTCTGGATCGCGTAGCCCCCAGAGCGGCCGCGCCACTCGCCGAAGGCGACGTAGCGCTCCTTCTCGGCGTCGGAGAGCGGCTTGAAGACGACGGTGGTCGCTTCGAGGCCGCTGCGCTCCTCGCCGCCGTCGAGGACGACCAGGCCGCTCATCACCGTGTGCGGCCGGCCCGCCATGCGGTCGAGGTAGGCGCGCGCCTCGGCGGCGTCGGCGGGCTTGCCGAGCGTTTTGCCGTCGAGGACGACGTCGGTGTCGCAGCCGATCACCAGCGCGCCGGTGGGCGCCGCGACGGCGTGCGCCTTGCGGCGGGCGTTCTCGACCACCTCGACCTCGGGGTCCCCCCCGTACAGCTCCTCGGCGCCGGAGACGAGGACCTCGAACTCGACGCCGAGCTTGGCGAGGATCTCGCGCCGCTGCGGAGACCCGGAGGCCAGGACCACGCTCACGGCGTGGGCACCGCTAGGACAGCTCGGGGAACCAGATCCCGATCTCGCGCTCGGCCGACTCGGCGGAATCCGAGCCGTGGACCATGTTGAAGGTCACCTCGAGGGCGAAGTCGCCGCGGATCGAGCCGGGAGCGGCCTCGACCGGGTTGGTGGCGCCGATCAGCTGACGGGCGGCCTTCACCGCTTCGGTCCCCTCCAGCACCATCGCCACCAGGGTGCCGCCGGTGATGAACTCGACCAGCTCGCCGAAGAACGGCTTCTCGCTGTGCTCGGCGTAGTGCTGGTTGGCGATCTCCTCGCTGGCGCGCATCGACTTCAGGGCGGCGATGCGAAGCCCCTTGCGCTCGAAACGGGCGATGACCTCGCCGGTCAGGGCGCGCTCGAAGGCGTCAGGCTTGACGAGGATCAGGGTCCGGCTCACGGCGGGGGCTCCTTTGCTCTGGTTTGTCTTTCGGCGCCTCTTTCGAGGCGCTGCGAGCCGGCTCTTGTCTGGCAGCGGTCGCGGAAGCTTGTTTGGCGGGCGCTTTCTTGCGGCGCGGGGGTGGCGACTCCTCGTCGGGACGGCGCCGCTGGCGGCGCGGCTGCTCGCCGCCGCCGCCGTGCAGCGCCGACTCGCAGTAGGGGCAGAGCTCCCAGCGCGGGTCGACGGGCTTGCTGCAGGTCGGGCAGGGGTCCTTGAGGCGGCGCTGGCAGTTCGGGCAGCGCAGGTAGTTCTTCTCGACGGGGTACTCGCAGTTGGGGCAGCTCTGTTCGCGCAGCTGACGGACCCGCAGCTCCGCCGCTTTGATCTCCAGCTCGCGCTCGTGGGCGTCCTCGAGGAACTCCGGCGGCCGCACGATCGCGTAGACGGCGGTGCCGATGTACGGGAAGAAGGAGGCGACGGTCGCGCAGCCGACCAGGAATGGGTCGGAGATGCGGCGCTTGGCGTCGAGGTACGTGTAGACGATCAGGGCCAGCCAGAGCACGACCATCATCAGCAGGAAGAGGGTCGCGACCAGGTTGAGGCCGTCGTTGCTGATGCCGAAGATCGCTAGTGACATGAGGTTGGCGCCCTGGGAAGGGACGGGCAGTCTACTTCTCCGCCGGCGCCACGATCCCTGTCAGGGACCGTGAACTGGCCGAATGGCTCAAAGGAACAGCCTTCCGAACAGGTAGCCGACCCCGAAGAAGAAGAGAATCACGATCGCCACCACGGCGGCGACCAGGCCCATCATCGAGAGCAGTTCCGATCCGGCGCTGCGGTTCATGGGCCGATCTTAAGGTGAGAAGCCGTTTCGGGCCCGCCTGACCGCAGCGGGCCTCATGTCGTGGAGCGCAGCGCCCCAGACCATGGCTGCCTTGCTCTTCCGCATCGACTTCCGGGCGTTGTCCCGCATGCATTTCAAGGCGGCCTTCTTCGCGCCCTCCTGGCCGTCTGCCGCTCGATAGTCGTCGGCGCACGCCCCGACCACTCGCTGTAGCCGCGTGGCATCCGCCAAGGCCGATGACATCCGCCTCCAAATCACCTTCGCTTCGAAGACTTCGAGTTCCGACGGGGAGGCGTCCCGCGACGGGGCAGGTTTCGGGGAGGGGGTGGAATCGGACTCCCCACAACCCCCGACAAGTGCGACCAGCCCCACGAGCGCCGCAGCCGTGAACAACCTCCGCGCCATTTAGGTACGGGAGGATAACTTCACTCATCGCCCTCATCGCCCATCGGCGGGCCGCCGACGACCGCGACGCGGGCAGGA
>Ga0190271_10000757_pt1 | contig 16999 bp, 12 predicted proteins | sample Popmic356T_FD_133747 | JGI IMG/M metagenome (GOLD analysis project Ga0190271, IMG submission 133747) | Populus adjacent soil microbial communities from riparian zone of Weber River, Utah, USA - 356 T | ecosystem: Environmental > Terrestrial > Soil > Riparian zone | place: USA: Utah | collected...
ACCCGCAGGAGGCGCTCGCCTACGCGATCGAGATCGCCCGCGGCCTCACCGTCGCCCACGCCCGCAACATGGTCCACCGCGACATCAAGCCGCAGAACGTGCTGATCGATGCCGAGGGGCGGGCGAAGCTGACCGACTTCGGGATTTCGCGCCAGCTCGAGCAGGACGGGATGACCGCCACCGGGCGCGTCCTCGGCACCACCGACTACGTCGCTCCCGAGCAGGCGATGGGCCACGGGGTCGACCCGCGCTCGGACATCTACTCGCTCGGCGTCGTCCTCTACGAGATGCTGATCGGCCAGGTTCCCTTCCACGCCGACAGCCAGGTCGGGGTGGCGATGAAACACGTCAACGAGGACCTGCCCGACGTACAGCAGCGCCGGCCCGAGGTCTCCGCCGCGGCGGCGCTGGTGGTCGAGCGAGCGACCGACAAGGACCCGGCCCAGCGCTACCAGGAGGTCGGCGAGATGATCGACGACCTCTCGACCGCGCTCGAGGTCGAGGCGGCGCGGGCCGGCTTCACCACCGGCGAGGCGACCAGCGTGCTCGACGCGGTGCCGCCGCCCAAGCGCAAGCTCTCCAAACGCGCCCGCGGCTCGTGGAAGGCGGTCGCGCTGCTGGCCCTGGCTGCCGTGGCAGTGCTGGCGGCGGTCCAACTCATCAGTAGCGGCGGGGGTGGAGGCGGTGCCCTGAAGGACAAGGGGCAGACCGTCGCGATCTCCTCGGCCACCGACTTCGACCCCCAGGGCGACAGCGAGGAGGGCTCCGACACGATTGCCCTCGTCAGCGACGGCAACCTCGAAACGGCCTGGACCAGCGAGCACTACGACAGCGACGACTTCGCCGGCACCAAGAGCGGTCCCGATCCCGGCGTTGGCCTTTACGTCACGGCCAGGTCAGAGGCGAGGCCTTCGGAGATGGTCGTCCGCGGCGCCCCCGGCTGGGACGCCCAGATCTACGCCACCGCCTCCGGGCCGCCGGAAGAACTGGCCGAATGGGGCGAACCGGTCGGCGAAGTGACCGCGGCCGGCGAGGTCGCCGAGATCCCGCTCGAAGTGATCGCCCCCGCCAAGTACTTCCTGATCTGGTTCACCAAAGCTGCCCCGTCGACCGACCAAGAAGGCCGCTACCGGCTCGAGATCGACGACGTCAAGCTGATCGATTAGGCCGCTAGAACTCGTAGGAGCGGGCGCGTTGGTGGCGCTCGACGGCGAGCTCGACCAGGCGGTCGCAGAGGTCGGGGTAGGCGATTCCGCTCGCCTCCAGCAGCTTCGCGTAGACGCTGGTCTCGGTGAAGCCGGGCATGGTGTTGATCTCGTTGACCAGGATCTCGCCGCCGGGCTCGACGAAGAAGTCGCAGCGGGCGAGGCCGGAGCAGCCGGCGAGGGCGAAGGTGGCGGCGGCGAGCTCGCGCACCCGGCCGGCCTCCGCCTCCGCGATCGGCGCCGGAACCCGCAACTCCATCCCGCCTTGCTCGTACTTGGCCTCGAAGTCGTACCACTCGGCGTGGGCGACGATCTCGCCCGGCAGCGAGGTCAACGGGTCCTCGTTGCCAAGCACCGAGCACTCGACCTCGCGGCCGGATGCGGATGCCTCGACGATGACGCGGGGGTCGTGGCGGAGGGCGAGCTCCACCGCGACCTCGAGGTCCGCCAGATCTTCGACCTTGCTTATGCCGACGCTGGAGCCCATCCGCGAGGGCTTGACCCAGAGCGGCAGGCCGAGCGACTCGCAGCGCTCGCGCCAGCCCTCCTCGCCGACCGCGGCGAACTCGACCTGGGGGATGCCCCGGGCGGCGAAGATCCGCTTCAGGGTCAGCTTGTCCATGCAGATGGCCGAGGCGAGGACGTCGGAGCCGACGTAGGGGACGTCGAGCCACTCCAGCAGGCCCTGGACGCTGCCGTCCTCGCCGAAGGCACCGTGCAGCGCCGGGAAGACGGCGTCGGCGTCGAGCAGGCCGGCCGCCGGTGTCAGCCGCGGCGACGCGCCGTCGTTGAGCCAGCGCCCGTCGCGGCCGATCGCCACCGCCACGGCCTCATGGCCGGCTGCCTCCAGCCCCCGCACGACGGAGGCGCCGGAGCGTAGCGAGACGTCGTGCTCGGAGGAGCGGCCGCCGCAGAGGACCGCGACCCTCACGGTTCCTCCGCTTCCGGTTCTTCGGCGGCGGCCTGTTTGCCGACCACGATCGTCACCGCGTCGCCCGGTTCGAGCTCGGCGCCCGGCGGCGGGAACTGGTCGACGGCGCGGCCGACTTTGCCGGCGACTTCGGTTTCCTCTTCTTCGACCGTCGGTTCGAGGCCGGCTGCGCGCACCGCTTCCACCGCTTCGGAGCGCAGACGGCCGATCACGTTCGGCACCGTTGCCTGCTCTTTGCCGGCGGAGACGACGATCGCCACGGTGGCGCCCGGTTCGACCTCGCTGCCGGCGCTCGGCGACTGGCTCAGCACCTCGCCGGCTGGGGCGGCGCTTTCTTCTTCGGAGACGCTGGGGCTGAGCCCGCGGCCGCGGATCTGCTGCACCGCGAGGCGGCGCTGGCTGCCGACCAGAATCGGCACCTTGGTCAGCTTCGGCCCGCGCGAGACGACGAGGGTGACGGTCGAGCCGTTGGTTACGGTGCTGCCGCCAGAGGGTTTGGAATGGATCACCAGGCCTTCTTCGACACTGGCCGAGTTGACCGTTTCGACTTCGGACTCGAAGCCCGCGGCTTCCAGCCTTTCTTCGGCTTCCTCGCGGCTGATGCCGGCGGTCGAAGGCACCTGGCCACTGCCGGGGCCGGAGCTAACCGTCAAAGTCACCTTGGGCTTCGAGCAGAAGAGGGTGAGGAAGGCGCAGTCGAGCGCCGCTTGGTCGCCGGGCGGGGAGGCCGCGGGGTCCTGCTCGAGCACCGTGTTCACGGCCGCCTCGCGCTCGACCCGTTTCACCTCACCGACCGAGAAGCCATCCTGCTGCAGTAGCGAGATCGCGACGTTGAGCTGGTTGCCGGTCACGCCCGGGACTTCGGTGCTGGTGTCACGGGTCAGCAGCAGGCCGACGAGCGCACCGACCGCGATCGCGGCCAGGGCCGCGGCGATCCAGCGGTTGCGGCGGCGGCGATCCTCCTCCTCGGGGTCGGGCTCCGCGGCCGGCGCCTCCTCCGGGACCGCGACCACCGGCGGCAGCGCGGCGAAGGCGGCGGTGCCGCCGCCTGCCCCCGGGTCCTTGATCGCGGCGTCGAGGGCGGCGATGAAGGCGTCGGCGCTCTGGAAGCGCTCGCCGGGCTCCTTCTCCAGCGCGCGCATCACCACCGCGTCGAGCGCGGGCGAGACAAGGTGGTTGATCGAGCTCGGCCGCTGCGGCGCCTGCGAGACCTGTTTCATCGCCACCGCGACGGCGGAGTCGGCCTCGAAGGGGACGCGCCCGGTCAGCGCCTCGTAGAGGAGGACGCCGATCGAGTAGAGGTCGGAGACGGCGGTGACGTCGAAGCCCTGCGCCTGCTCGGGCGAGAGGTAGTGCGGCGTCCCCATCACCGAGCCGGTCTGGGTGATCTCGGAGACGCCGGCGCGGGCGATGCCGAAGTCGGTCACCACTGACTTGCCCTCGCCGTCGACGATCACGTTCTGCGGCTTCAGGTCGCGGTGGACGATCCCGTTGCGGTGGGCGAAGCGGGCCGCCTCCAGCACCTGGCGGATCTCCGCCACCGCCTCCTCCGGCTTCAGGCCGCGGTCGATCAGCTGCTTCAGCGTCGGCCCCTCGATGTACTGCATGGCGATGTAGTAGGTGCCCTCGAACTCGCCGCGGTCGAAGACCGAGACGATGTTCGGGTGCTGCAGGCCCGCCGCCGACTCGGCCTCGCGACGGAAGCGCTCGGTGAACTCGCGGTCCTGGGCGAAGCGCCGGTGCAGGACCTTCAGCGCGACCTGGCGCTGAAGGTGCGTGTCCTCGGCCAACCAGACGTCGGCCATCCCACCGGTCCCCAGCCGCCGCAAGACGCGATAGCGCCCGTCAACCACACTCCCCTCGCTCACCTCAGGCACTCCAGCCTCCAATTCTCGGCCGACGGGCCGATTTCCCGCGCCATACGTGGGAAATCGGCCCGTCGGCGGGTGTTTGCGTCATTCGCCATTGAGGATCGCTTCGGCGACGTTGCGGAAGATCGGGGCGGCGACGTCGCCGCCGAAGGCGGTGGTGCACTCGACCGTGGCGGCGATCGCGATCCGCGGATCGTCGGCCGGGGCGAAGCCGATGAACCAGGCCTGGTTCTCGTCGAGCCCGCCGCCGCAGGCACGGTTGCTGGGGGTTTCCGCGGTGCCGGTCTTGCCGGCGACCGCGACCCCGGAGATCGCCGCGTTGGTGCCGGTGCCTTCGCTGACCACCCCTTCCATCGCCGTCGTCAGCTCGGCCGCGCTCTCCGCGGAGATCGGCTGGCTGTACTCGGAGGGGTCGAGGCGATCGGTGACGCGGCCATCGGGGTCGACCACCCGCTGCCAGATCTGCGGCTTCATCAGCTTGCCGCCGTTGGCGACGGCGGAGGCGACCATAGCCATCTGCAGCGGCGTCGCCAGCAGCCGCTCCTGCCCGATCGCGACCCGGGCGAGGTCGACGGGATCGCGCGCGGTCAGCGGCCCGTCTTCGCCGTAGACGCCGCTCTCGTAGACCTGGTCGTCGGGGAGGTCGATCGGCGGCGTCGAGTTGAAGCCGAACTTTTCCATCGTCTCGAACAGCTCGTCGTTGCCGAGCTGCTGGCCGAGTTGGCCGAACCAGGTGTTGACCGAGTTGGTCAGCGCCGTGTCGAGGGCGATCGGGCCGAAGTCCTCGCTGAAGTCGTTGTTGAGCGGCTGCCCTTCGACCTCCAGCGTCCCCGGCGCGTCGATCGTCGTTTCCGGGCCGATCACGTCGCTCTCGAGGCCGGCGGCGGCGGTCACGACCTTGAAGGTAGAGCCCGGTGGGTAGAGGCCCTGGGTGGCCCGGTTCAGCAGCGGGGTTTCGATCACGTTGCGGTTCAGCTGCTTGAGCTCGAGCGGAACCCGGTTTGGGTCGAACGACTTGTTCGAGGCCATCACCTTGACCGCGCCCGTGCTCGGCTCGATCGCGACGACGGCGCCGAAGCCTTCGGCCTCGAGGTCTTCCAGCGCCGTCCGCTGCGCCACCGGATCGATGCTGGTGACGATGTCGTTGCCTTCCTGGGTGCCCCCCCGCAGCTCGTCGAGGATCGAGCTGAATTCGGATTCCTCGCCGACCAGCTGGTCGTTGTGGAACTGCTCGAACTCGCTGTCGCCCTCACGCACGAAGCTGTAGCCGATCGGATGCCCGTAGAGCGAGCCTTCGGGATAGCGCCGCACGAAGCGCCGAGCGTCGCCCTGGCCCTTCGCGACGGATTTGGCGATCACCGTGCCGTCGGCGGCGAGGATGCGGCCGCGGCGGATCTGCTGCTGCTCGAGGAGCGGCCGTTTGTTCGCTTCCTGCTCCTTCAGGGCCTCGGCGTCGAACACCGCCCAGTAGGACGTGAAGCCGACCAGGACGGCGAAGAGGACGACGATGAAGCCGAACAATTTGACGATCTGGCGGTTCACGTTTCTCCCAGGGACCTGGCGCGGCCACCCGGCTCCATCGCCTCGCGCCGGGCGCGGTCGGAGATCAGCAGCAGCAGCGCCAGCAGCACGAAGTTGGCGACGATCGAGCTGCCGCCGTAGCTGATGAAGGGCAGGGTGACGCCGGTCAGGGGGATCACCCGGGTGACGCCGCCGATGATCACGAAGGCCTGGATCGCGAAGACGGCGGTGAGGCCGGTCGCCAGCAGCTTCGAGAAGCCGTCGCTGGCCAGCAGCGCGATCTTGAAGCCGCGGGCGGCGATCAGCATGTAGATGAGGACGACCGCGCAGGCGCCGAAGAGGCCGACCTCGTTGACGATCAGCGAGTAGATCGTGTCGGTCTGGGCCGCCGGCAGCAGCGCGTTGTCGGTGCCGGGGATCGTGATCAGCCCCTGCCCGAAGCCCTTGCCGAAAAGGCCGCCGTCGGCCTGGGCGAAGATCGATTGCAGGATCTGGTAGCCGCTGCCGGTCGGGTTGGCATAGGGGTCGAGCCAGATTTCGATCCGGTCGTGGACGTGGGGCACGGTCGAGGCGAAGAACCAGGCGCCGGCGGTGAACATCACCATGCCGATGACGACGAAGGAGAAGCGGCCGGTGGCGACGTAGAGCAGGGCGAGGAAGGCGGCGAAGAACATCAGCGAGCTGCCGAGGTCGCGGATGAAGACGAGCATGAACATCGAGGCGCCCCAGACGACCAGCATCGGGCCGAAGTGCTTCAGCGGCGGCAGCGTCACCCCGAGCACGCGGCGGGCGCTGACGATCAGGACCTCGCGGTGCTCGCGCAGGTAGCTGGCGAGGAAGACGACGATGCAGATCTTCGAGAACTCGGCCGGCTGGAAGGCGAGCGGCCCGACCTTCACCCCGAGGTAGGCGCCGTTGACCTGCTGGCCGATCCCCGGCAACCGCGGCGCCAGCAACAGCAGTAGCCCGGTCGCGGCGATCGTGTAGCGGTAGCGCTCCAGCACCTCGTAGTCGCGCAGGAACTGAATCGTCAGGGCGAAGAGGACGAGCCCGAGGACGAACCAGTTGGCCTGGTCGCGGGCGAGGCTGTCGTCGATCCGGTAGATCATCACCAGCCCGAACGCGGTCAGCAGCGCGACCAGCGGGAACAGGTACGGGTCGGCGTTGGGCAGGCGGATCCGCAGGTAGATATGGGCGGCGACGCAGACGGCGAGGAAGTAGGCGCCGTAGATCAGGCTGAGGTTGTCGAGACGGGTGTCCTCCTGGGCGAAGACGGCGGCGAAGCCCGCCGTGAGGAGGACGGCGACCGGAACCAGGGCGGTCAGCTCCCGGTTCCTGGCGGAGATCAAGGAACCCCCTGGCTCTTCTGGATGTCTTCGACCAGGGAGACGGCGTCCTCGCGCGAGCGCAGGTCGTGACCGCTGACCGCCTCGCGGCGGCGCGGCGGCAGCGCCTCGGTCTGGATCGGGCTCGCGTAGCGCTCCTCGTAGAGCTCGATCCCGAACGGCAGCTCGTAGGGGACGCCGCGGTAGAGGGCGACGCGGCCGGCGGCGTCGGTGCCGAGGAACCAGACCTGGCGGTTGCCCCACCAGGCGCCGTAGACGATCGCGGCCAGCAGGACGAGCACCGTCAGCACCTTGGCGGCGGTGCGCAGGCGTCGGTGCGGCTTGCCGCTGGCCAGCTCCTCGCGCCGCTGCCGGGCCGCCTCGGCGGCGGCGCGGCCGCGCACCTCGGTCGCGGTCAGGCCGGCCTCCTCGGCGCTGGCGCCGATCAGGGTCGCCCCCTCGGTCGCGGCGCCGGGTGCGGCGTCGGGATCGCCGAGGCGGAAGGCGACCACGGTGATGTTGTCGCGGCCGCCGGCGCGGTTGGCTTCGTCGACCAGGGCGCGGACCGCCGTCTGCATCGACGTGGCCCGGGCCAGGAGGCGGCCGATCTGCTCGTCGCCGAGCATCGTCGTCAGACCGTCGGAGCAGATCAGGAAGACGTCGCCGGGATGGGCGGGCACGGTCTGCAGGTCGACCTCGACCTCCGGTTCGGGACCGAGGGCACGGGTGATGATCGAGCGCTGCGGGTGGTCCTCGGCCTGGGCGTCGGTGAGCTGGCCCTTGCGCCGCATCTCCTCGACCAGGGAGTGGTCGCGGGTGAGGCGCTCGAAGCGGCTGCCGCGCAGGCGGTAGGCGCGGCTGTCGCCGACGTGGCCGATCGCCACCTCTTCGGCCTCGAGGTCGACGATCGCCGCCGTGATCGTCGTCCCCATCCCGGCCAAGTCGGGATCGTTGCGGGCGCGCTCGTGGATCGTCCGGTTGGCCGCCTGGATCGTCTCGCGCAGGGTCGCCTCCGGCGGGCCCGCGGGCAGCTCGCGGTCAAACGACTCGGCGGCGGTCTTGGAGGCGACCTCGCCCGCCTGCGCGCCCCCCATCCCGTCGGCGACGACGAACAGCGGCGCTCGGGTGAAGAGCGAGTCCTCGTTGGCGTTGCGCTGGCGGCCGGTGTCGGTGCGGGTGGCCTGGTCGTCTATCCGCAGCGTCATTGGACCTCGAATCTGAACACGGTGTCGCCGATCTGCACCGTGTCGCCGTCGATCAGCTCGGCCTCGCCCTTGAGGGTGGCGCCGTTCAGCAAGGTGCCGTTGGTGGAGCTCATGTCCTCGACGAAATAGCGGCCTTCGCGTGAGAAGACCCTGGCGTGCAGGCCGGATGCGTAACGGTCGTCGATCCGTACGTCGGACTCCTTCGAGCGGCCGATCGAGAGGCCCCCGATCAGGTCGAAGCGCTCCTCGGCTTCGAGCCCGCCGCCGCGCTCGGCGACCAGCCAGGCGTCCTCGCCGCGGGGCGCCTCGGCGTAGGGGGCGGCGGCATGGAAACCGGTCGCGTCGGGGGCGGGTGAGACCGTCCGCCGCAGGTCCTTCATCGCGCTGCGCGCGATCACGAGCAGGAACAGGTAGAGGACGGCGAGGAAGCCGAACTTGAGCGCGACGGAAATCGGGTCGTAATCCACGCCAGAACCCTAATGACGGGCGCAGGCGTTGCCAGGCAAGGACGCAGGAAGCCCGAATAGCAGCGCTATTTGGGCGACCGAGGACACCGCATGGCGACGCCTGCGCCCGTCATTGCTCGATGTCGAAGAGGAACGTGGTCGTCCCCACGGTGACCTGGTCGCCCGGTGAGAGGCGGGTGGTGGCGACGCGGCGGCCGTTGACCTTGATCCCGTTGGTGGAGCCGAGGTCGACGATCTGCCAGTCGCCGGACTCCGCCCGGCGCAGCTCGGCGTGACGGCGGGAGACGTTGGGGTCGGAGAGCACGCACTCGACCGCCTTCGAGCGGCCGATCGTCGCCCGCGGCCCGTCGAGCACGTAGCGGCGGTCGTCTAGCGAGACCACGGCGCGGGTGGAGACGAGGGCGGTGACGGCCTCCTCGGGCCGTTTGGGCCGGGCCCGGTCGCGCTCGCGCACGGCGGAATAGACCATCGTGTGGCCCTCTTCGCCCTGCTTCGGGGCCTCGCCCTCGTGCGCCGGCGGCTTTACCAGGCGGGCCTGGATCCCGAACTCGCCCAGGCGCAGGCGCTCGTCGGTATCGAACTCGACCGCCGGCCGGGTCAGCAGGTCGTAGCCGCGGCGGCGCGCGTGCTCCAGCAGGTAGCCGGAGAGCTCCTGCTCCAGCGATCTCTCATAGCCCTCGAGCTTGGCCCGGTCTTTGGTCGAGAGGTAGACCGTGTACTCGTTCGGCACGTAGACCCGTTCGACCGAGGCGGTCTTGTGCGCGTCCATTTCCTTCGCCAGTTTGCGGGCGAGTTCGACCGGCTGCACCTCGGAACTGAAGGCGCGGCTGAAGACTCCCTCGACGAGGCCTTCGATGCGGGACTCGAGGTTGCGTAGGACGCCGATCGCAAAATCCTACGGGAGCAGGGCGCCGTGGCCGAGCGCGAGCCAGGTGCCGAGAGCGGCGGCGACCGCAAGCGCGGCGAGACGCGGGCCGAGCTGGCGCGGCGCCGACTGGATGCGGTCGGCGAGGAACTCGAGCGAGTCCTCAATCGTGCCGCCCAGCTGCTCCAGCGAGGGACGGTGGCTGGGGCGGGCGGCGAGGCAAGCGTCGATCTCGGCGGTCAGCTCGCGCGGCAGGTCGGGACGCAAGCGGCGCAGCTGCCGGGTGCGCGCCCCGATCGCCCGCGCCGTCGCCGCCGGGCTCGAGCGGCGGTGGGGGTTCTCACCGCTCCAGCACTCGTAGAGGGTGAGGGCAAGGGAGTAGACGTCGGCCTCCGGGCCGGCCGGACGACCCTCGGCCTGCTCGGGCGACATGTAGGCGAGGGTGCCGACGACGTCGCCGGCGGCGGTCAGCGGCGAGTCTTCGGCCAGGTGGGCGACGCCGAAGTCCATCAGCTTGGCCCGCGGCTCCCCCTCGCAATCGCCCTCGGTCACCTGCACGTTCTGCGGCTTGATGTCGCGGTGAACGACGCCGCGCGAGTGAGCGTGGTCGAGCGCCTCGCAGAGATCGGCGCCGATCTCGCCGATCTCCCGGTCCGAGAGCTCGCCGGCGTGGGCGAGGCGGGCCAGGGTCGAGCCCTCGACCAGCTCGGTGACGAGCAGGGCGTTGCCGTCCTCCTCGCCCATCTCATAGAGGGTGACGATGCCGGGATGGTTGAGGCGGGCGGCGGCCTGAGCCTCGCGCAGGACCCGGCGGCCGGCCTCGCCCTGCTGCTCGATCGCCTTGACCGCGACCGGCCGCTCGAGGCGACCGTCCCAGGCCTCGTAGACGACGCCGAAGCCGCCGCTGCCGATGCGGCGCTCGATCAAGAAGCGGTTGAGGACGAGGGAACCGACCAAAGCTCCTTCGATTTCGCCGTCCGGGCTCTCTCTCCTGCGCCCTCGAAACTGGGAAAACCCCACCGTTTGCTGGCTGTCTTGGCGCTCCGACCTGGTCAGGCTTCATACTCTTCGGCCACCCAACCAGCTTGGAGAGCCGCTTCTTGGAGGATTCGCCAGCACGTGGGGCGCGGCGACGCCCGCGCCCGCAACGCCGACCGGAACGCCAGCAGATCATGCTGCGGCGCGGGCTCGCGCTCGGCGGCGGCCTGATCGTCCTGATCCTGCTCGTGCTCGGGGTCAAGGGCTGCCTCGACGCGCGGGCCGAGCGCGAGCTCAGCGACTACGCCGACAACGTCACCCAGATCGTCGACGAGACCGACCAGACCAGCAAAACGTTCTTCGACAAGCTCTCCGACCCGGGCACGCTCTCGGTGACCGAGTTCACGAACGAGGTCAACGCCGACCGCAGCGCCATGGACAACTACGCCTCCCGGGTCGACGGCCTCAGCGCTCCTGGCGACATGGGACGGGCGCAAAGCACGCTGGAGCTGGTCTACGAGCTGCGCAGCAGCGCGATGGGCGAAATCGCCGACCGCATGAGCACCGCCCTCGGCGACGCCGGCTCGGCGAAAGCGGTCGCGGTGATCACCCGGCAGATGCAGAAGCTGCTCGCCGCCGACGTCCTCTACGCCACCATCGTGCGGCCGGAAATCGACGGCGTGCTCGCCGACAACGGGATCGAAGGCAGCGACGTGCCGCCGAGCGTCTTCCTGCCAGACGGGACCAAATGGCTGGAAGAAAGCTCGATCAGCACCGCGCTCGGCGCGGTCAGCGGCTCCAGCGGCGGCGCCACTCCCGGCGTGCACGGCCTCGGCCTGGGCGGCGTCAGCGTCAACGGCAGCGAACTCGGCGAAGAAGCCGCGACCGTCTCGACCGAAGAAACGGTCGAAGTCGAAGTCGAAGTCGAAAACCAGGGCGATTCGACCGAGAACGGCGTCGGCGTCACCGTCTCCGCCGAAGGCACCGAAGTCCAGGAAAGCATCGAAAGCGTCGGCGCCGGAGAAACCGCGGTCGTCTCGATCCCGCTGACGCCGACGCCGAGCGGCGAAGTGACGCTGGAAGTCCAAGTCGACACGGTCCCCGGCGAGCAGGTCTCCGAAAACAACGAAGCCAGCTACACCGTCCTCTTCGAATAGGCCCGAATCCGGGCACGAGTAGGGACTAGGCTGAGCGCCATGCGAATCGCCTACCTCGGCCCCGCCGGCACCTTCACCGAGGACGCGCTGGGCGAGGCGGCGGCGGGTCGCGAGTTCGAACCGCTGCGGACGGCGACGATCCACGACGCGATCCTCGCGGTCGAAAGCGGCGAGGCCGAGCGCGCCTTGGTCCCCTTCGAGAACTCGATCGAGGGCTCGGTCCGCGGCACCCTCGACACCCTCGCCTTCGAGGCCGAGGCGGTGACCATCGTCGGTGAGCACGACTACGCGGTGCGGGCCCACCTGATCGCCCGCGAGCAGGTCGAGCTCGGGGCGATCGAGGCCGTCCTCTCCCACCAGCAGCCGCTCGCCCAGTGCGCCCGCTTCCTGCGCGAGCAACTGGCCGGCGTCGAACTGCGCAGCGTCAGCAGCACCGCCGCCGCCGTCCGCATGGTCGCCGAGTCGGTCCGCCCCTGGGCCGCGATCGGCTCCCGCGCGGCAGCCGACCTCTACGGCTGCACGATCCTCCGCGAAGGGGTCCAGGACGAGGCCGACAACGTCACCCGCTTCGTCTGGATCGCCCCGGCCGAGGCCGAGGCCGAGGGTGACGGCCCCTGGAAGACCTCGCTCGTCTTCTCCGAGCTCGGCGAGGACCACCCCGGCGCCCTGGTCAACGCCCTGCGCGAGTTCTCCGACCGCAAGATCAACCTGACCCGCATCGAGTCGCGGCCGATGCGCCAGGGCCTCGGCCGCTACATGTTCTTCTGCGACCTCGAGGGAGCGGCGACCGACGGGGTCGTGGGCGAGGCCATCTCCGCGCTCCGCGCCAAGGCCGAGTCGGTCCGCATCCTCGGCTCTTACCCGCTGAATTAGCCGCGGCGGGCGGCGACCCCCCTACAATCCCGGAGCATGGCACGGGTTCTTGTGCTCAATGCGACCTACGAGCCCATCAACGTCTGCACGTTGAGACGCGCCGCTGTGCTCCTGCTGAAGGAGAAGGCCGAGCTGCTGGAGCGACGCGAAGGAGCGGCGCTGCACGCCGAGCACAGGACGATGGAGCGCCCCGACGTGATCCGCCTCGTCAACTACGTCCGCATCCCCCGCCAGGCCCACCGCCGCAAAATCACGAGGCGCGCGGTGCTGGCCCGCGACTCCTGGACCTGCCAGTACTGCGGCTCGACCAAGTCCGGCCTCACTGTCGACCACGTGATCCCCAGGAGCCGCGGCGGCAAATCGGTCTGGGAGAACATCGTCGCCGCCTGCGCCACCTGCAACCGCCGCAAGGGCAACCGCCTCCCCCGCGAGATCCAGATGCACCCGAAGAACTCGCCGAAGGCACCGCCGTCGACCGTGTTCATCCAGGTGGCGAGCCCGAAGATTCCTCAGGCTTGGCAGCAGTACTTACCGCAGGCTGCTTGACGTCGCGGCAGTCCTAGGGGTGGTGGGTGTGGGTCCGAAAGTTCCTAGGTCCCCTGCGGGACAAGCTGGATGGCCCTGCGGGCCAGAGGAACAACTCCGCGGTGCCGAACAGCTGAGGAACTTTCAGACCCACACCCACCACCCATCACGAGTTCCGAGACTTCGAAGGTGCCAGGAACGAGATGGCTCCCGAATTTCGGCTGGTGTCCGGTACACAGAAGCTGAAGTCGAAGACGAGGCGCTGGTGGTTCTCCCCGCTCTCCGTGAGTGGATCGTCCCTGGCTCGGGCTTGAAGCTCCCGTGAATTCGACGCGCGGCGTTGGGGGACGGTGGGTAGGCCTCGTCCTAGCCTCCACAACTCGTTGCGTATACCTCGGCGCCGCTAGGCGCCGTCAAGTTTGCACCGGCTCCGCCGGTGCCAGGCGTAGACGAGGCCTACCCACCGTCCCCATCCACAGCGCCATCGTCCCTCGGCAGTTCATCCGCCGGCGCCTCCGCCGGTTCACCCTCGCCGCTGTCGGACTCGACCACCAGCGCGACGGCGCTGACCACGTCGTCGTCCTTGATGTTCATCACCTTGACCCCCTGCGTGGAACGCCCCATCTGCGAGATACCGCTGACCGAGGTGCGCTGGACCATGCCGTTCTGGGAGATGAAGAGGAGCTCCTGGTGCTCGCCGACGATCAGGGCGCCGGCGAGGCCGCCCTTCTTCTCGGTCAGCTTCGCGGTCAGCACGCCTTTGGTCCCGCGCCCCTTGACCGGGTACTCGGAGACCGGGGTGCGCTTGCCGTAGCCGTTCTCGGTGACGACGAACAGTTCGGTGTCGTTGCGGGCGACGTCCATCGCCAGCACGCGGTTGTCCTTGCCGGACACGTTCATCCCTTTGATGCCGCTGGTGTCGCGGCCCATCGAGCGCACCAGCCCCTCGGAGAATCGCGAGGCATGGCCGGAGTGGGAGACGATGAGGATGTCGTCCTCGCCCGAGGTGAGCCGGACCTGGACCAGCTCGTCGCCCTCACGGACCTTGATCGCGATGATGCCGTCGGCGCGGATCGGCGTGTTGTAGGCGAGGAACTCGGTCTTCTTGATCAGGCCTTTGGCGGTGGCGAAGGCGAGGTACTTGTTCTCTTTGAAATCCCGGGTCGGGATCACCGCCATCACCTTCTCGCCTTCGCGCAGCGGCAGCAGGTTGTTCAGCGAGCTGCCTTTCGCGGTCCGCGAGCCCTCCGGCAGCTCGTAGACCTTGAGCCGGTAGACCTTGCCGCGGTTGGTGAAGAAGAGCAGGTAGTCGTGGGTCGAGCAGATGTGGAGGTGGGCGATGTAGTCGTCGTCTTTGAGGTTCATCCCCATCACCCCGACGCCACCGCGGTGCTGCTGGCGGTAGGTGGCCAGCGGCAGGCGCTTGACGTAGCCCGAGGCGGTCAGGGAGATCACCATCTGCTGGTCGGCGATCATGTCCTCGATGCCGACGTCGCCCTCGAAGTGGGCCAGCTCGGTGCGCCGCTCGTCGCCGTAGGCGGTGACGATTTCGGCCAGCTCCTCCTTGACCAGCGCCATCACCCTGGCCTCGTCGCCGAGGATCGCCCGCAGCTCGCCGATCCGCTCCATCAGGTCGGCGTGCTCGGCCCGGACTTTGTCGGCCTCGAGCGCGGTCAGGCGCTGCAGGCGCATGTCGAGGATCGCCTGCGCCTGCTCGCGCGAGAGCTCGAACTGCGACATCAGCCCGTCGCGGGCGGCGTCGGGATCGCTCGAGGCGCGGATCAGTTTGATCACGGCGTCGAGGTTGTCGAGCGCTACCAGCAGTCCCTCGAGGATGTGGGCGCGGGCCTCGGCGCGGCGCAGTTCGTACTGGGTGCGGCGGGTGACGACCTCGCGCTGATGGTCGACGTAGTGGTGGATCAGCTCGCGCAGGCTGAGCGTTTTCGGCACGCCGTCGACCAGCGCCACCATGTTGGCGCCGAAGGTCGTCTGCATCGAGGTTTTCTTGTAGAGGTTGTTGAGCACCACCTTGGCCGGTGGGCCGCCGCGCTTGAGCTCGATGACCAAGCGCATGCCCGAGCCGTCGGACTCGTCGCGCAGGTCGGAGATCCCCTCCAGTTTCTTGTCGCGGACGAGGTCGGCGATCTTGGTGACCAGGCCGCCGTCGCCGAGCTTCTTCACCGTGAACGGCAGCTCGGTGACGATGATCGCCTCCTTGCCTCCCTTCAGCGGCTCGACGTGGGCGCGGGCGCGGACCTTGATGCTGCCGCGACCGGAGGCGTAGGCGTCGCGGATCCCCTCGCGGCTCATGATCCCGCCGCCGGGGAAGTCCGGGCCCTTGATGTGCTCCATCAACCCGGCCATGTCGATCGCGGGATCGTCGATGTAGGCGGCGACCGCGGCGGCGACCTCGCGCAGGTTGTGGGGCGGGATGTTGGTCGCCATCCCGACCGCGATCCCCGAGGTGCCGTTGACCAGCAGGTTGGGGAAGCGGGCGGGCAGGACCAGCGGCTCCTGCGTCGATTCATCGTAGTTGGGGCCGAAGTCGACGGTGTCGGCGTCGATGTCGCGCAGCAGCTCGGTGGCGAGGCGGGTCAGCCGCGCCTCCGTGTACCTCATCGCCGCCGCCGGATCGTCGTCGATCGAGCCGAAGTTGCCCTGGCCGTCGACGAGCAGGTAACGCAGGGAGAAGTCCTGCGCCATCCGCACCAGCGTGTCGTAGATCGCCGAGTCGCCGTGAGGGTGGTACTTGCCCATGACCTCGCCGACGATGAAGGCGCACTTGCGGTAGGCCCGGGTGGGCTGCAGGCCGACGTCGTGCATCGCATAGAGGACGCGGCGGTGGACGGGCTTGAGTCCGTCCCGCACGTCCGGCAGCGCCCTGCCCACGATCACGCTCATCGCGTAGTCGAGATACGAAGAACGCATCTCCTTCTCGAGCTCGCGCTCCTCGATGCGGCCGGTCAACGCGTCAAGCGCCATCAGAAAGTCTCCGTTCGGTTCGGATCAGACATCGAGGAAGCGGACCTCCTTCGCGTGCGCCTCGATGAATTCACGGCGCGGCAGGACCTGGTCGCCCATCAGCATCGAGAAGATCTGGTCGGCGGCGGTGGCGTCTTCGAGGGTGACGCGGGCCAGGGTGCGGCTGGCCGGATCCATCGTCGTCTCGCGCAGCTGCTCGGCGTTCATCTCGCCGAGCCCCTTGAACCGGGTCAGCTGGACACCGTGGCGGGCCAGCTCCAGCACCGCCCCGCGCAGCGCCTGGAACGAGAGCGCGGCGTTGCGGCGACCGCCGAGCTGGATCTCGAACGGCGGCCTCCCGACCTGTTTCAGCAGCGCCTCGTGGACCTCGGTGAACTTGCGGTAGTCGAAGTGCGAGAACAGCTCGGCCGGGAGCCGGTGGGTGCGGGCGAGGCCGCTCTTGCGTTCGATCGCCTTGACGACCAGCAGCGAGTCGCCGGCCTCGAGCACCTCGGTCTCGAAGGTCGCGCCCTCGGGGGCGTCGGCGTCGAGTAGCTTGGCGGCGGCCTCGACGCCGCTCACCCCCTCGTCGAGCAGGTTCGACTCCTCGAGGAAGCGAACCACCTCATGGCCGAACTCGGCCTGCAGCGAAGAGCCCCAGCCCTCGTACTCCTTCGAGCGCCGCACGTACGCCTGCCAGCGGCTCGAGGTCAGTTTCTTGGTGTTGCCGGTGGCGTCGGTCAGCTCGAAGTCCTCGAGCTTGTCCCGCAGCAGCAGCTCCTCCAGTTCGGACTCGCGCTCCAGGTAGGTCTCCTGGTTGCCCTGCTTGACCCGGTAGAGCGGCGGTTTGGCGATGTAGACGTAGCCGGCGTCGATCAACTCCGGCATCTGCCGGTAGAGGAAGGTGAGCACGAGCGTGCGGATATGGGCGCCGTCGACGTCGGCGTCGGTCGCCATCACGATCTTGTGGTACCTGGCGCCCTCGATGTCGAACTCGTCGTGAACGCCGGTGCCGATCGCCGTGATCAGCGCCTGGATCTCGTTGTTGGCCAGGACCTTGTCGATGCGGCTCTTCTCGACGTTGATGATCTTGCCGCGCAGCGGCAGCACCGCCT
>Ga0190271_10000758_pt1 | contig 16996 bp, 17 predicted proteins | sample Popmic356T_FD_133747 | JGI IMG/M metagenome (GOLD analysis project Ga0190271, IMG submission 133747) | Populus adjacent soil microbial communities from riparian zone of Weber River, Utah, USA - 356 T | ecosystem: Environmental > Terrestrial > Soil > Riparian zone | place: USA: Utah | collected...
CTCCTCGGGGTCGATCGTGCCCTCGGGCTCGCGACCCGCGACGTTGAGGAACACACGGGCGTAGTAGCCGCCCTCCCCCCACGCCGTCGTACGCGACCAGTCGACGCCCACGTCACGCAGTGACGAGACCCCGTCCGGCTCGGCGAGGGTCGTGAGGAGACCTTCGCGGCGCAGCCACTCGTTGATGCGGATGCCGCCGTCGAGCCGCTTCGCACCGTGGTCGGAGACGACGAAGACGACCGTATCGTCGTCGGCGTGCTCGAGCAGCTTCCCGATCAGCCCGTCGACGTGGCGGTGGTACTCGAGGATCGCGGACTCGTACGCGTTCCCCGGCTCGTGCTTGCGGTGCTCGCGGTCCATGAACTTCCAGAACCCGTGGTGCATACGGTCCGGCCCCATCTCGACCATCGCGAAGAGCGACCACGGCTTGGTCTCGAGGAGATGCTCCGCGAGGGCGAAGCGCCGGTCGGTCATCTCGTAGACCTGGCGCAGGAGGTACTCCTTGTCGTCCGTGCGGAAGTCCTTCGTGTCGAAGAGGTACTCGCCGACGACCCCCGCGATCTCGTCCTTCAACGCCGCCGGATACGTGTATTTGGAGTCCAGCGACGGGGTGAGGAAGCACCCGACCATGACACCGTTGAGCGGCTTCGGCGGGTAGCAGCCCGGCACCGACAGCACGATCGACGAGCCGCCCGCGCGCGTCACGTAGTCCCACAGTCGCGGCTCCTTGATCGCGGTCGACATCGCGATGAACCCTCCGTCGTACGTGTGGTCGGAGCGGTTCCGGAACCCGTACACGCCGAGGTCGCCGGGCGTCTTCGAAGACATCATGCAGGACCAGGCCGGCACGGTGATCGGCGGGATGACGGACGTCAAGCGGCCGAACGCGCCGCGCTCCATCAGCCCCGAGATCGTCGGCAGCTCATCGCGCCAGCGCTCGAGGACGAGCGACGGCTCGGCGCAGTCGAGCCCGATGAGCATGACCTTCCGCGGCATCGCCGGAGCGTAGCCGCCGTCGGGAGCCCTACCCGCACTGCCATCGCAGGGGCGCGCTCTCCGCTCCGGCGGGGCCACGACGAGCTCACTGGTCCCAGCGAACCGTTGACGAGGTGGCTCGAACCAGAGTAGGTTGCGCCTGGCGTCGAACGACGTGCATCTACTGGGGAGGGGAACATGAGCTTCAAAGCCTGGCTGGCAGGTGTGCTGAGCGCACTTGTCTTCGCCGCCATGAGTGCTGGATCCGCATTCGCCGGTGAGGTAACCGGAAAGCCCGGAGACACCAAGCCGACCGGCGCTCCGGCGAACTCCAACTCGATCTGCTCGTACAGCGGGCAGAACGACAGGGTCGTCGATGAAGGTCCTACCGACACCCGCGTGCAGACTCCGGCGGAAGGGCCTCCTGGCGCGCCCGGTCACGGAACGTGTGCGGGCGGAAGTAACCACAACCGCGACAAGTAGTCGGTTTCAGAGGTGGCCCCGACGCTCGCGTCGGGGCCACCCGACCCGCATGCTGTCGCGCTGACCCGCCCGAGTGGCGGACGCGCCACAATCTCCCTGTGACCGCATCGACTGAACCAGCCGTCGAGACCGTCGTCATGAAGTTCGGCGGCTCGTCCGTCGCGGACACGGACCGGATCAGGCACGTCGCCCAGCGGCTCGTGGAGGCACGCGAGCGCGGCGTTCGCGTCGTCGCGACCGTCTCCGCGATGGGCGACGCCACGGACGGGCTGCTCGAGCTCGCGCGCGAGGTCTCGCCGCAGCCGCACCCGCGCGAGTTGGACATGCTGCTTTCGACGGGAGAGCGGATCTCGTGCGCGCTCGTTGCGATGGCGGTGCACGACCTCGGCTACGAGGCCGTCTCGTTCACGGGCTCGCAGGCCGGGATCATCACCGACCCCGTGCACACGAAGGCGAAGATCCGCGAGATCACGCCCGTGCGCATCCTCGAGGCGCTCGACCGCGGCCAGATCGTCCTCGTCGCCGGCTATCAGGGCTTCTCACGGGACACGATGGACGTGACGACGCTCGGCCGGGGCGGCACCGACGCGACCGCGGTCGCGCTTGCCGCCGCGCTCGGCGCATCCTGCGAGATCTACTCCGACGTCGATGGCGTCTTCACGGCCGATCCGCGGATCGTCCCGAATGCGCGCAAGCTCGACCGCGTCTCGTACGAGGAGATGCTCGAGATGTCGGCCTCCGGTGCGAAGGTGCTGATGCTGCGCGCCGTCGAGCTCGCGCGGAACCAGGACGTCCCGATCCACGCGCGCTCGTCGTTCTCGAACGAGCCGGGGACTTGGGTCCAGGGTGCGGAAGGGCTCGAGCACGCGATCGTGTCGGCGGTCACTCATTCCGAAGACGAGGTCCTCTTCGACCTCGTCGGCATCCCAAATCGACCCGGGTCCGCGGCCGCGATCTTCGAAGCCGTCGCCGCCGAGCACGTGAACGTCGACACGATCCTCCAGAACGTCGGCCACGATTCCGCCGAGCTCTCCTTCTCGGTGCCCCAGGACGACGTGGACGCCACTCGCCGCGCCCTAACTCGCGCGCAGGAGACGATCGGGAAGATCGAGATCGACGAGGTCTCCGACCTCGGCAAGGTCGCGCTCATCGGCGCCGGCATGCGCTCGCATCCCGGCGTGGCTGCGCGGATGTTCCGCACGCTCGCGGACGAGGAGATCAACCTGCATCTCATCTCGACCTCGCCGATCAAGGTCTCCTGCCTCATTCCGCGCTCTGACGTCGAGAAGGCCGTTCGCGCCCTGCACGCGGCGTTCTCGCTCGACGCGCAGTAGGCTCGGCCCGCCGCGATGACCAGCGCCGTCGAACCAGCCGCCTCCCCGACGTCTGCGCCGAATCAGAGCCGGGGCCGCGCGACCGGCGTCTGGATCGTCCTCGTGCTCGCGGGCCTCCTGCTGCTCCTCTCCGCGTTCGCGGTCTGGATCGACCGTGTCGCGCTCAATACGAGCGAGTTCACGGACACGTCGTCCTCGCTGCTGGACAACGACCGGATCCGCAGCGCGGTCGCCAACCGAGCGGTGGACGAGCTGTTCGCCAACGTCGACGTCCAGGCGGAAGTCGAGGCTCAGCTTCCCGAGGACTACACGGGTCTCTCGGGCGCCGCGACCGCCGGGCTGCGCGAGGCGTCGTATCGGATCGTCGACCGCGCGCTCGAGCAGCCCGTGTTCCAGGATCTCTTCCGCGTGGCCGTCGACGAGTCGCACACCACGCTCGTCGAGGTGCTCGAAGGCGGCGGCGACCGCATCTCGACCGACGAGGGCGAGGTGACGCTCGACCTGCGCGCGATCATCATCGAAGCGGCCGAGCGGATCGGCATCGGCAACCAGGTCGTCGACCGGATACCGGACGACGCGGGCCAGATCGTCGTCCTGCGCTCCGACGAGCTCGACACCGCCCAGAACGTCTTCCAGCTCCTGAAGACGCTCGCCTGGGTGCTTCCGCTCCTGACGCTCGCGGCCTTCGGGCTCGCCGTCTGGCTCGCACGCGACCGCCGGCGAGCCGTTCGGGGGATCGGCTTCGTACTCGTCGCCGTCGGCCTGATCGGGCTCACGGCGGCGAGATTGACGAAGAACTACGTCGTCGACGCGCTCGTCGCCCGGCGCGACGACCGCGAGGCCTCGGGCGACGCCTGGGACATCCTCACCGAGCTGATGCGCGGCTCGTTCCGGCTGATGGTCGTCGTCGGGCTCCTCTTCCTCGTCGCGGCCTGGCTCGCCGGCCCCAACCGACGCGCGTCGACCGTGCGCGGCTGGCTCGCACCGGCGCTGCAGAACCGCGCGTGGTCGTACGCCGTCCTCGCCGTCCTCGGGCTCGTGCTCCTGTTCACCGCGGACGTCGTCGACTTCACGCGGTTGCTCGTCGTCGCCATGCTCGGCGCGCTGGGAGCGGCGTGGATCGAGCTGACGCGGCGCCAGACGCTGCTCGAGTTCCCGGACGCGAGCGGCACAGCGTTCTTCTCGGACACATGGGAACGCGTGTCGACCTGGTGGGAGGAGCAGCGGGCGGCTGCGCGGCCACCGGCTCCGGCTCCTCCTCCGGCTCCCGTCGCGCCGGTGCCGCCAGTGGCCGTGCCGGCCACCGATGTCGCCTCACGGCTGACCGCGCTGTCGGAGCTGCACGCGCAGGGCGAGCTCACCGACGAGGAGTACGCGTCGGCAAAGGCGCGCGTCCTCGCTGGGGACTAGGCACAAGGCAGGCTCTCGGCGGTTCGCGCCGAAACCTCCGGCGTGGACTCGGACGCCGTACGCGCGCTCGTCACGGCCGCGGTGTGGGTCGTCGTCGTGGTCGTGCTCCGCATGTTCCTGAAGGCCGCGTACGACAAGTACGAGCGACGCCTTGCCGAGACCGATCCGACCGTTGCCGCCCGGCGCCGGACGACGTTCGGGTTCCTCCTGCGCGTGATCGTCGCGATCGTCGTCGTCATCGGCACCTGGAGCGTGCTGTCGATCTTCCCCGCGACGCAGCAGGTCGCTAGCGCGTTCCTCGCTTCGAGCGCGGTGCTGGCCGTCATCGCCGGTCTCGCTCTGACGACGCCGCTCGGGAACCTCGGCTCGGGCGTCCTCCTCGCATTCACTCAGCCGGTTCGCCTCGGTGACCGCATCACGGTGCAGGACTTCAGCGGGATCGTGGACGAGATCTCGCTCAGCTACACGGCGCTCACGACGGACGAGGGGCGCCGCATCTTCGTCCCCAACACGACGATGGTCTCGACGATTCTCGTGAACCGCTCGGTCGACGATCCGCGGCGCCTCGTCACCGTCGACCTGCCCGTCCGCCTCGGGAGCTCGCTGGCCGACGCGCGCCGAATCACGATGGAGGCCGCGGCCAAGGTGCCGCAGGGCGACGAGCTCGCGATCTACGTCCAGGTCGGCGACATTTCGGAGAAGACCGCCTGGCTCCACGTGGTCGCGTACGCGCCGTTCGGCGCCGACGTCTCGCACGTGGCGAGCGAGATCCGCGAGCAGACGGTCGCCGCGCTCGCCTCGGCCGATCTGCTGCCCGCCTAGTCCAGCTCCACGTCTTCGCCAGGTCGGAGGATCTCTACGCGAACGTCGGGCGCCGCCTTTCCGAGCGCCTCGACGAACGTCAGCGGAGGCAGGTCGACGAACCCGGGCCTGCCGGTCAGGCCGAGATGGATCGGGAAGTACGTGCCCCAGTGGATCGGGATCACCAGGCTCGGCCGGGTCCGTGCCACCGCCTCGGCCGCGCCCACCGGATCGAGGTGACCGCCGCCGCCGAGACTCGGCCCCCAGCCCCAGATCGGGATCAGGCCGACGTCCACGGGCCCGAGCTCGCGCATCCCGTCGAAGAGATCCGTATCGCCTGCGAAGTAGATCGACTTCGACCCGGCGACGACATAGCCGACCGGCTCCGCCGAGGCTCCGAACGGGCTCCTGCTCCCGTCGTGCTCGGCCGGAACGGCCCGGATCTTCAGCTCTCCGATACTCAACGTCTCGCCGACCTCGACCTCGATCACGGACTCGAACCGTCGCTTGCGCAACAGCCCGCCGAGGCCGCGTGGGACGACGACCGGAATGTTCTTGCCGAGCTTCTCGAGCGACGGCAGGTCGAGGTGGTCGTAGTGCGCGTGTGAGATGAGCACCGCGTCGACGCCTCGCCGCGTCCGCGCCGCGACGGGCGTCGCGCGCCGCAGGTGCGCGACGCGGTTGCGCAGCAGCGGGTCCGTCAGCAGCCGGACGCCGTCGAGATCGACGAAGACGGTCGCGTGGCCGACGTATTCGATTCGCGCCAATCGCTAAGCGTTACACGCATCCTGCGCAAGACCGGAATCCGCTGAGACGCGGCTTCCGGTCGCGCAACATCCCTAGAGGCGCCCGCTTCGCGGGCGCGTGGTCACACACAGTCCCGCAGGCCCTGCGCCTCCGGAAGCGACTCGAGCTTCTTCAGCGTGTTGTTCTCGATCTGCCGGATGCGCTCGCGGGTCACGCCGAACGCCTGGCCGACCTCCTCGAGCGTGCACGGGGTCGAGCCGTCGAGGCCGTAGCGAAGCTCGATCACGCGGCGCTCGCGCTCGGGCAGGGCCGACAGCGCGACCTCGACGTCCTCGCGGCGCAGCGAGAGCGAGGCCGTGTCGAACGGCGACTCCGCCTGCTCGTCCGGCACGAAGTCGCCGAGCGAGGAGTCCTCCTCCTCGCCGATCGGCTTCTCGAGCGAGATCGGGAGCTGCGACATGCGCAGGATCTCGCGCACCTCCTCGGGGTCGATCTCGAGCTCTTCCGCAATCTCCTCGGGGAGCGGCTCGCGCCCGAGCCGTTGCACGAGCTGACGCTCCATGTGCACGACCTTGTTGAGCTTCTCGACCATGTGCACCGGGATGCGGATCGTGCGTGCCTTGTCCGCGATCGCGCGTGTCACTGCCTGTCGGATCCACCACGTCGCGTAGGTGGAGAACTTGAAGCCGCGCCGGTAGTCGAACTTCTCGACCGCGCGGATGAGGCCGAGCGAGCCCTCCTGGATGAGATCCAGGAACGAGAGGCCGCGTCCGAGATAGCCCTTCGCGATCGAGACGACGAGCCGCAGGTTCGCCTCGATCATGTGCTGCTTCGCCCGCATGTCGCCGCGCTCGATCAGCTTCGCGAGAGAGACCTCCTGATCCGCCGTCAGCAGCGGCACCTTGCCGATCTCGCGCAGGTAGAGCCTCAGGGAGTCGAGCGAGGGCTCCACCGACAGGTCGAGCTTCGGCTCGGCCTTGCCCTCGTCGGCCGGAGGCGGCTCGGCATGCGGCAGGTCCTTGTGCTCCTCACCCTCATGGAGCTCGATCGCGTGGTCGATCAGATACGCGTAGAAGTCCTCGATCTGCTCCTTCGTGAGCTCGACGTCGTCGAGCCCGGCCACGATCTCGTCGTACGTGAGGAAGCCCTTCTCGAGCCCTTGCTCGACCAGGCGTTGGAGCTCCTCGACCTCGGGGAGGGCGATATCGACAGACAGCATGGGCTGGGCTTTCTCCTCTCGCGCTCGAACGGATACCGACCTTCCGATATGCATGAGCCGGCCCGCCTGCCGCCCCGGCTCCACCACCAAAGCGCGCGGATACTAGTCCGGAAAAGCCGGTCTGTGAAGAGGACCACTTTGTTAACGCGCGGGAACTATCCGGTGACACGAAGCTCGCCGACGACCTCGCCGCGCGAGTTCTCGACCGAGGCCCGCGCGAGGTGGCCGGAATCTAAGCCGAGCCCGGCGAGGACACCGGCGAGCGCTACGCCCAGCGGCCGCTGGGCCCCGTCCTCGGCCTTGAGCACGATGCCGAGGTCGCCACGCGCCGCGCAGAGCAGGCCCTCGGCGCCGCCCTTCGCGACCCAGCCGTCACCGAGGCGCATCAGCTCCGTGTCAGGGGCGCCGTCCCCACGGACGAGCTCCGGACGAGCACGCATCGCGTCCGCGGCGCGCCGCCCTCCATCGAGTCGCTCGAGGCGCGAGAACGCGTGGGCCATGCGCTCGAGCCTCAGTCCATACGTGACGACCCCACACCCGTCGATCGCCGTCGGCAGTAAGCCCGGCTCGACCTCGGCAGCGCGGGCAATCTCCTCGAGCATGGTCTGCTGGCACGGGTGTGAAGCGAGGCTATAGCCCTCGGTCGGCCAGCCCCGCTCGCGACAGAGGAGCAACATGGCCGCATGCTTCCCGGAGCAGTTGTGCTCGAGGCGCGTCGGCTCCGGCCCGCACTCGAGGTCGTCCTCCGATGCGCCCGCCTTCGCCAGGAGGTTCTCGACGGGAGCGATCTGATCGGGGCGATGCAGATGTGAGGCGCAGGAGATCGCGATCTCGGCGTCGTCGAGGTCGGGTCGCACGCGGACAATCGGCAGCGCCTGGATCGGTTTCGCGGAGCTTCTGAAGAGAGTCACGAGCGCGGGGTCTCCCCACGCTCGGACGACCTCACCATCGGCAGCCGCGACGGCGTGGACGCGGTGTCTCGCCTCGACGACCTCACCCCGGCGCTGCTCCACCACAAACGCGTCCACGCACATCAGCCTATGGATGCGAGGTTTGAACCGCCGAGGAGTGGGTACAGACGAACGGTCGTCCAACTCCGGAGGGGGTACTCATGTCCGAACGCAGGACAGGACCAGTAGCGCTGCTGATCGCACTCGCCGCAGCGCTCGCAGCAATCGCGCTGCCGGCGGCCGCGTCGTCGGCTCCGCCCGGCTGCGCGAACCGTACGAATACGACCTATCAGCAGCTGCTCACGTGCGTGACGCTCGAGGGCGTCCGGGCGCACCAAGCTGCTTTCCAGGCGATCGCCGATGCGAACGGCGGCAACCGCGCGGCCGGTACGCCTGGGTACGACGCAAGCGTCGACTACGTCGTCGAGCAGCTCGACGGGGCCGGCTTGTCGGTCGACACCCATGAGTTCGACTTCAGCGTCACGCAGCCGATCGTGCAGCTCACGCCGGTAGCCACGACGCACCCGTCCGGTTCCATCACGGGCAGCCCACTCGGAACCGAGACGGACGCGGTCGTGCCTGTGGACATCAACCTCACGCCGCCGCGCGCCAACACGAGCGGATGCGATGGAGCGTTCGCGGAAGCCGCGGTCGGCGCGCCGCTCACTACTGATCCGGCAGGCCCCGACGACTTCGCGGGCTTCCCGGACGGCGCGATCGCGCTGATCCAGCGGGGCGGCTGCAGCTTCGCCCTCAAGGTCGCGAACGCCCAGACCGCCGGTGCGGACGCAATCATCCTCTTCAACCAGGGCGACACGCCCGCGCGCAGCGTTGTCCTGGCCAACGTCACGGCCGTGCCGCCGGCAGGGTCGGCCTTCACGACGATCTTGATCCCGCTGGTGGGCGCAAGCTTCGACGCAGGGGTGGCGCTCTCCCAGCCGGGCACGACCGCGACCGTCGCGGTCGTGAACGAGCCGCAGACCAACGTGATCGCCGAGATCCCGGGGAACAACGCGAACAACGTGGTCATGGCCGGCGCGCATCTCGACTCGGTCCCGGCCGGGCCGGGGATCAACGACAACGGGTCCGGCTCCGCCGCGATCCTCGAAACGGCGCTGATGATGGCCAAGGTCAAGCCCGAGAACACCCTCCGGTTCGCGTGGTGGGGTGGCGAAGAGTCGGGCCTCGTCGGGTCGACCGCGTACGTCGCCGATCTCTCCCAGGCGGAGCGTGACCGCATCGCGCTGTATCTCAACTACGACATGGTCGGCTCGCCCAACTACGTGTTCTTCGTGTACGACGGCGACAACTCCGACGGTGTCGGCGCACCTGCCGGCCCGCCCGGCTCGGCGGCGATCGAGGACGTGTACGAGGCGTACTACACGGCTCGCGGGATCCCGTACAAGGGCACCGACTTCTCCGGTCGCTCGGACTACGGTCCGTTCATCGCAGCTGGTGTCGACATTCCCGCAGGCGGACTCTTCACGGGCGCCGAGGGGATCAAGACGGCCCAGGAGGCCACCATCTGGGGCGGCATTGCGGGTGCGCAGTACGACCCGTGCTACCACATCGCCTGCGACACGTTCGCCGGTACGGGCAGCGGCCCGGGTAGCACCGCACCCGGAAGAGGGCCGATCGCGCTCGAGGTCAACAGCGACCTGGTCGCGTACGCGCAGCTGACGTTCGCGTTCTCGACGGAGAGCGTCAACGGCGTGCCCGGCAGGCCGGTTCCAGGCTCGGGCGGGTTCACTCCGTAGGCAAGTAGTTCGAAAGCCGGGTCCAAGCTCTGGGCCCGGCTTTCTTTCTCTCTTGCGAATGGTCGGGAATTCCCGTATGTTCCGCGATCATCGCCCGTTATCCTGACTACGAGCTCGACGACGTCCTCATCGTCGAGGACGCGAAGCAGCTCCGTGCGCTCGCCGACGACTTCCGCGCGCGCATCGTCGGCTTGTTGCGCGAGCGGGCGGCCTCGACGACCGAGCTGGCGGCCGTGCTCGACACGCCGAAGGGAACCGTCGGCCATCACCTGAAGGTGCTCGAGTCGGCAGGCCTCGTCCGCGTGGTGCGGACGCGCAAGGTCCGCGCTCTGACGGAGAAGTACTACGGCCGCGTGGCGCGGCTCTTCGTCCTGAAGAGCGACGAGTCGCTGCCGGACGACCTCCGCGGAGGCGCGATCTCGGCGCTCATGCTCCGCCGGGCCGCCGACGACCTCGTCGCGATGGGTGATGACGAGGAGACCGCCGGGCTCGTGAACATCCGGCTGACGAACGCGAATCGCGTCCGCTTCGAGAAGCGGCTCAACAAGCTCGTCGCCGACTACCAGGACGCCGAGGATCCGACCGGCGAGCGCCATGTCCTCGCGTACGCGATGTACCGCGCCAAGCCGGGCCTGCCGCCGCCGAAGGACGATGCGTAGGCTCTGGCCCACCGGCGGCCTCTGGCGTCACGGCGACTTCCTGAAGCTGTGGTCGGCCGAGACCATCAGTCAGTTCGGCTCGCAGATCGACGACCTGGCCTTCGCGCTCGTCGCGATCCTCGTGCTGGACGCGAGCGCGTTCGAGGTGGCCGTGCTCGGCACTGTGCTCTTCCTCCCCTTCATCCTCTTCACGCTGCCGGCAGGCGTCTGGGTCGACCGGCTTCCGCGCCGTCCGATCCTCATCATCGGAGACTTCGGGCGAGCCGCGCTCTACGCAACCGTCCCGATTGCCTACGTGGCGGACGTCCTCACGCTCTGGCAGCTCTACGCCGTCGGGTTCCTGGTCGGCGTCTTCCAGGTCTTCTTCGACGTCGCCTATCAGTCGTACCTCCCCTCGCTCGTCGATCGAGACCAGATCATCGAGGGCAACTCGAAGTTCGAGATCAGCCGGTCGGCCGCCCAGATCTCGGGCCCGGGGCTCGGCGGAATCCTCGTCGAGATCCTGACGGCCCCGTACGCCGTCCTCGTCGATGCATTCAGCTTCCTCGCGTCCGGGCTCCTCATCCTTCGTATCCGCAAGCCCGAGGAACGCCCCGAGCGCGCGACGAACGTCGACGGAACGAAGACGAGCTTCTGGCAGGACGTCAAGGAGGGGCTCGGCTACGTGCTCGGCAACCCCAACCTGCGCGCACAAGCCGGGTGTACCGGAACCTCGAACTTCTTCTTCAGCCTCGGCTTCTCGATCTACCTGGTGTTCGCGGTGCGCGAGCTCGGGCTCTCGCCAGGCCTGATCGGCGTCGTGTTCTCCGTCGGCGCGGCCGGCTCGCTCGTGGCGGCGTTCACGGCCATGCGCCTCTCACGGCGCTTCGGCATCGGCCCGACGACGATCGCCGTAACGCTCTTGTCAGCGCCTGCGCTCCTGGCCGTCGCGTTCGCGCCGGAGGGCAACGCCGCCCTTCCGTTCCTCATCGTCTCCCAGCTCGTGCTCGGCTTCGCACTCGTGACCTACAACATCGTCCAGGTCAGCTACCGGCAGGCGATCTGCCCGGCGCGCCTCCAGGGCCGCATGAATTCGGCCATGCGCTTCATCGTCTGGGGGACGATCCCGTTGGGGACGCTCGCCGGCGGCGCACTCGGCACCTGGGTCGGGCTCCGCGAGACGATCGCGATCGGGGCGATCGGCAGCGGGTTCGCATTCCTCTGGATCCTCCTGTCGCCGCAGCGACATCTCCGCGAGATGCCCGAGCCTGTCGACGACGCGCCTACGGCCGCCGATCCCGTGCCCGCGTAGGCGCTACCGTCAGCTCCATGCCGGAGCTGCCCGAGGTGGAGGCCTGGGTGCGCGAGCTCGACCCGCTCGTCTCGCGCGCGCCGGTCGACCAGGCCGGCCCGGCACACATCGCGACGCTGAAGACCTTCGCCCCGCCGATCTCATCCCTGGACGGACGACGCTTCTCGGGATCGCGCAGACGCGGGAAGAACCTCCTGTTCCCGCTCGCAGGCGACGATCTCGTGCTCCGCGTACACCTGATGAGCGCGGGACGGCTCCGGTTCCTGCCGGCCGGCGCGAAGAAGCCGAAGACGCCGATGTTCCGGTTGCGCTTCACGGGCGGCGACGAGCTCGTCCTCACCGAGGCGGGGAAGAAGAAGCGCGCCGGAGTCTGGCTCGTCACGCCGGAGCAGCTCGACGCCGATCTCGGTCACCTCGGGCCGGACGCGCTCGAGCTCGACGCGGCCGAGCTCGCCGAGATCCTCGGGCGGGAGCGCCGGCAGCTCCATCCCCTCCTCCGCGACCAGCGCGCGCTCACGGGGATCGGGCGCGCACATGCGAACGAGATCCTCCTGCGCGCGCGGATGTCCCCGTTCAAGGCCTCGACGGACCTCTCCGACGAGGAGATCGACCGGCTCGCGACCGCGATGCGCGACGACCTCACTCGCGCGCTCGAGCTCCGCGAGCGCGGCAAGGGCGACTCCGACGTCTACGTCGTCCACAACCGGCTCGGCGAGTCGTGCCCGCAGTGCGGCACCTCGATCGCGCGAGTCGATTTCGAGGAGCACACGATCTACTACTGCCCGAGCTGTCAGACCGGAGGCCGCCTCCTCAAGGACCGCCGGCTCTCGCGCCTCCTGCGGTAGCAATCTGGACAGGCGGCAGCTTTCGTATCCATTGCTACGGTGGCCGCGTGCCGAACGGCGTGAAGCTCGCAGACGATCTCCAGGCTTCTCCGCCCGAGATCGCGCTCGCCCTGTCGCGCGCAGGCGTCTCCGGAGTCCAGAAGGCAGTGCGCATCCGCCGCGGCAGCGCCGAGACGGTTATGGCCGCGGTCATCGACTGCACCGTCGACCTCGCGGCCGACCAGAAGGGCGTCCACATGTCGCGCTTCCCCGAGCTCTTCGAGGAGGCGATCGAGCTCGTCGTCGAGCGCGAGGCACTCCTCGTCGAGGTGCTCGCCGAGCAGATCGCGCGTCGCGTCGTCGAGCGCCAGGCCGCGCTCCGTGCCGAGGTGTGGATCCGCGCGCAGTGGCCGATCCACCGCAAGACGCCCGTGACGGGCCTCGCGACCCAGGAGATGGTGACGCTCTGCGGGATCGCGGCCGCGTCGGAGAAGGGAACACGCCGCGCGGTCGGCGTCGAGGCGACGGGCATCAACGCCTGCCCGTGCGCGCAGGGCCTGGTACGGAACCGCGCCTCCGAGCGGCTCCTCGAGGCGGGCTTCGAGTCGGACGACATCGAGAAGATCCTCGAGCTCGTCCCGATCGCCACGCACAACCAGCGCGGACGCCAGACGCTCTTCGTCGGAACCGAGCAGGACCTCGACGCGGAGGTCCTCGTCGACATCGCCGAGCGCTCGATGAGCGCGCCGATCTACGACCTTCTGAAGCGCCCGGACGAGCTGTTCGTCGTCGAGCACGCGCATCTCCAGCCGCGCTTCGTCGAGGACTCCGTGCGTCACGCGCTCCGCGACGCGCTCGACACGCTCCCGCAGCTCGACGACGCCGACTATCTACTCTCGAAGCAGGTCAACTTCGAGACCATCCACGTGCACGACGTGGTCGCCGAGCGGTACGGGACGGTCGGCGAGCTGCGGGGGGAGCTCGCGACCGGCGAGCCCACTCCGCACCAGACGACCCTCGCCGCCTGGCTCAGCCGCTAGCAGAGCGACGCAGCTCGAAGCGATGCTCCCTGCCGCCGAGAAGACGGCGGATGTTCTGGCGATGCAGGACGATCACCGCGGTTGCTGCCGCGATCCCGAAGGCGATGATCGGCCACGGGTAGTCGAGGACGACGACGAAGATCGCGAGAGCGAGTGCTGTGACGATCGACGCGAGCGAGGCGTAGCGCGTCGTCACGAATACGACGAGCCACACGGCGATGCAGACGACGGCAGCGAGCGGAGCCAGCGCGAGCGTGGCGCCACCCGCAGTCGCGACCATCTTCCCGCCCTTCTGGAAGCCGAGAAAGACGGGTCGTGCGTGCCCGACCATGGCAGCGGACGCAGCGAGGACGCCGATGAGGGCGCCGCCGAGCCACAGCCCGAGTGCGGCGGCGGCGAATCCCTTCGCGAGGTCGAGCAGCGCGACCGGGATGCCGAGCGAGCGGCCGTAGACGCGGAAGACGTTCGACGCGCCGACGTTCCCGCTGCCCCGCGTGCGGATGTCCTCACCGCGGACGAGCCTCGGCACCCAGTAGCCGAACGGCATCGAGCCGAGGATGTAGCCGCCCAGGACCGCGAGGGCATCCTTCACGAGCTACTCGGTCGGGATGGAGTAGCTCGCGACCCAGTGGTTCACGACGCCCCAGTCGAGGTTGCGGAGGAACGCCTCGATGTAGGCAGCGCGATCGGTCTGGTAGTCGAGGAAGTACGCGTGCTCGTAGACGTCGAGCGCAACGAGCGGCGTCGCGTTCCAGACAGGGAAGGTGTTCTGCGCGTCGCCGATGTAGTTGAAGAGCCGGCCCTCGTCCCAGTCGTACGCCGTCCACGCCCAGCCGCGGCCTCCCATGCCCGTCGCCCGCAGGTCGGCGCGCCAGGTGTCGGCCGAGCCGAAGTCACGCTCGATGAGCGCGCCGATCGCCCCATCGGGGTCGCCGCCGGCTCCGCCGAGGTGCTCGAAGTAGATCTCGTGGTTCTTGATCCCGCCGACCGCGAACGTGAGGTCGACCTTCAGCGCACGAACCTCCGAGTACACCTGGTTCGCGGCGCCGAGATCGACGGTCGCGAGCGCGCCGAGGATCTCGTTTCGCTTCCCGACGTAGCCCTGGTACAGGCGGTGGTGGGCCTCAATCGTCGTCCGGGAGATGCCGTCGAGCTCCAGGAGCGCCGGGGACAGCTCGCGGGGCCTGATCTCGACGAAGTTCGACATCTGTTTTCCTCCGGGGCGGGGCGGGAACGCGAGGAGCATATCCTTGCCCGGACGAAACTCGTATCGAGAGGAGAAGGCAGGTATGGCGTTCAGCGTTCCCGATCTGACCTATGCGTTCGACGCGCTCGAGCCGCATATCGACGCGCGCACGATGGAGATCCACCACGACAAGCATCACGCGGCGTACGTGACCAACCTCAACGCCGCACTCGAGGGCACAGAGTGGGCCGACAAGTCGATCGACGAGGTGCTCACCGGCCTCGACTCGATCCCCGAGGACAAGCGCATGGCCGTCCGCAACAACGGCGGCGGGCATGCGAACCACACGCTGTTCTGGGAGATCATGGGCCCGAACGGCGGCGGTGAACCCTCCGGCGCGCTCGGCGACGCGATCGCCGAGAAGTTCGGCGGCCTGGCGGAGCTGAAGACGGCCGTCAACGATGCAGGGGTGAAGCGCTTCGGCTCCGGCTGGACCTGGCTGGTCCGAGACGGCTCCGGTCTCGCGGTCGAATCGACGCCGAACCAGGACACGCCGGTGATGGACGGCAAGACGCCGCTCCTGGGCATCGACGTGTGGGAGCACGCCTACTACCTCAACTACCAGAACCGTCGTCCGGACTACCTCGAAGCCTGGTGGAACGTCGTCGACTGGGACGCCGTGGCGGCTCGCTACGAGTCGGCTTCGTCGTAGCCGAGCGGCGCAACGCCGCCGTGGCCGAAATGAAGGAGAGGATGCTGCGCGGCGAGCTCTACCTGGCGAACGACCCGGAGCTCGCCGCCGACAGTGCGTATGCCCAGGAGCTGCTCGAGCGATACAACGCCACGCGCCACGCCGAGCAGGGCGAGCGCGATCGTCTGCTGGGCGAGCTGCTCGGCGAGGTAGGAGAGGGCGTCGTCGTGAAACCGCCCTTCCGCTGCGACTACGGCCGACACATCTCGATCGGCGCCGGCACGTTCGTCAACTACGGCTGTGTCATGCTCGACGTCGTTCCCATCCGGATCGGCGCCGCCTGCCAGATCGCGACGAACGTGCAGCTTCTGGCCGCCACGCACCCACTCGACCCGGGCAAACGCCGCGACGGCTGGGAGTCCGGCGAGCCGATCACGATCGGCGAGAACGTGTGGCTGGGCGGCGGGGTGATCGTGTGCCCGGGTGTCTCGATCGGTGACGACACGGTCGTCGGGGCGGGCGCCGTCGTGACCCGTGACCTGCCGGCCGGCGTCGTCGCGGTCGGCAATCCGGCGCGGGTCGTCCGAGCGCTCGGAGACGGTGCGTGAGCGGAAACCACCTCCGCCTCGGGCGCGTATCGAACAACACATGTCGTCGACACTTGCGATACAGGCCGGTTCGGTCCGCGCAGGACCGGGAATCATCCAGCTCGTGGAGCTTCCCGAGACCACCGACGGCCAGCTGATCGTTCGCATCGCCGGCGGCGACCGCCGCGCGTTCGACGAGCTGCACGGCCGGTACGCGCGGGCCGTGCTCGGGCTCGCGCTACGACGTCTGGGGGATCGGGGCCGCGCAGAGGACGCGACACAGGAGGCGTTCCTCGCGATCTGGCGATCTGCGCGGACGTACGACCCGTCGCGTGGGCGCGGCGCGCCGTGGCTCTATGCAGTCGCGCGAAATGCGATCACGGACGGGCTCCGCCGCACGCCCGAACCGGTCGCCGAGCTCGAGGACGGCCCCGGGCGCGATCCCGACCCGGCCGACGAGGCCGAGAGCGGCTGGACTGCATGGCGCGTCCACCGCGCCCTCGAGGTGCTTCCGGCACACGAGCGGCCGGTAATCGAGCTCGCCTATTGGCGCGGGCTCTCGCAGAGCGAGATCTCTGCCCGGCTCGAGATCCCGCTCGGGACGGTGAAGACGCGCACGCGGAGCGCTCTCGCACGGCTCGCGGATGCGCTCGACGAGGAGCTCGGATGAGACCCCACTTCGACGAGCTCGTCGGCACCGAGCTCGGGCCGGAGGAGCGCGCACGGCTCGAACGGGTGCACGAGCTGCTCGTCGCTGCCGGCCCGCCGCCGGAGCCGCTCGCTGCGCCGGTCGAGCTGCAACCGGTCAGACGGCGCGGTGCGCTGCTCGCCCTGGCTGCTGCTCTCGCCGTCGCGGCCTTCGCACTCGGCGCCGCGCTCGTGGACGGATCCGGCGGGCGAAGCCTCGACTTCACGGAGACGATGGCCGGAACGGCTGCTGCACCCGCTGCGACCGCATCGCTCGCGGTCTACGAGCTCGACGAGGCGGGGAACTGGCCGATGGAGCTGACCGTCGCCGGGCTCCCGGCGACCTCGAGCGGAC
>Ga0190271_10000759_pt1 | contig 16989 bp, 15 predicted proteins | sample Popmic356T_FD_133747 | JGI IMG/M metagenome (GOLD analysis project Ga0190271, IMG submission 133747) | Populus adjacent soil microbial communities from riparian zone of Weber River, Utah, USA - 356 T | ecosystem: Environmental > Terrestrial > Soil > Riparian zone | place: USA: Utah | collected...
CAGCCGCCGAACCGCCGACACCCGGCTTGAACATCGACACCGACCGCTACCCCGTGGGCCTGGTCATCGACACCGAGCCCGTGCCTGTACCGATGGTGACGGTACGGCGGGAGGTCGGCCGTCACGTCAACGGTGGCCTGACGTACACGAGTTTCGTGTCGCAGCGGGTCCCTGCTGACCAGATCCCCGAGGGCTGGGAGCCCGCCGATGGATGATGACGCCGGCCACCGCATCGTGATGGCGTTCGTGCTGCTCGGGCTGCTGCTCGGCATCGGGTTCCTGAACTGCCTGATCGCGTGGGGCTACATCGACAACTGGTTCGGCTCGTACCGCGGATGACCCAAGATCTGCCAACCCAACCCAAGGAGACAGACAGATGGACAGGACACCGAAAGCTCTGATGGCCGCGTGCGCGGCGGCCGGGCTTGTGATCGCAGGGTTCGCCCTGATGTCACCCGCCTCGGCTGACCCGGACCCGGACCTCCACTGCGATGGCCACAACGTCGCCCCAAACGTCAAGGACGAGTCCGGAGCGAACGACAACGACCTTGTCCCGCCCGAAGGCACGCTGATCTGCGTGAAGGCCAGCACCGGCAACACCGGTGTGATCGTCGCTGACGGTGAGACGACGCTGCGCGAGTACCTGTTCAACGCGGGGATCGTCGACGGCTCCGGGTACAAGGGCCGCGACGTGTCGTACTGGGTGACGTACCCGCCTGGGACGACCACAACGGTCCCCGACGACGATGAGCCGACGACCACAACCGAAGGCGACGATGAGCCGACGACCACCACCACCGAAGGCGAGGAGACCACGACCACCACAGAGGGAACGACGACAACTACGACACCGCCGGAGATCATCCCGCCGGTCGTGGTCGTCCCGCCGGGTGCTCCCGAACCCGTCGAAGCACCGCCGGACTTCACCGGGTAGCCATCGCCAAGCACTGACCGTTTCGTATAGCGGGGCCGTCTTCGGACGGCCCCGTTTGCGCGCCCGGAACGATGATCCACCACTCATCGTCCAAGACGTGGCTATCATCACGCCCGTTCGTTGCTCTAGACCCCAGGTCCGGAGAAGCCGGCGGCCCTAGGCCACCTGCGACACCAGAGAAGCCATCCGGCTTCAGGATGTCCCAGGAGGACCCGTGGACCCGATCACCCTTCCCGAGAACCTCAGCGATCGCACCGTGACGGACGACGCTGCTCTCAAGGCGCTCCAGACGAGCGTCACCGCTGCTGCCGCCGAGCTGCGTCAGCAGGCTGCCGATCTGCGTGAGGCGGGCGAGCGGATCTCGCCCGAGCTCGTGGAGCAGATCGAGGCTCTGGCCGAGAAGGCCACTGCCATCACGACCGAGAAGGCCACCCGGGTCGCTGCCGACCAGGAGCTGGCCGACCGGGCCGAGCGCGCGTTGGGTGCGCTGCCCGAGGAGGCGTCGGATCCGGACCCGGAGCCCGAGGCGGAGCCCGAGGCTGAGCCCGAGCCCGAGCCCGACCCGGAGCCCGAGGCCGAGGAAGACCCCGAGGAGGAGGCCAAGGCCCCCGCCCCGGTCGCGGTCGCCCCGGCGCCCGCCGCCCCCGCCCCGGCCCCCGTGGCCGTGGCCGCAACCGCAGAGCCCACCCCCGAGGCGGCACTCGCCGCCGCAACCCCAGCCCCGGAGGCTGCCGTGACCACACCCGCACCTGAGACCAGCGGCTCCGTCGCCGGCCTCTCGGATCATCAGCCCGAGGCGCTCGCTGCCAAGCCGAAGGCTGGCGGCTTGCGTGACGGCTTCATGCTCGCCACGCAGTGGGCCTCCGGGTCCGGCAAGGGCGAGGAGCTGGCCAACGCCAGGGCCGTCGCCGAGGTGATGACCCAGACGCGGCACTCGTGGTCGCGTGGCCGGATCCCGTCCGGGACGTTCGAGTTCGTGCCCGTCGCCACGGCGAACTGGCAGCGCGAGTTCTCGATGTCGGGTGAGCACGAGGAGAACTTCGGTCCCCTCGCGGACGCCGTCATGGCGGCCCGCCCGGCCCTGGTCGCTTCGGGTGCGTGCTGCACGCCGCTGTCGCCGTCGTACGACTTCTTCCGGCTCTCGGAGGCCGTGACCCCGATCGAGGACGCCACCCCTGTGGTCGGCGCTCCCCGTGGCGGTGTCCGGTACATCCAGCCGGTCGACTGGCGTGCGGCGCTGGAGGCCATCGGCATCCAGACCTGTGCGGACAACAACGACCCGGAGAACCCGGATCTGAAGCCGTGCCTGCACGTCGACTGCCCCGAGGTCGCCGACGCCACCGTGACCGCCGTGTCGCAGTGCGTCGAGTTCGGGAACCTGGGCTACCGGACGTTCCCGGAGCTCACCGCCTCGTTCCTGGAGGACGTCGCCGTCGCCTTCGCGGTGAAGAAGGAGACGCTGTACCTCGACTACATCCACGCGAACAGCACGGTCGTGACCGGCATCGCGACGGGCTACGGCTTCATCCGGAACCTGGCGTACAACGTGACCCTCGCGGCCACGGGCTACCGCCGGCGCAACCGGATGGCCCCGAACAGCCCGCTCCAGCTGGCCCTCCCGTCCTGGACGATGGAGGCCGCGCTGATCGACGCCGGCATGGACGGCGACGAGGGCCTCGAGTACCTCGCCGTGGGTCAGGCCTACCTGAACCGGGTGTTCGCCTCGCACAACCTGAACGTGATCTGGTACGTCGACTCGGCGGCCGGTCTCGGGCAGACGTTCGACGGCGCCCAGGCAGCGGGTGCGCTGAACCCGTGGCCGTCCGCGATGGTCGGCTACCTCTACAGCCCAGGGACCTTCGTCCGCATGGACGGCGGCACCCTCGACGTCGGCCTGGTCCGTGACTCCGTGCTCAACGCACGGAACGACCTCCAGATCTTCATGGAGGAGTGGACCGGCCTCGTGAAGCTGGGCGTGGAGTCGATCGCTCTGGCGCTGCCGGTCTTCCCGAACGGTGACGCACCGATCGCTTCGACCGGCTTCTCCTGCTAGGTCCTGATCTGCTGGAGCTCCCGGGCCGGTTCCGCCGACTGGTCCGGGAGCACCCCCTAGGACGGCGGGAGGTTCGTCGTGGCACTGAATGGCCCGCCCTGGATTGTTGAGCCGCCGGAGTTCCGGCCCTCGCTGCATGGGCTCGTTGATGTTGCTGATGCGCTTGGCCTGGTCGAGCGTTCGGCGCCGCGTCCCGTGGACGCACCCCCGGACTTGCAGGAGTCTGCTGAAGCCCGTGACTCCCGGCGCTGGGAGATGGGCTGGGCGTTCACTCCGGACAACTGCATCGAGGCTGAGGCATGGGATCCGGCATGTGGCCCGGACGGCGCTGAGAAGTCGGACGCCGGCGAGAACCTTGATGTGGTCGAGGTCGCTCCGTTCATCGTCGAGACGGTGTTCGAGTGCAACACGACCGGTTTCGAGGCGATCGACTACGAGGGCCGCGCACGGAGGCAGCTCGAGCGGGCTGTGTCGAAGGCCCTGGAAGCCGAACTGTGGTCGGGCACGTTGCTGTCGGACAACCCGACGCTGTCGTCCTTCGAGGACGTCGGCGACGGGTCGGGCTGGTCTCTCGCTGAGGCTCTCGGGCTTCTCGCGGGGGCGGCTGCCGACTGTGGTCCTGGGGGCGCCGGGTTTATTCATCTCCCTGCCCGTGCCGGGACGATCCTGACGACCATCTACACGTTCCCGAAGGTCAACGGCGAGCTCTACACGGAGCGTGGTGACTTCTTGGTCATCGGGTCGGGGTACACCGGTGATGGTCCGTCTGGTGCGCCCACGGAGGGTACGCAGTGGGTCGTGTGGACCCCGCCGGTGCAGGTCCGGATGACGGAGATGCAGGTGTTGACCACGGATCTGACTCGTGCGTTGAAGGTCGACCCCGATACGGGCCGGCGGATCAACACGGTCCAGTACCGCGCAGAGGCTCTGGTGTCCGCGGCGTGGGGGTGCTGCGGCCCGTTCGGAGTCCAGGCCAACGTGGGTGTGGCCGCCGATTAGTTCATCGTCCGGGTCGGGGGTTGGCGCATCACCGGCCCGGACGGTGGCCCGTGTAACGATCGAGGCTCACACGTTTCGATAGGAGCGCCCTCCATGACCGACCGGATCCTGCCCGCCCCTCCCAAGGCCCGCTTCGACCTGGCCGCCTGGATCAAAGCGAACGTCCGCGAAGGCGACGTCGTTCACGCTCGAGAGAACGCGACGTACTGGACCGAAGGCACCAAGATCGTGGACGCCCCCAAGTTCACGTTCCAAGGCCACGGGGCCACGTTGCTCGCCAAGCTGACCCCGGTGAACAAGGTCTGGAACCGGTTGTTCGAGCTCGCCGGCGACACGGTCGGGGTCGAGGTGTTCGATCTGAAGGTGAAGGGACCGCGCGCCGTGGGGTCTACGTTCGACGCGGACTACGAGGGCCAGGCCGGGTTCGCCTTCGGGGTTGGTGTGCGGGACTCGATCCTCTGCCGGTGCTCCTCGGCCGGGGTGTGGGGCGACCACGTCTACATCGCCGGGGCGGTCAACACGATCGTGTGTGAGTTCGACGGCTCCGCGGAGTCTGGGCGGCAGGGCATCTCCGCTGTCCACGGTGAGGACATCCTGATCTACAACTCGAAGTTCAACGGGTGGCGTTCCGCGTTCAACATCGAGGTCCACCCGGGCAAGGCGACTCTCCGGTACACGGCGGAGAACTGCTATGCGGACTGGAACCTGCGGTGTTTCACCGGCACGGGTGAAGGTGAGGCATCTGACATCACGTTCAAGAACATCGAGTGCGCGTCGCACATGAAGATGAACGCTGAGGTCTACGGCACGGGCTCCTCGGGACGTTCGGGACCGCGGCACAACTGGGTCGTCGACGGGTTCAGTGGTGCCCGGCTGGATACGGCGCCCGTCACCCGCCTCCACTACATCGACGGGTTGACCGTCAAGAACTTCCCCTACCCGTACACAACCACGGGGAGTGTGCTCGTATGACGACACCGGCGGACATCGACGCATTGATCCTCCAGTTGAGGGTGATCCAGAGCGACTGGACGAAGGATCGTGACAAGGTTCTCTCGCTGACTTCTGACCTGACGGCGGAGAAGGTTCGTTCCGCTGGGCTCTCGGAGGCCCTCGCTGCATCTGAGGCCCGCAACGACGCTCTCGAGGACGCTCTGGCGGCCTGTCTCGACGCGCAGGAGCCGACGGTTCCTCGCTGGGGGATCCGCAAGCCGACTACGAAGGTCGAGCGGGGCACGAACGGGGTCTGGCGCGCTACCGCTTCGGCGACGTTCGAGTCGGTCCGGTTCGAGTGCTGGGTCGAACGGGCAGCGAACATCACGCTCCAGTTCAACGACTGCGAGTTCGTCGGGCCGCCCGGGGTCCTGCCCGTCGGGACCGGGAAGCCGCTCGTCAAGCACTTCGGGACCGGGACCGGCCGGTCGACGTTCAACTACTGCTCGTTCTACCAGCCTGTCCCGTCGCCGTCGGCGCCGATCACCGGGATCAAGGGCTCGAAGTTCACGGTGAGCCACTGCGACTTCCATCACCTGTCCGACATGATGCACACCCACGTCGACTCGTCTTCCGTCGCCGCTACGGTCCCGATCGACGTGACCGTGGACGACTGCTGGCTCCACGACTTCGTGTGGTGGAAGGTCGACCACCACGCAGACGGGACGCACACCGACGGGATCCAGAACAGCTACGGCGGCCGGGGTCTCGTCGTGAAGGGCGGCCGGTTCGACCTGTACCTCGCGGACGACGCCGGGGACCCGCGGGCGGATCGGCGGGCGATGTCCGGGATGATGCTCGCCGACGGGCCGTCCTCCGGCGGTGTCCTCGATATGGACTGCGTCGGGACCGAGTTCAACGGGGGCCAGGTCTGCTGGAACTTCGCTATGTGGGGATCCGACAAGACGAACCTGCCCACCGGAACCCGCGAGCTCGTCGACATCAAGTACGGGCCCGATGTGACCGTCGGCGCCCTCGCCAAGATCGACCTGCCGCTCGTGATGACCGGCGGGACCGGCGGCGCGCCCACGTTCGTGGAACGCAAACGAGGGTGATCACCGCGAGGATCCCTCCTCGATCAGCAGCCACGTGAGTACGATCTACGCCGATGCGCCACATCACCCCTGATCGCTGAACCCCGAGGAGGGGACTGTGTCAAGCATCTGCTTCTCGAGCATCCGAGGCCTGGTGGCTCGGGCGACCCGTATCGACAACTGTGGGAACCCGATCCCGGGCACCGACGGGTACGCGACGACCTGCGGGTTCACGTCGATCGGTCTCACTGCTCAGATCGACGACGGTGAGGACATCGAGGTCCGGAACGCCGCCGGCACGTTGCTCATCAACGAGCCCGGCATCCGGTCGCTCACCCGGTACGACCTCACGGTCGACTTCTCCCAGGTCGACCCGGAACTGTTCGAGCTCCTCGCGGCGACGGACATCGTCGAGGACTACGCGGGTGACTCGGTCGGCTTCCAGGTCGGCGAGGACATCCGGGTCGACGGCGGGTTCGCTCTCGAGATCTGGACCGGGATCTCCGGCGAGGAGGTGTGCGACGGCCCGTCGGGCGGCGCCTACCTGTACTGGCTGGTCCCGTTCGTGACCTCCGCTGTGATCGGTGGTGACATCACGATCGAGAACGGCCCGGTGTCGTTCCAGCTCACGGCCCGCACGAAGAAGAACCCGAACTGGGGGATGGGCCCGTACGACGTCGTGGCTCAGGACGTTGGGCTCACTGCCGGCCCGCTCCTCACCCCGGGTGTGGGGACGGACAAGCACCTGTTCGTGCAGCGCACCGTCATCGCGCCGCCCGAGTGCGTGTGCGGTTACCAGGTCTTGGCAGCCTGACCTTGCTCAACCGGTTCGCCTAGCCTCGGCGGGGTGGACCGGTTCTGGAGCAAGATCGACCGCCGGGGATGGGACGAGTGCTGGCCATGGCTGGCAGGCCGGTTCCCGAGCGGCTACGGCCAGTTCAAGCAGGACGGCAAGACCGTTGCCGCCCACCGGGTCGTCTGGCTCCTCATGGGCCGGTCCCTACCCGACGGCAAGGTCCTCGACCACACCTGCCACAACGAAGCCGTCCAGGCGGGGCTGTGTGCGGGCGGCCGGTGCGTCCATCGCCGCTGCTGCAACCCTCGCCACCTCCGGCTCGTCAGCCAGCGACGCAACGTCCTTGACGGAGATGGACTCGCTGCTCGGGAAGCCAGGCAGACGACCTGCCTTCGAGGTCACGACCTGACCGACCCGTCGAACCTCAAACCCAACGCTCGTGGAGTGCGTCAGTGCCGGTCCTGTGTGAACGAGGGCAGACGGCGTCGATACGCCGAACGCACGGCCTAGTCCACGAGCGGGGCGTAGGGTGGCGGTCATGGCCGTTCCGATCCTCGCTGTCGAGAAGCACTGGGAGTGCCCGTCGTGTGGGCGGCAGCACGTCACGAAGAAGCCTGTCGTCACGTCGGAGTTGCATCACTGCGCGGCGTTGAACGGCATGATCGCCCCGTTCGTGGAGGTCGAGTCGAACGCGGGGATCGCGAAGGGATCGATGCGTCTCGTCGCGGTGGAGCGTGGCGACTTCATCGGCAAGGAGGTCGGGGTCCGCACCGACGCCGAGGGCAAGGCCATCATGGCGGTCCAGACCGAGCGGGCCGACGGTTCCCATGACACTCACGTGTTCGCCCCAGCGGCGTATGCACGACTTCACGGAACGGAGCAGGAAGATGCCTGAAGCACAGCCAGCAGAAGGGCACGGCGGCGAGGATCATCCCGTCGACGGGGCGCCGGAAGTACCCTCTGACTCGACAGGCGCAGGCGAGGCCTCCGCCCACAACGCCACCGTCAAGGTCGAGGAGAACTAACTCATGGCATGGTCTGCATCAAAGATCGGGGCGGTCACGATCCTGCACGCTCTGGATCGCACGTCGACGCTCGACTTCGACGGCGACTCGTTCAAGGTCGCGCTGTACGACAACGACATCACCCCGGACAACTCGGTGACGGCCGCGAACTTCGCGTACAACGCCGGCCAGTGGACGGCGTCGGGCAACGAGGTGTCTGACGGCACGGAGTGGGACGCTGGTGGCGAGCCGCTGACATCTCCGGACGTGACGCAGTCGACGACGACCGTGAAGTGGGACGGCACCGACACCCCGTCGGGTGGCAGCTCGGCGACTCTGGCGAACGTGTACGGCTGCCTCGTGTACGACGACACGATCACCACCCCGACCGCCGATCTGGGTGTCTGCTACAACTACTTCGGCGGCGTCAACTCGGTGACTGACGGTACGTTCACTGTCGTGTGGAGCGCCTCGGGGATCTTCACCATCAGCGTCGCCTGACCCGGATCGGCACGTCTGATGCCGATCAACGTGCTCAACCGGGGCCGCTTCAATGTTGCGTCGTCGTCTCCGTACCTGACGGGTGGCATCGAGTCCCTCGTCGACGGTTACCGCTACCACGTCTTCCTGGCCTCCGACACACTCGTCTACGTCGACAACAGCTCGGGCGGCGAACCAGTCGAGGTCGACTACCTCGTAGTCGCAGGCGGCGGCGGCGGGGGGCTCGCATCCGGGTCGCGACACGCGGGCGGCGGCGGCGCGGGCGGCATGTTGACCGGCACAGCCGAGCCCATCACCGCGAACCAGACCGTCACGATCGGCACGGGCGGCGACGGTGGCGTGAGCGGCGTCGGCAACTCGACGGCCGGGACCAACTCGTCACTAGGAGCGATCGCTGTCGCCACGGGCGGCGGGCGCGGCGGCAACGGTGTTGATCCTGGCGGGAACGGCGGCTCGGGCGGTGGTGTCGGCCGTACGTCCACGACGGTAGCGACCGGTGTCAGCGGGCAGGGCAGCGATGGCGGCGGCAACCCCTCTGCGAACTCGGGCTCCACCACCGCAGCCGGCGGCGGTGGAGGCGGCAAGGCAGCTGCGGGCGGCGACATGGCGGCCAACTCGACCGCGTGGCTCGCAGACCAGGCCCTCGGTCAAGGCGGCGCCGGTGTTGAGTGGCCTGCGGGGTCAGGTGTGTTCTACGCGGGCGGCGGCGCTGGATCGATCGGTACGGCCAGTCCGGGCTTCCAGCGGAAGGGCGGCGTCGGCGGTGGTGGTGACGGGGCCGTGTCCAACGCCAACCTTGCCAGCAGGTCCGGCGCAGTGAACACAGGCGGCGGTGGAGGAGGCGGAACGGACGGTGCCTCGCAGGCTGGTTCGGACGGCGGCACCGGTATCGTCATCGTCCGCTACCTCGACCCGGCCACTCCTCCTGCAACGCTCTACACGGGCGGCACGGAGAACGACGAGGGCGGCTACCGCTACCACACGTTCACGACGTCCGGGACCCTCACCTGCGTCAACCCCGGCGAGGTCGAGTACCTCGTCGTCGCCGGGGGCGGCGGCGGCGGCGGCCCAACCAACGGTTACCGCGGCGGCGGCGGCGCGGGCGGAATGCTCCCTGGCACGGCCGTGCTTCTCACGGACCAGACCGTCACCGTGGGCGCTGGCGGGGCCGTAGCCACGACCGGGTCGATCTCGTCACTCGGCGCCGTTGCTGTCGCGTACGGCGGCGGGCACGGTTTCCAGTCCCAGGTTGATGGTGCCCCTGGCGGGTCGGGCGGTGGGGCCTCGTCCGTCGGCACACCCCGTGTCGGCGGAATCGGGGTTTCCGGACAGGGCTACAAGGGTGGCGACGCCCCCGCGAACAACGACGCGGGCGGCGGCGGCGGCGCGGGTGGGGCCGGACAAGACTCGTCCGGCGGGTCGGGACGCGGCGGTGGACCTGGCGCTGAGTGGCCGACCGGATCTGGCAACTACTACGCAGGCGGCGGCGGCGGCGGTAACTTTGCCTCCGCGCCAGCCGGGGGCGTCGGTGGTGGCGGTGCTGGCGGCAAGGGTGCTGCCACGACCACCCCTGCTGTCGCAGGCACCGCTAACACGGGCGGCGGCGGCGGCGGGTCTGCGCTGACCGCTGGGACACCGGCAGCGGGCGGCTCTGGCATCGTCATCGTGAGGTATCCGATCTGATGTACGCCGCCGAGATCCTCAACGGCATCGTCCAGCGCGTCGTCGTCGCGCCGTCGCTCCAGTGGTGCGTCGACAACCTCGGCGGTGAGTGGGTCGAGACGACGGACCCGTACGGACCCGACACCGAGCTGGCCTACACCGGACCGGGGCACGGGTACGACCCGTCGTTCCCCGAGGCGTTCGCTCCGCAGTGGGAGCCGTGGGACGGTTTGTTCGACGAGGACAACCACACGCCGTACCAGACTGGGAGCTTGGTCTTCCACGAAGGGTCCATCTGGGTGTCGACCACGAACGACAACGTGTGGGAACCGGGTGTGTCGGGCTGGCAGGACTCGCCGCTCACCGGGCTGCCGCAGTGGATCCAGCCGACCGGCGCCCACGACGCCTACGCCCTCGGCGCGCAGGTCACGCACAACGGTCAGAACTGGGAGTCCACGACCCCGGCGAACGTGTGGGAGCCCGGCGTGTTCGGGTGGGTGGTGATCTAGGTGTCCCTCTCGACCCCTGCCATCTCCGGCTGGGCTGCCGGGACCACCGCGAGCACCCCGACGATCCCGACACACCAGGCGGACGACCTGCTCGTCTTCGTCGTCCACGCCAAGCCGACGTCGACCGGGACACCCCCGACGTTCTCGACTCCGTCGGGCGGTTGGGTAGCGGGTCCGACCGGTAACGACGGGTCGGGGACAGCTCAGGCGTTGGACGCCGGCCAGACGTGGTCGGCGTCGTTCTACCTGTTGGCGACGTCCGGGTCGCACGGCAACCCGACCTGCACGGTCACGAACGGCAACGTCAACCTCGGGAACATCCACCGGTTCCGCAAGACGGTGGCGGGCGCCTGGATCCTGCACCTCGTCTACGTGGCCGATGCGACGTCGGGCACTGGGTACTCGCTGTCCGGGACGCAGCCCACCGCTCTGGCCGATCAGGTAGTGGTGACGTCTTGCATCTCGGGCAACAACGCGACGTACAACGCGACGTGGACCCGGACCGGCGACGGGACTTCCGGGACGGTGTCGAAGCTCCCCGCTACGGACGGCTCGTCGAACAACGGCAACGACCTCGCCGCCTCGTCAGCGTGGGCCGCCATGTCGGCCGCCTCAGCGTCGCCGTTCGCGATGACGTGGAACAACACCCTGTCTGGGGCGCAGAAGGGCGGGGGCATCCTCATCCGGGTCGGGGAACCGCCGACCGCCACGGTGGCGACAGGCACCGGTTCGGCGCACAACGCGACGGTGTCGATCCAGAACTCGCCGGGAACACCGACGACCCTCCCCGTCATGCTGGTCAACGGCAACGGCGCCGGGACCGGCGCGCAGCCTCGTGACTGGCTGTTCCAGGACTACACCACCATCGACGAGCCCCCCTCGAGCCCCGACGGTGCCGGGATCGCCGCACAGTTCGCGACCAACAGCAACCAAACGTCGTTCCTCCTCACGGACACGCCGGTCGACTTCTCGTCGATGCTCACCGTCGTTCTCACCGTGCGAGCGAACGTCTCGGGACGTGTTGACGACACCCTCTCGGTCCTCACCGCGATCCTGACGGCGGACGGAGCCACTTACCTCGCGACGCGCAACGACCTCTTTGGCATCGCGGAGGTCGCCTCGACGCCGACGCTGAACGCCACGTACGCCAACTACGAGATCACGATGACGATCGTGTCGGGGTCGGCCACGAAGGCTGACTGGGACGCGGCGCAGATCCGGTTCATCCAGGGGTACACGGCTGTCGGCGGTGGCGACGGGTTCGTCGACGTCGGCATTGACGCCATGGAGATCGAGGGCACCTACAAGGCTGTCCCTCTCGGCACGGGCACGGCCCACGACGCGACGGTCACGACTGGCACCGCTAGCACCGAGGCTGATGCCGGGGTCGCCACGGGTACTGGCACAGCGCATCAGCCCGCGGTCTCGGTCAAGCCGACCGCGGGGGTCGCCACCGGGACAGGTACGTCTCACCAGCCGTCGGCCTCGGTCAAGCCGAGTGCTGGCGTTGCTACTGGCCAAACCACTCCGGACCTGGCCAACACGTTCGAGGGCGGTTCTGACGGGGTCACCATCACGACCGGCAACTCGGGCGGCTCCTCCGGGAATGCCTTTGATGCGGTGACGACCAGCACCACCGGCCCGTTCTTTGAGGCTGACGCGGCGCTCCACGGGTCGATGGGAATGCGAGTGTTCTCCCCGACCGGGGGCAACGCCTACACCGAGTGGTTCCCCGCCTCGGACCCGACCTCTCTCTGGACGCGGACGTACTTCAAGCCGATCACGTGGGGGATCGGACGGTTCGCCGGGATCCTGGGCTCCCAGGCAAGCCTCGACACCGGTATCACGACGACCATCTCCGGGGCAGGAGCCCTCAATATCACGGACATCGAGGCGTCGCCGGTCGGGACCTCGCCTGACGGCACCATCCAGGCGGGAGCGTGGCACAGGCTGGAACTGTTCCTGGACTCCGTGGCTGATGTCTGGGAGGCGCGCCTCTACGTCGGGGCCAACGTCGACGGCCTGGTCCCGGACTGGTCGGACTCGGGCAGCGGTGTCAGCTACGGCGGGTCCGGCCAGGACCTGTATGTCCGTACGGGCACCAGTGTGGGGTCGTCGGATGACTTCTACATCGACTCGATCGGGGCGTCGTTCACGGACTGGCTGGGCCCCTATCCCGACGGTGTTGCCTATTCGATGCGGGGCACCGTCGCTCCTACCGCTGGGGTATCTCAGGCGACCGGCACGACCCACCAGCCATCCGCCTCGATCAGAGTCAACGCGGGCGTGGCCACGGCAACGGGTACGGCCCACAACGCCACCGCCGCCACGACCGACGATGCTCCCGCCGGGCATGCCACCGCCACCGGCACCGCGCATGACGCCGCCGTCAGCTCGTCGTCGAACGTCTCAGCGGGATCGGCGGCTGGCACCGGCACCGCGTATGTCGCTGGGAAGACGGTCGCACCCAACGCTGGGGTGGCCACCGGCACCGGCACCGCCCACCAGGCGACCGGGCAACCGGCGAAGACAGTCAGCCCGACTGTCGCCACGGGAACCGGCACGGCGTACCAGCCGGCTGCGTCTATCGCCCCGAACGCGCTTGTCGCCACCGGGACCGGCACGGCGCACAACGCGTCGATCACGACGACTGACGACGCCCCCGCGGGCCTCGCGACCGCGACCGGCACGGCGCACAACGCGTCGGTCAGCTCGTCGTCCAACGTCACCGCGGGGGTTGCTCAGGGCACGGGCACAGCGCATCAGCCCGCGGGTTCGGTCGCCGTCAACGCCGGTGTAGCCACCGCGGCCGGCACCGCGCATCAGCCTGCTGCGGCTGTAGTCCCGACCGTGCCCGTCGCCACCGCGACCGGCACCGCGCACGACGCCACCATCTCGACGTCGTCCTCGACCAACGCCGCTGCTGAAGTAGCGACGGCGACGGGCACCGCGCACGCTCCTGGCGTCTCGACCACGGACACGGCGCCGGCCGATGTCGCTGTCGGTGCTGGCGAGGCGTACTTCGACGCTCTCGGTGGATCTATCAGCCTCGAGCTGACGGCTGAGAACCCGATCGCCGCGACAGGCGCCGCGTACGACGCGACGGTCACGACAGCGGTGTCGACCTCGGCCACCGCCGCTGCTGGCACCGGCACCGCCTTCCCGGCCACGCCTGGACCTGGACCTGTCCCGCTCACGGCGACAGCTACCGGTTCGGCGTACAACGCGACGACGCTTATCGCCTCCAACGCCACGGCCGGTGTCGCCACCGGCACCGGCACGGCGTACGGGGCGCAGGTCACCACAACGGACGAAGCGCCCGCCGGTTCCGCTGAGGGGACCGGTACGGCCTACACCCCAGGGAAGACGGTCGCCCCGTCGGCCGGGGTGGCCACTGCGAGCGGCACGGCTCACGACGCTGTCGGGCTCCCAGCGAAGGCTGCTTCGGCTGGAGTCGCTACCGGATCGGGATCGGGCGAGCAGGCACGCGGGTCGGTGTCGCCCACGGCGCTTGTCGCCACTGCTGCTGGGACGGCCTACAACGTCACGGCTATCACGACGTCGAACGCTTCGGCCGGCGTCGCGACAGCGACCGGCACCGCTCATGACGCGGGAGTCACGACCACCGGTGAGGTCGCAGCCGGATCTGCGCAGGGAACCGGCACCGCACACAACGCCGCGGTGTCGACGTCGTCGAGCTCCACCGCCGGGGTCGCAACCGGGACGGGCGCTGCGGGCGATGTCGATGCGTCGGTGTCACCGACGGCGCTGGTGGCGACGGCTACGGGCACGGCCTTCACGCCGGGCCGGTCGGTCTCCACCTCGAGTGGGGCCGCCTCGGGCTCCGGATCGGCATACGACGCGACGATCTCCACGACGGGCGAGGTCGGGGCGGGCCTGGCCACGGGCTCGGGTACGGCCTATGGCTCGTCGGCCTCGGTTGCTCCTACTGCCGGTGTCGCCACCGCGGCGGGGGTGGCGTACAACGCGACGGCCTCGACGAGCTCGGAGGTCACGGCCGCGGCGGGTGTGGCAGCGGGGGCCGGGTCGGCGTACAACGCTTCGGTCGCTGTCCAGGTGTTCGCCGCGGTGGCGACTGCTGCCGGGACCGCGCATGACGCCACCGTCTCCACGAGCACGGCGGGGACAGACGCTCTCGCTGGTCTGGCGTCCGGGTCGGGGACGGCGCACGACGCCGCGGTGGCTATCTTCGTGGCCCCGATCGCTGCCGCAGCGTCCGGCACGGCGTACAACATCTCGGGGGGTGGCCCGGTCACCCCGGACGTGATCCTCACCGGGTCTGTTGACGACCAGGATCTCACCGGCCAGGTCGACGATCACATGCTCGTCGGTCGGGCCGGGCGGTGCCGGGAGGTTCTCGTCGGGCGTCCCACCGGCGGTACTCTCGTCGGCGAAGTGGCGGGCAGTACGCTCACGGGCACGGTCGCCTAGCAAGAGGAACCCGCGCGCATGGCAGTGAGAACGGACCTCGACTTCATCCGCGGTGACGACACTCAGCTCGGGCTCCTGGTCCTCGACGACGACGGCGGCCCGCTCGACCTGACGGGCAAGCGTGTCGAGCTCGAGGTGAAGACGGGCCAGGACGGCACGACAGTGTTCACGTTGTCGTCGGTGGACGGGGCGCCGCCGCTGATCACGATCACGGACGCGGCTGCTGGTGAGGGGATCGCTGATCTCTCGGATCTGCTGGAGACCTCCGGGGTGTGGTGGTACGAGAGCTGGGTTGCTGACGTCTCGGATCCGCTTCTCGACAAGGAGACGTGGGCGTACGGCGACTGGAGGGTGGCTGCGGTCGGCGCTCCCGGCGGTGCGCCAGCGAACCGGCCGTGTGGTCTATGGCCGCTGCTCCCTGCGACTGCGGAGCAGTGCGCCTGGTTCGAGGAGCAGGAGTCGGCGGTCCTGATCTACAACGAGCTGTGGATGGCGGCATCCGAGATCTTGTGGGCGCGTTCGGGGCGGCGGTGGGGGATCTGTACGTTCACGGTGCGGCCGTGCGGGCAGCACACGCCGTGCCCGGACGCGAACCTGTGGAATCTCGTGGCGTGGCCCCGGTTGTGGACCGGGGCGCTGTGCGGGTGCACGGGGCGGTGCGGGCATGACGGGTCGTACTTGCGGCTCCCGCGGCCGGTCGCTGGAGTCTCTGAGGTCATCGTCGATGGTGTCGTGCTGGACCCGTCGGAGTACGAGGTCGTGCAGTGGAAGTGGCTCCACCGGATCTCCGGTGAGGCGTGGCCGGCGACGCAGGACCTGGGGTTGCCGGTGACGGAGCCCGACACGTTCCAGGTGACCTTCGACCGTGGACGGCCGGTGCCATTCGCCGGGCAGATCCAGGTGACCGAGCTGTTCCGGCAGTACCTCCTCGCCGCGGCCGGCGGGGAGGGCTGCTATCTGGCCCAGAACGTCACCGAGACGATCCGCAAGGGTGTCCGGACCGTGAGCGACCCGGCGACGGTCCTGAAGTCCTACAACCGGACTGGCATCACGAGCATCGACCTGTGGCTCACCACCGTGAACCCCAACGGGCTCAGGAGCCGTGCACGGGCCTACTCAACGGCCCTGGGCTAGATCATGGCTCCCGCACCCATCCAAGGCCCCGAGGGGGCCTACAACGTCGCTCACGCCCTCCTGGCGGCTGCTCTGCCGGCCGTCACGGACGCGAATGGGGCTCCGGGCCGTGTGGGCATCGCGGACGGGTCTGTGGTCATTGCTGACTGCTGCGAGACGGGCGGGCAGCTGTGGGTGGCGTGGCATCAGACGTGGCCGACGACGGCGTTCCCGCTTCAGCAAGCGCCGCAGGCCATGGACATGAAGTTCGTGGCTCTCGGGACGGAGTTCGAGGTGGGGATCATCCGGTGCGCGCCGACGCAGGACGAGAACCACAAGGAGCCGACGATCGCGGAGATCGATGCTTCGGCGAAGCGGATGTATACCGACAGCTACGCGCTGCTGGGGTCGATCGTGTGTCTGCTCCAGGAGTGGTCGGCGGCGGGGTCGTCGGTGCGGTGGACGTCCCTGGTTCCGATTGAGGGGGGCGGTTGTCTCGGGTCGGTGTTGACGGTCCAGATCGGGTTCCCGCTCTGCCCGGTGTGCCCGGGTGAGGATGTGTCGGTGTTCGCTGGTGTGGCGGAGGGCGAAGGCGACGGCGGCGGGGCCTGAACCGCTGTCAGCGCAATCCCGGGGCCTACGATGCGCCCGATGAAGACGAGGTGTCGCTATGGCGCATGGGGATCTGCGGGTCGAGTGGGACGAGGGCAACCTTCAGGCGTTGATCAACGGGCCGATCAAGGCCGACAACATCCAGCGGGCCCGGCGGGTGCGGCGTACAGCGCGGGCGCTGGCGCCTCAGGGCGAGACGGGGAATCTGAAGCGGTCGATCGACATCTTGGACACGACCGGTGCACGGGGATCTGGGTGGGTCACGCGCGTCGGCTCCGATCTCGACTACGCGCTCTGGGTCAACAGCGGCACGGGCATCTACGGTCC
>Ga0190271_10000760_pt1 | contig 16986 bp, 3 predicted proteins | sample Popmic356T_FD_133747 | JGI IMG/M metagenome (GOLD analysis project Ga0190271, IMG submission 133747) | Populus adjacent soil microbial communities from riparian zone of Weber River, Utah, USA - 356 T | ecosystem: Environmental > Terrestrial > Soil > Riparian zone | place: USA: Utah | collected...
GCTCACCCCCGACGACCCCAACGCCGGTCAATCGATCACCAGCGGCTCGGCACAAGACAACTCCTGGGACCTCTTTCGCTACGAGCTGCCGGAGGATCTATCCGACGATCCTGGCGAGGGTGTCCTCACCCGGATCACCGGCGGCCCCACCGGCAATGCGGATCCCAACGTGTCCTCCTCGACCCCCGGGGCATCGCTGCGCTTTCTCTCTGACGACGGCGATCGCGCCTACTTCGTCACCCGTGCGCCGATCGCCGGCGCTGACGAAGCGGCGCCGAAGGGCGGCTCGACCGTGCCCGGAGGAGCCGTCGGCAGCAACAGCGTCCGCAATCTCTACCTCTTCGACGCCAACGAGTCTGGCGCCGTCCGCTACCGTTTCGTGGCCCAGCTACCGGCAACTGGGGACTGGAACTCGTGCGCCACGACGACGACGGGGGTGGGCCGCCAGGTCGGAACTCACAGCTCCAGCGGGTTCGCGGTCGAGCACGGCGTCAACTGCTTCAGGGGAACTCCCGATGGCAGCCACGTCCTCTTCAGCACCCGCGGTCAGCTGACCCCCGACGACGATGATGACGCTGGCGATCTCTACCTCTATGACGCCGATGTGGACGAGCTGATCCGGGTGACGGCGCCGCCGGCCGGCGCCGTCCCCTACGTCTGCAAAGACAAAGGTTCGTTCGCCGACAGCGTCTCCATACCAGTCAACGACTGCAACGGCCAGCTCTCCTTCGGCGGTATTGCTGCGAACAACAGTGGCGGGGAAGCCGCCCGCGGCTGGGGAGGCCTGCGCTACGAGAACATCGCCAAGGACGCAAAAGGCGTCGTCTCGGTCTTCTTCGAGAGCCGTTCGCAGCTCGTCCCCGAGGACGTCAACGGCAACCGCTTCGACGTCTATGAGTGGCGCGAGGGGGAGCTCAGCCTGATCTCCACCGGAGATTCCCCCGACAACTCCTGGTTCTCGGGCAACAGCGTCGATGGACGAGATGTCTTCTTCTTCACCTCGAAGGCAATCGACCCCCGTGAGATCGATTTCCAGGACTATGACATCTACGACGCCCGCATCGGCGGCGGCTTCCCCTACACCCCACCGCCGACCCCCTGCGACGTGCTGGCTTTCGAGTGCGAGACCGAGGCGATTCCCGCCGCAGCCCCGAGAAGCGCCACCAGCGCCAGCCTGAGTGGCGAGGGCAACCATAAAGCCAAAGCCACGCCTAAACCGCGCAAATGCGCTAAAGGCAAGGTGCTCCGCAAAGGCAAGTGCGTGACCAGAAAGGCAAAGCGCTCCCACGGGCGAGCAGCCAAGACGACCGGGAGGGCAGATCGATGACCAAGCGAAAGACCATTCTCGCGACCCTGGGCTCAGCCCTGGCAGCGCTCTCACTGACCTTCGTCCCCGCCGCTTCGGCCGTCTACGGGGAAAACTTCGGCATCGCCGACGTCAACACCGGCCTGCCGGGAGACCCCAACGTCCCGGCCTACCCCGGCACCGAGGCGCTCTGGGCTGGGACCTGCGATCTGACCTCCGCCTCGACCGAGAACGGCGGCGTCGGGCCGTCGAACGGTGGAACCGCACCGCCGGCGATCCGCCCTCACTGCATAGACATCGGCTCCGAGGTCCGCGGCGAAGACGGCAGTGACGTCCCCTGGCCCGCAGGCCAGGAGCCGAGCTGGCGCCTCGACCCCGAGACCGAGGCCGGCTCGCACCCCGACGCCACCGCGCTCTTTTACTTCGATATGGAGAAACGCTTCCAACCGGCGGGCACGGTGAAGAACATCGTCGCCAAACTGCCCCCCGGCGTCGTCGGTAACCCAGAAGCGCTCCCCAAGTGCCCCTCGCTACAGGCTCAGGCGGTGCCCCCGGCCTGCCCAGGCAACACGCAGGTGGGAATGACCACGATCGGCTTCACTCCCGCCCCCGGTTTCACGTGGCCGACCAATCACGGGAGCAGCCCCGTCTACAACATAGAGGCGCGCGACACGGTCACGGCGGAGTTCATGGTCGGCTACGTCGCCAACTTCGTCAACGTTCCGATCACCGCACGCGGGCGCACCAACGGCGACTACGGAGTTGACACCCTTGCGCTCCTCATTCCTGACTACGCCCCTTTGGGAGGACAGGCCTTTACCTTCTGGGGGGTACCTTGGGCGGCGGAGCACGACAAGTTCCGAGCGGAGGGAGCCGTGCTTGCCGCGGGAGGGATCGGAGGATATTTCGAAGCGCATGCTGGACTCGCCCCGTCAAAGCAGTCGCCCTATGACCCCTCCTGGGGCCCGATCAAGCCCTTCTTCACCCAGCCGACCGAGTGCTCGGGCAACGAGCTGACGACCTCGATCGACTTCGACTCCTGGCAGTTCCCAGTTATCGAGGGCAACTCCTGGATCACCGCCACCTCGCCGGCCGATCCGATCACCGATTGCGCCGAGGTCGAGTTCGACCCCTCGATGACCCTGCGGCCTGATGTGAGCGTCGCCGACAGCCCCTCGGGCCTGGACGTGAAGCTCTCGATCCCGCAGAACAACGAGCCGCCGGCGAACGTCGCCTCGGACCCGAGCGACTCGACCGGAGCCCCCGCCTACTGGCGCACCCCGGCCGGCCGGGCCACCGCCCACCTCAAGGACACCACCGTGCGCCTGCCGCAGGGCACCTCCTTCAACCCGGCGGCGGCCAACGGCCTGCGCGGCTGCACTACGGCCCAGATCGGCCTCACCGCGACCGTCCCCAAAGTCACCTTCAACAACGACACCCACCAGTGCCCCGACACCGCCAAGATCGGGACCCTGGAGATCGTCAGCCCGCTGCTGTCCGACCCGCTCGAGGGAGCCGTCTATGCCGCCCCCCAAAACGACAACCCGTTCCCGGGCTCGCTGACCGCGATCTACCTGGTCGCCCAGGACGAAGTGCGCGGGCTCAGCGTGAAGCTGGCGGGCAAGGTCGACCTCGATCCGGCCACGGGCCAGATCTCGACCACCTTCCTCGACAACCCGCAGCTGCCGTTCAACGAATTCAACCTCAAGTTCAAGACCGGTCCCAGGGCGCCGCTGAACACGCCCGCCACCTGCGGGCAGTTCAAGAACTCGGTCAGCCTCACCCCGTGGACCTATCCGGAATCGGGCCCGATAACGCTGATCGAGGACCCCTTCCCGATCTCGAACATGCCCAGCGGCCTCGCCTGCGTGACCGAGCCCGAGGACCGCGTCTTCGCCCCCGGCTTCAACGCCGGCACGACCAACGTCAAAGCCGCCTCCTACACCGACTTCGTCCTCAACGTGACGCGGCGAGACGGCGAGCAGGAGATCTCCGGCGTCGCCCTCGACATGGCCCCGGGCCTGACCGCCAACCTCTCCCAGACCCCCTACTGCCCGGAGGCCGCGATCGCCGCCGCCCGCACCAAGACCGGCCTGGAAGAGACCAACGCGCCCAGCTGCCCCCCCGCCTCCTACATCGGCCGGGTCGACACCCTGGCCGGAGCGGGCCCGCTGCCGCTGCCGACCGACGGCCGCCTCTACCTGAGCGGCCCCTATGACGCCGACGGCGCCGGCCCCAAGCCGCTCTCGCCCCTCAGCGTGACCACGATCGTGCCGGCGATCGCCGGCGGGGTCCCCGGCAACCCGGCCTTTGACCTCGGCAACGTCGTGGTCAGGACCGGGATCAACATCGAGTCCCAGACCGCCCAGGTCCACATCGACTCCACCGACGTCCCCTACATCGTCGGCGGCGTCCCCCTGCGGATCCGCCAGGTCGCGGTCAAGCTCGACAAGCCCGGCTTCATGCTGAACCCGACCAACTGCGAACCGATGGCGATCGGCGGCGCCGTCGCCGGCTCGGCCAACCCGCTGGTCAAAGGCGACGACATCCTCGCCCGCGTCTCCAGCCGCTTCCAGGTCGACGGCTGCAAAGAGCTGCCCTTCAAGCCGAAGCTGAGCCTCAAGGTCAAGGGCGGCACCAAGCGCAGCGCCTACCAGCAGCTCTCGGCGACCCTGACCCCAAGGCCCGGCGACGCCAACCTGAAATCGATCTCGGTGGCGCTGCCGCATGCGATCTTCCTGGCTCAAAACCACATCAACACGGTCTGCACCCGGGTGCAGTTCGCGGCCAAGCAGTGCCCGGAAGGCTCGATCTACGGCTCGGCCAAGGCGACCACGCCGCTGCTCAAAGACCCGCTGGAAGGCCCGGTCTACCTGCGCTCCTCCTCCAACCCGCTGCCAGACCTGGTCTTGGGCCTGCGCGGCCAGGTCGACCTCGACGTGGTCGGGCGCATCGACTCGGTCAACGGCGGCCTTCGCAACTCATTCGAAGTCTCCCCCGACGCCCCGGTCAGCAAATTCGAGCTGACGATGAAAGGCGGCCGCAAGAGCCTGCTGGAAAACAGCCAGAACATCTGCTTCGTGACCAAGGTGAAGAAGAAGATGGTCGACGGGGAGATGGTCAAGACCCGCAAGCAGGTCCGCTTCACCCCCAAGGCGACGGTCAAATACACCGCCCAGAACGGGATCGAACTGACCCAGAAGGTGCCGCTGGTCTCCTCGGGCTGCGCTAAGAAGGCCAACAAGAGCGGCGCCAAGGCCAAGAGCAAGCGTCCCGCCAAGGGCTGAGCGGGGGATGGGCGCGCCGGGCAAAGCCGCGGGAAGGTTGGCCAAGCTCGGCCTGCCCGCGCTCGCCCTCTGCGCCTTCCTCCTCGCCGCCACCGCGCCCGCCCAGGCCGCCGCGCCGCTGAAGGTGCGGGAGGTCTTCCCGGGCTCGACGACCTACGGCGCCAACGCCGAGTACGTGATGCTGCAGATGAGCGCCGACGGGCAGAACGGGATCGGCGGCCAGGTACTGCGCTTCTACGGGCCCAGCGGCAGCGAAACCTCTTCCTACACGATCCCCTCCAACGTCGCCAACGGCGCTAGCCAGCGCACGGTGCTGCTGGCGAGCCAGGAGGCGGTGGACGAAGGGCTGGCGCCGAGTCCCGACTTCAACATCGGCAGTGGATCGGATCGGATCGACCCCAGCGGGGGGGCGGTGTGCCTGACCGGCTCCGACTTCGGCACGGAGGACTGCGTCACCTGGGGATCGATTCCGCTGTTTAACCCGTTTCTGGACAACTTCCCCGATGCGCAAGCGGCCAACGCCGCGGCGATCGCCGACGAGCTGGCGCTGCGGCGCAAAATCACCAGCGGCTGCCCCACCTACCTCGACGGCGCCGACGACACGAGCAACAGCGCCGCCAACTTCGCCCAGGTCGCGCCATTCCCCCGCAACAACTCCTCGCTCCCGACCGAGACTCGCTGCCCCCCCGACACCGCGCTCACCACCTTCCCCAACAACCCGACCAACCAGACCTCGGCCTCCTTCACCTACGCCGCCCTCCCCACCGAGCCCGGGGTGAGCTTCAAATGCAAGCTCGACAGCGAAGCCTTCGCCACCTGCCCCAACGGCGGCAGGTCCTACCCCGGCCCGCTCTCAGAAGGCCCCCACACCTTCACCGTCAAGGCGATCGGCGAGGGCGGGGAGGACCCAAGCCCCAAAGCCGTTACCTGGACGATCGACGCCAAAGCGCCCGAGACCACGATCGACTCCGCCCCGCCCGAGCCCTCCGGCGGCTTTGAGGCCGCCTTCGCCTACCACTCCTCCGAGCCCTCCTCGAGCTTTCGCTGTCAGCTGGACTCCGGCCCCGTCCAGGTCTGCTCAGCCGCCGGCAAGAGCTACTTCCAGCTCGCCGACGGCACCCACGTCTTCCGCGTCTACGCGATCGACAACGCCGGCAACCAGGACCCGACCCCGGCCGAGCGCGCCTTCACCGTGCAGGGCGTCCTGATCGACCTCACCCCGCCCGATACCACGGTCCTCTCCGCCCCGCCCGACCCCAGCTCCTCTGAGAGCGCCGCCTTCGGCTACGGCGCCACCGAGCCGGGCTCGACCTTCCAGTGCAGCCTCAACTCCGCCCCGTTTGCACCCTGCCCCGCCTCGGGTGTCACCTATAGCCGCCTGCGCAACGGCTCCTACCTGTTCGCGGTCAGGGCCACCGACCCGGCCGGCAACGTCGACTCGGTCCCCGCGGCCTACCCCTGGACGGTCGCCGCGCCGCTGCCGACGGTGAAGATCGTCAAATCCCCGCCGGGCAAGATCAACCTCAAACGCGGAGCCAAGGCGAGCCTGCTGTTCAAGTTCAAAGCCGACAAGCCCGGCTCGGTCTTTCGCTGCCGGATCGACGGCCAGAAGTTCAAGCCCTGCTCGGCGACCACGAAGCTGAAGGCCAGCCTCGGCCGCCACCGCTTCGAGGTCTACGCGATCGACGAGCTCGGCAACGTGGGGACCACGATCACCAGGCGGATCGTGCGGGTGCAAAAGCAGCAGAACGGCGGTCTGTTCTGATGCGCCGGGCACTGCTCTCGCTCTCGCTCGCCCTCTTCCTCGCCCTCCCGGCCCAGGCCGGCGCGGTGGAGATCCTGCTCGGCCCCCCGAACCTCACCGCCGCCGACCCCTTCGCCAGCTGCGACGCGCTGGCGCCTGAATTCTGCTCGGCCAAGACCTTCATCCCCACCGCCTCGCCCGGGGCGACGCTGATCGCCCCGGCCGACGGCACCATCACCTCCTGGCGGGTCAAGGGCGCGCCGCCGGGCAAGCTGCGGCTGCGGATAGTCAAGGACGCCGGCGGCGGCCAGTTCAAGGGCATCGCCACCAGCGGCATCGCCAAATCCAGCGACGGCAAAGGCGCCACCCCCGCCGCGATCTCGATCGCCGCCGGCCAGCAGCTGGGCGTGAGCCTGGAGAACGCCCCCCTCACCTCCTCGCCCTCGACCCTGCTCGGAAACGCCAGCGCCCCCGGGGCCGCCTGGGCCTCCTACTTCCCCGGCCTGCCCGACGAAGCGACCGCCGCCCCGAGCGCCACCGGCACCGGCTCGGAGCCGCTCTTCAACGCCACCGTCCTCCTCGCCGCGCCGCTGCTGCTCAACCTCACCTCCAGCGCCGGGCCCGCGAGCGGCGGCGACGTCCTCTCGATCAACGGCGCCCACCTGGCGATCGCCACCTCGGTCACCTTCGGCGGCACCCCCGCCCAGGTCCTCTCGGCCCGCAACCACCAGATCACGGTCGCCACCCCGCCCCACCCGCCGGGCCCGGTCTCGGTCACCGTCACCACCGCCGCCGGCGCCAACCCCGACTCCCCCGCCAACCTCTACACCTACACCCCGGTCGCTCCGCCGGCGCCCGACACCACGGCGCCCGAGATCAGCGGCCTCGCGATCGTCCCCTTCGCCTTTCGGGCAAAGGACGGCGCCCGGATCTCCCTGCGCTCCTCAGAGCCCGCTACGGCTCGCCTCACCTTGCAGCGAAAGCCACCCCGCAAGTCCTTCAAGGCGCTCAAAGGCTCGCTCGTCTCCAAGCTCGAAGCCGGCAAGAGCCAGCTGCGCCTCTCCGGCAAATGGAACGGCAGGCGGCTGCAGCCCGGCCGCTACCGCCTGCTCGTGGTCGCCACCGACGCCCTTGGCAACAAGAGCAAGGCCAAGCGGCGGGCGTTCGAAGTGCTGAGGAGCAGATGAGCGGCCAGTCTGACGCGAAGCAAGCAACGCTTACCTGACGTTAGAAAGTAATCGACCAAACCTGCCCGACAGGGTGCGTCAGCTTACCCTAAACCCACACTCACTCTTTTAACCGCGCTTTAAGTGGACGATTAGTCACAGGAAAACCCTTGACATAGTACGTTTCGGCAGCGAGAGTGCGGCGCAATAAAGGAGGCGCCGGGGCCACCAAATTGCACTCTGGGAAACCCCGACGCCACGAGAGCCAGCGAGCCGAGCCCGCTGGTGCAGGGGAGGCTACCTAAACGATGCCCAGCATTCGATTGCGGCGCTACGTAGCGCGGTCTTTTCGCGGTCTCAGGTCCGGCGCCACAGTATGGGTTGCCTTCATTGCGGTATTTACCGCTCTAGCTTTCGCTGAAACTGCCTCCTCGAAGACTCTCGACGATGTCTCCTGCACTTCGGAGTCTTTTTGCGCCGCCGTGGGCACAGGCGATCAGTCTTCCTCGGATGCTCAAGTAAGGATGTGGGATGGGGAGGAGTGGTCCAACCAGTGGATACCGGTCCCAGAGGACGCGGCGAAGACCCTGCTTTCGGGTGTCTACTGTGCCTCTGCTGAGAAATGCCTTGCCGTCGGTCACTACGAAGACGCTGAAGGGGCAACGAGCGCCATGGCGCTGCGCTGGGGTGGCGGGCACTGGTCGCTGGTGGAAGTGCCCAGCTCCGAAGGAGTGATGGACGTCGAGCTGTCAGGGGTGACGTGTCACTCCTATCCAGCTTGCATAGCTGTCGGCCGCTGGACCGTGGAAGGGACCACTGGAGGTCTGGCCATGGCGTGGGATGGGCAGACCTGGACTGCATCTCCGGCCCCGCTCCCAAGCGGCGGGACCGCCAGTGAGCTCTCCGGCGTTTCATGCGCGTCTGACACCGCCTGCGTGGCCGTCGGCAACTACACCGATTCCTCGGAAGCGATCAAAGCGCTCTCCGTCGGCTGGGACGGCTCCGAATGGTCGGAGATCGAAACCCCCTCGCCGGCAGGTGCCAGCGAGAGCGAACTCGCCGATGTCGCCTGCCAGGCCAGCGGCGCCTGCACCGCGGTTGGCAGCTATCTCGCCGCCGATGACGTCAGGCGCACCCTGGCTATGAGCCGCACCACTAGCTGGACCATCGCAACCACCGGCGAGATGCAGGGTGCGAGCGGGGCGGGGCTGTCGGGTCTGGCCTGCCCGAGCGCTTCGCTCTGTGTCGCCGTAGGTAGCGCCGAGATCGACGGCAGCCAGCGGCCCCTGGTGCAGCGCTGGGATGGGAGCTCCTGGGCTGAGCCCGAGGCGTCCGGGCCGCCGTTCGCCAGCCACGGCTCACGGCTCACGGCCGTTTCCTGCCTGGAATCAGGCCGTTGCACGGCCGTCGGCTCCGTCGAGTACACCGACTACATCGACTCCGAGAACCTCGCCTACGCGCTGGAGGGCGAGGAGATGATGCTCACCGAGTGGGGTGAGGGCTTCTCGCGGAGCTGGACCGGCAAGCGACTCTCGCCGTCGACGAGCGCCCTGACCGATGTGGCGTGCCCGGGATCGACCTGCATCGAAGTCGGCCACCACACCGACGCTTCCGGCGTCAAACACGCCCAGGCCACGACTTGGAGCTCCTCCGGCGAAGCTCCGCCGAGCCCAGTGGTGGTGCCCGCGCCCGGTGGCACCTCCTCGAGCGAGCTCTCCGGGGTGAGCTGCCTCTCCTCTTCCAGTTGCGTGGGGGTCGGCAGCTATGTGGAGGGCGGGACCGCCAAGACGCTGGCGTTGAGCTGGAACGGCTCGGCCTGGTCGGTGGTTTCGAGCCCCAACCCCTCGGGTGCGGCGGCAAGCAGGTTGAATGGGGTCTCCTGTGCTTCTTCCTCGCTTTGCCTCGCCCTCGGCAGCTACGTCAGCGGCGGAGTCAAGAAGACGCTTGCGCTGAAGTGGAACGGCAGCGCCTGGTCGATCGTCAGCTCTCCCAACCCCGCGGGTGCTCTGTCCAGTCAGCTCGCCGACCTCTCCTGCGTCTCATCCACCGACTGCGCCGGCGTCGGCCACTACACCGATTCCGTCGGTGTGCAGAAGACGCTCGCGGTGAGCTGGAACAACGCCACCCAAGCATGGGGGATCGTCTCCTCGCCGAACCCGAGTGGGGCCCAGGCAAGTCGTCTCTCCGATGTCTCCTGCTCCTCGTCCTCGAGCTGCTTCGCGGTCGGGGAGTGGAGCGATGAGGACGAAGTCCAGACGGCCTTCGCATTGAAATGGAACGGCAGCGAATGGTCGAGCGCCACGCCGCCGCTTCCCTCCGGCGCTTCCTCCAGCCGCCTTTCCGGAGTCTCCTGTTCGACGGGCTCCGACTGCATGGCGATCGGCACCTACGCCGAAGGCTCTGAAGAGCTGGCGCTGGGAATGAAATGGAACGGGACGGCGTGGTCTCAGTCGGCGGTTGCCCCACTCGACGGCGCCTCGGCGACCCGACCGGCGGCGGTCGCCTGCTCCGGCGGCTCCTGTCAGGCCTCGGGCTCGGTCCTCTATCCCGGTTTCAGGCCCCGGAACCTCGCCTACCACTTCGATGGCACGAACTGGGATGCTGTCGAGCAGGGAGGGCTAGACGGGGAGCTGCGGGGAATCTCCTGTGTCGCGGGGGAGAAAGAGGAAGAGGAAGTGAGTGAGGGAGGGTGCGTCGCAGCCGGAGAGCTGCGCCCAGACCCGACCCAGGGCGACGGCGCCCGAAGCCCCGTGAACTGGCAGTTCAGCGAGGAGCAGTGGTCCGCTTTCCCGGCGACGAGCGCCGGCGATGAGTGGGCCGACGTCTCCTGCACCGCGACCGATGAGTGCATGATCGTCGGCAGCGCCGCCGGCAGCCCGGTCACCACCCGCGCCCTGCGCTGGAACGGCACGAGCTGGGCAAATGCTTCCCCCCAGAACAAATCTGGAGCGCCGAGCAACTTCCTGGAGGGAGTCTCCTGCACGACCACTTCGCGCTGCGTCGCGGTCGGTTACTACCGCCCCGACAGCACGACGCCGGAAAAACTGCTCCCCCTGGCGCAGAGCTGGAACGGGACGAGCTGGACGCTGCAGCCCGTCCCCGCCCCCACGGTCAGCGGCACCAGCCGGGCCAAGCTTGCCGACGTCTCCTGCACCGCGGCCGATTTCTGTGTCGCGGTCGGCAGCTATGAGGACGGCGGTCAGTCCCACGGCCTGATCGAGCGCTGGAACGGCTCCTCCTGGACGCTGGCGACGATCGCCGCTCCCGCCGAAAGCAGCGACTTCGGGCTCACCGGCATCTCCTGCACGAGCAAATCGAGGTGCGTCGCGGTCGGCTCCTACGAGGGCTCCGAATCCCAGCACGGCTACCTGACCGAGTGGAACGGGGTCTCCTGGAGCGCCGCCTCCCATCCTGCGCCCGACTCCTCATATCTCTCCGATGTCACCTGCGTGGCTGCCTCGGATTGTGTCGCCGTCGGCTCCCACGCGATCGGCTGGAACGGCAGCGAGTGGAGCGCCGAGCCGATCGCAAAGCCCGCCGAGGGCGGCGGCTATCGCCTTGACTCGGTCTCCTGCGATGGAGCCGGCGGTTGTGTCGCCAGCGGTTACCAGTTTGTCGTCGGCGCTCCCGAGATCCGCGAACCACTCGCTCTGGTCGCCTTCGGCGAGCCCGAAAGCTCGATCGAGGACCTTCCGGCCGAGGAGGACCCCGAGGTGGAGCTGCCCGAGCGGAACTGGTCGGCGGAGGAAATCTGGCCCTCGACCAGCGAGCTGATCGACGTCGCCTGCCCCTCCTCGACCAGCTGCGTCGGCGTCGGCAAGTACACCAACATGGATGGAGAGGTCGAGACCGAGGCACTGAGCTGGAACGGCTCGTCTTGGTCTGAGCGAGCGGTGCCGGTTCCCAGCGGCGCCACCGAAAGCACGCTGGAAGGGGTGAGCTGCACGAGCACGAGTTCCTGCGTGGCGGTCGGCAGCTACCTGAACGCCGAAGAGGTGACCAAGACCCTGGCGATGAAATGGAACGGAACCGCTTGGTCGATCGTCTCCAGCCCGAATCCCTCGGGGGCCGAGATCAGCAAGCTCGCCGACGTGCACTGCGTCTCCTCGTCGTTTTGCATCGCGACGGGCGGCTACCTGGATCCGGCTGCCGAGCGGGGCAAGCCGCTGGTCTTGAAGTGGACCGGCAGCGAATGGCAGAGCGTCTCCGCGCCGAGCCCCGATGGCGCCCTGGGCAGCGAGCTGGCCGGGGTCTGGTGCACCTCCAACACGGCTTGTGTTGCGGTCGGCATGACGATGGACGAGGAGGGCTTGTCCCGAAACCTCGCCGTGCAGCTCTCCGGCTCCACCTGGTCGCTGCTGGAGTCGCCGAGCCCGGTCGGCGAAAGCCGCCTTGCCGATGTGCACTGCACCTCAGCCACCGCCTGCGTCGCCGTCGGCGATCACCTCCTCTCTTCCGGTGCGGCCAAGACCCTGGCGATGCGCTGGAACGGCGAGTCCTGGGCGACCGATGACACCCCCAGCCCGGGGTCCTACCTCAACTCGCTCTCTGCGATCAGCTGTTCCTCGGCGAGCGAGTGCGAGGCGGTCGGCAACAGCGGTGACGGGTCCTCGGAGGAGCCGCTGGCGCTGGCTTGGGAGGGAGGCAGCTGGACGGCGCGGGAGACCGAGCCGCTCTCCGCCGAAAGCGACGCCGACGTCTTCAGGGCATCGCTTGGTGGCATCGCCTGCGTCTCCACCAGCCAGTGCATGTCGGTCGGCGTGGTCGAGACTCAGAACAGCGGCTCGCCCGACAGCGAGGAACAGCCTGATCGCAACCTCGCCTTCTCCTTCGACGGGACCGACTGGGGGCTGGCCCAGTTCGCCGGGCCGCCCGTCTCCTCGATCGGCGGCGTCTCCTGCCCCGCCAGCGCACCGACCGACTGCATGGCCGTCGGGCGCTCCGACGATCTCTCCGACGCCCATGGCGCCGTCGACACCGCATGGAGGCTGGAAGAAGGCAAATGGGATCCGCTGCCGATGCCCGGCGACGTCTGGAGCTCGCTCAGCGATCTCTCCTGCAGCGCCGCCGACAAGTGCACCACGGTCGGCTCCTCGGATGCCGGCCAGTTCGTGGTGGCGCGCTGGAACGGGACCGCTTGGGCGACGCAGTCCCCGCCCACCCCGGGCACGGGATACGACCACGAGCTGACCGGCGTCTCCTGCTCGACCGCGACGAGCTGTATCGCGGTCGGTGGCTCGAAGACCTCCTCGGAAGTGTCGGTCCCCAGGGCGATCAGCTGGAACGGAACGAGTTGGTCGAGCATGACGATCGCCGCTCCGAGCGGCGCGCAGTCGACGACGCTTGGCGACGTCGCCTGCACCTCGGCGAGCGCCTGCACTGCCGTCGGGGAGTATCGGGACTCTGAAGATGAGATCCATTCCTTCGTCCAGCGCTGGAACGGCAGCACTTGGACGACCACCCTGATCGCCGATCCATTCGAAGCGATCGAGGCCTCGCTCTCGGGGGTGACGTGCATCTCCGCAAGCGATTGCGTCGCCGTCGGCAGCTACAAGCTCTCCGCGGCGGAGGAATCGCGCCGTAGCCTCGTCGTGCGCTGGAACAGCACCGTTTGGACCGCGCAAACGGTTCCCCATCCCGAGGAGGGCAGCGCCGGTCGCACCGAGCTGCGCGACGTCTCCTGCGCTTCGTCCACCGAGTGCGTCGCGGTCGGCGAGACCACCTCAGGCGCAAGCGACTACTCCCTTGCTCTGGCCTGGGACGGCACGCAGTGGTCGGTGGAGGCGGGGTTCCTGCCCAACGGCACCGCCACGCCGCAGCTGACCTCGGTCTCCTGCGGGACCGGAGACGGCTGCGTCGCCGGCGGCTGGAGTCACGACGGGACCGAGGCGCTGGTGGCCAGAGCCGGATCTGAGTTCGAGGACGGGGTTGCGCCGTTCGCGCGCGAAGCGACCTATATCGCGGGAGCTCCCATTGCTGAGATAGCCGCGGTTTCCAAGTGCAAGGTAAACAGTAACTGGAAGGCTAAGTATGGTGTTCCAAACAGGGATTGGGAGCCACGGTTTATGGGGGTAATGTTCAGTAATTGGTGCTATAAGAACGGAGATATTAAGCGGAATTACCACACTCTTGAGAAGGAAAAGCGAGAAGGGTTCACTGGGGACGGCTGGATCTCTCTTCGCATCGACTTTCACTACTTAGGTTGTGATGGCTGGGGAGCAGCGGGGCAGCGCTGCATAGCGCAAGCAAAATTGGTGGCTCAGGGCTTTGGCCCCAGCTTGATTCCGCCCAGCATCGAGCCGGGGCCCAAGTGGTATAAATCGTGCCTATCGACGGAATTTTTCGGTAAGGGGGGCCATGAAAGAGATATTTTCGTGGGTGGATGTTACGCCAACGTATCTACTCATCCTCCGAGCGGAGGCAATCCAGGAGTTGAGCCTCCCCAGGTAGAGGAGCCACCCCCAGCTCCTTCGCCACCCCCGCTGGATCCGGCCAAAGACGGCGATGTGAACGGTGACAATCATGCCGACATCGTCACCCTTGACACCTCGGGAAGCATCCACACGTTCAACGCTTTCACCGCGGCCGACAAAGTCACTTCTGGATATGATTCCGCCCTCTTCCGTGGTAGCAACCACCACGTTGTTGACGTTTCGGATGTCGATGCGGACGGGCATTCCGACCTCGTTTCCCTCTGCTTCGTCAACCAAGTCTGCGTACGGCGGGGTAAATCGGACAATTCCTTTGACACCGCCATGGTTGTCCGCACTGACGTAGTGTCGGGCACGCGCAACGCCAAAGGACACGAGCCGATCGGAGTCGCCGACGTCACCGGCGATCTCCGCGGGGATCTTGTTACCTTCAATGCTTCGGAGGGCAACTTCTACGTCTACCCGGGGGAGGAATACGGTCTATTCGGGGAGGGCATGACCCTTGGCGGAGAGAACATCGACTCCGCCCTCTTCGATCGTCAGGGCCTTTACTTCCTAGATGTCGCTGATGTGAACGGCGACGAGTACGCCGATGTCGTGGCGCTCAACACCTCCGGCGACGCCGAGGTGTATCGAGGCATGGAGGGGGGTGTCCAGCAGGCTTCCACCCAGGTCAACCCCGCGGTCGACCCGGTCATGGCCGACGGCATCGGCCATGAGCCGATTGGTGTGGGTGACGTCAACGGGGACGGCAAGGCCGATTTGGCGACCTTGAGTCCGAGCGGACAGATCGCGGTCTACGCCGGTACGTCTGAGAAAGTCGCACCCGACAACGATCTCCGGTATCTGAAAACCGATCCTGTCCTATCGCATTCCTCCCTGGATTCGAGCCTGACCGACGAAGTCGGCCATGACTTCGTCGGTCTGATGGATCGCACGGGCGATGGTCGCGCCGATTTGATCAAAGTCACCCCTGAAGGCGTGATCTACAGCGCGCCCGGTCAGGTGGACCTTAAATTCGGGGAATTCGTCTACTTCACCAATGGCATTTCCCCGAACCGCTTCGCCAAGGTTGGTCACGAGCAGGTCTTCGAGAAACCTTTCATTCGCCGGATCGGCTGCTCGCCGGCAGGTTGCGTCGATCGCCCGCGGCCGATCGAGTCCGACGTCGACGGCGACCTGCGCGCCGATCTCGTCACGCTTGACAGCGCCAACGCGGTCCACGTCTACCGGGCTATGGGCGAACGTGGGCACGAGGTGTCCTCCGGGCCGGGAGTCCCGCCTTACGACACCCCCGGCTACGTGCCGAACTCCGCGCTTTTCGACGGAACCGGCCATCACGTGATCGACGTGGCGGACGTCACTGGGGATTGGCACGCCGACACGGTGACCCTGCACGACAACGGCAGCGTCTACGTCTTCCCGGCGAATCCCAACGGCAACGCGACCTTCGGTCCCGCGACGGCCTTGCTTGGGGGGTCGATGACGCCGGGCCCCTACTCTCCGAGCGGCTATGAGCCGATCGCCGTCTCCGACGTCACCGGAGACGCGATCGGCGACCTCGTGGTCTTCAAGCCCGGGCAGGGTGTCAAGCTCTACCCAGGCAGCGGTAGCGGCTCCTTCGGTGCCCCCGTCACCTCACTAAGCACGGCCAATTCCGCTCGCTTCGACCAGACCGGCTACCACTTCCTCGATGTGGTCGACGTCACCGGCGACCGCAGGGCCGACCTCATCGCCTCCAGTGCCGAGGACGACACGATCGTTGTCTTCAAAGGCAACGCCAGCGGAGGCTTCGTATCGGACGGGGTCTCCGACCTTCCGCTGAGGTTGGATGAAGACTCCGGTCAGGAGCTGATCGGACTCGGCGACGTCAACGGAGATCACCGCGCCGATCTGGCCACCCTCGTGGCGGGCACGGTGAACGTCTACGAAGGCAAGTCCAGCGGTGGCTTCGCGACCAAGAAAGCGGGGTCTTTCGCGCCCGCCGGCACCTCCTTCGCCGGCTCCCTCGACTCCAACCTCTTCGACCAGACCGGCGACGAGATCGTCGGCCTGCTCGACGAGAACGGCGACCGCAAGGCCGACCTGGTCACGGTGCGCTCCGATGGCTCGGCCCGCATTTACTTCGGCAAAGCCAACTTCACCTTCAACACGAGCCCAACCGTTCGCACTCTCTCCGGCTTCTCACCGGTCCGCTTCAACAAACCCTCCGGGCACGAGGTGGTGAGCGAGAAGCCGCCGGCCTTGCGGGCGGGCTGCACCAGCTCCGATTGCCCATGGCCCCCGATCGACTTCCTCAGGGGAGAGGGCGACGTCGATGGGGACTACCGGGCGGATCTGGTCACGGTGGATCCAGGCGGCGACGCGCATGTCTTCGCCGGGGCCCGAGCCGGGTTCCGGGTCGATTCGGTTGCCTCCAAAAGCAACATCGACTCCGCCCTGCTCGACAGCAAAGGCCACTACATGCTCGACGTTGCCGACGTCAACGACGACGACAGATCCGACCTGATCACGGTCAAGGACGAAGGCAAAGTGCTCGTCCACCAGGGCAACGAAGACCGCACCTTCGACAGCGGCGTCAACACTTCTGTCTCCCTGCCTACCGCGATGAACGGGGCTGGAGCGAACGAGCCGATCGCGGTGGCCGACGTGACCGGCGACGGGTTCGACGACCTCGTCTCGTTCTCCCTGGTGTCGGGCACCACCCAGGTCCGGCTATACCCCGGCAACGCCGAAGGGAAATTCGGGCTGACCCCCGTCCAGTCGCTGAGCGGCACTCTCAACAGCGCCCTGCTCGACAGCGTCGGCAGCTACTTCCTCGACGTGGTCGACGTGACCGGCGACGGCCTCGCCGACCTCCTCGCCATCCACACCAACGGCACCGCCTACCTCTACAAAGGCCAGTCCGACGGCAAATTCTCCGCCGCGCTCTCCGCCGCCTCGGTCAACCCGATCATGGACGACGGCTCCGGCGAGGAGCCGGTCGGCCTCGAGGACGTCACCGGCGACGGCAAGGCCGACCTGCTGACCCTCGCGGGCACCGCCCTGAAGC
>Ga0190271_10000761_pt1 | contig 16962 bp, 17 predicted proteins | sample Popmic356T_FD_133747 | JGI IMG/M metagenome (GOLD analysis project Ga0190271, IMG submission 133747) | Populus adjacent soil microbial communities from riparian zone of Weber River, Utah, USA - 356 T | ecosystem: Environmental > Terrestrial > Soil > Riparian zone | place: USA: Utah | collected...
GATGGCCTCACCGGGCCACAGGGCCATCCTGCTTCAGCGCACGTTCCGCGAGGCGGGCATCGGGATCGTCCACCATCCGCAGGCCGGCGGTGTGTTCGGCGGTTTGCCGACGTGGGTGATCACGCTGGACGTCGGCCGCCGCTAGACGCGTGTCGGCGTGGGCTCGCCCACGCCGACGAAACGAAGCCAGGTGAGCGCAGTCAGGCGGGAACTGCGCGGAACGTGGTGGAGCGAGGATCGATCGCGCGGTTGAACCCGCGATCCCACTCGACGACGACTTCGCCGTCGGCGTCGATCCCTCGAACGACCCCGCGGTCCCCCATTCGCAACTCGGTATCCGAGTCGGAGAGCAGCTCGATCACGCTCCCGATTCGAACGCCTGCCGCGATGCGTGCTGCGAGAAGACGAGCACCAAATGCATCCATACCTCTTGTATAGGCGGAATCGCCGCTCGGCTCCTCCCCCTTCCGGTGCAGGTTGCCCTACCCATTGGGGGAGGAAAGCCCTGCAGACGTAGCGAAATAGCGTCAGCGCCGGTGGCCCGTTCCAAATTCGACGGCTGAGGATGGGTCGCCGGCGTTACCGGCGAGCGAAAGGCGGCGAGATGCAGCGGCAGGCGAGGACGGAGAGAGAGTGGGGACAGTGGCCTGGGCGACCGCCCGCCGACCACGCCGGCCGCGTCCGTCTGCGGGCGCTCTTCGCACCGTCGCTCGGGCCCGAAGCGCCGCCGCTCGACCAGAGCGCCGAGCTCAAGGCGCTGGAGCGCGCCTACGCGGAGCTCCACGAGCGCGAGCGGCGCGCCCAGGAGCTCGAGGCGAACGTCGAGCAGCTGCTGCGAGCCGAGTCGGCGGAACTCGATCGCCGCCAGGAGGAGCTGGACGCCCGCGAGGCGGAGCTCCGGCACCGAGGCCAGACGCTCGAGACGGCCGAGGCGGAGGTCGAAGCTCGTCGCCGAGAGCTCGGCGCAGTCGAGCTCCGGCGCGCAGCCCTCGAGCGCCGTGAGGAGCTTGCCCGGACACGCGAAGTGCAGCTGGAGCGCCGTGCCGACGAGGTCGCCGTCCTCGCTCGGAGCGTCACGGAGCTCGGCGAAGTCCTCGTTCCCGAACCGGCGGCTTCGGTCGAGCACGAGCACGTGGTGCTCGAGGCCGGCGACGGCTACGCCGTCCGTGTCGCCACCGGCCCGGCGCCGCCGATCGGTGCGACCGTCGAGCTCGAAGACGGCGACCGTGTCTGCGTCGCGGTCACACGCTCGCCGTTTCCCGCCGACCGGCGCCGGTGCGCCGTGGTCGAGCGCGTGGCTCCGGGGAACTAGCCCAGCCAGGCGTCGAGCAGCTCGTCACCGAAGAACAGCCCGACCACTGCACCTGCCGCGAGCGCAGGCACGTAGGGCAGCGTCGCCTTCCGCCCGGCCGAGCCGCTCCGCACGACGATGAAGAGCGCCCAGAGGGCGCCGAGGAGCGAGCCGACGAAGAGCGCCACGGCCACGTCCCGTCCGAGCCAGGCCCCGAGGAACGCCGCGAGCTTGACGTCGCCCATCCCGAGCCCGGCCGGGTAGACGAGCGCCAGGAGCAGGAAGAAGCCGCCGGCCGCGACGGCGGCCACAATCCACTCGAGCCCCGGCTCTCGAACGGTCTGCACGACGAGGGCGACGACGAGAGCCGGAACCACGATTCGATTCGGAACGATCCGCCGCTCGAGGTCGGTCACCGTGACGGCGACGATGACCGCGCAGCCGAGGATTGCGACGAGGCCTTCGACCGAGAATCCGAAGGCGGCGACGCACGCCACCGCCAATGCGACCCAAACGAGAGCTGCCGCCGGTCGGAGACGCACGACGCGAGATTCACCACGCGCCCTGCCGATCCTCTCCTCTCCCTCGAACGAGGCAGCTGAATCCCCCGATCGGGTACGGGTTGCTGCAGGCGATCTCCACGACGATCAGTCCACTGGAGCCGCGCCCGCTCCATGGCGTCAGGGCGCATCACAGAAGGAATAGACGTGCGCGAGCCCCTCACCTGGCAGGCTGCGCGCCGTTGGCTCATCTGGCCGACGGCCGCTGCCCTCGTGGTCGCCCTTGGCGCCCTTCTCGGCGTGCGACTTGCCGAGCAAGGCCGCCCGCTGGCCGCCGCCATCCTCGTCACCTCGTTCTCGGTCTTCGGCGCGACGGTCGCGAGCGTCCTGCTCTCCTACCTCGTGATGGCTCAGCGGGCCGTGCTGCGCGATCCGCTGACGGGCCTCCCGAACCGCGCGCTGCTGGACGACCGGATCGCGCAGGCGCTCGCGCGGTCGCAGCGCACCGCAGAGCCGTTCGCGCTCCTCGTCGTCGATCTCGACGGGTTCAAGGGCGTCAACGACGTCCGCGGGCACGAGGTGGGGAACGTCGTCCTCCGCATGATCGCGAAGCGTCTCGAGAGCGTCATCCGCAGCGTCGACACGGTCGCGCGCGTCGGAGGGGACGAATTCGTCGTGCTCTCGCTCGGCACGGCGGCAGACGACGAAGCCGCGGTGCTCGTGGGACGACTCCGCAACGCACTCCGCCGGCCATATCGCGTGGACGGCGGCCTGGTCGAGATCGATGCGTCGATCGGCTGGTCGCTCTTCCCGCAGGACGGGCTCACACCGAGCGAGCTGCTGGCGCGTGCCGACGGCCAGATGTACGCGACGAAGCGCGACACGAGCGAGGAATCCGTCGTGCGACTGCCGCTCGACGGCGGCGTCGTGCGGGACCTCGAGTCCGCGCTCGAGCGCGACGAGATCGTCGTGCACTATCAGCCGATCGTCCGGATGCACACGGGCGAGATCCAGGCCGTCGAGGCTCTCGTCCGACGGCAGCGAGCCGACGGGCTCGTCGCCCCGTCCGAGTTCGTCCCCCACCTCGAGCGGACGCCGCTCGTCCGCACCCTGACGCTCGCGGTCGCGAGCGACGCGCTCGCGCGCCTCGCCGAATGGGACGACGAAGGACACGAGCTGGGCGCGGCAGTGAACCTGCCGTATCGGATGCTCGACGACCCCGACCTGGTCGAGGGGCTCGGCCGCCTGCTCGACCGCTCCGCGATCGACCCGGCCCGCCTCACGCTCGAGATCGTCCCGTCCGGGCCCGGGGCAGGCTCGGAGCTCGACGACGATGTCGTCTCGCGGCTCCGAGCGCTCGGCGTGAAGCTCTCGCTCGACGATCTCGGCCGCGCATCGTCGGTGGCGGTGATCCGCATGCTGCAACTCGACCAGGTGAAGATCGACTCGCTCTTCCTCCACGAGGTGGGGCGCGGTGGCCGCGCGGACGCGATCGTCCGCTCGCTCGTCGAGCTCGCGCACGGGCTCGGCCTCGAGACGGTGGCGGAAGGAGTCGAGAGCCGGATGGCCTGGGACGCAGCGGCCGCGCTGGGCTGCGACCTCGCGCAGGGCTTCTACTTCGGCCACCCGATGCCGGCGCGCAAGCTCTCCGAGTGGCTCGCGGGAAGCTGGCCCGCGGTCTCGCTCGCAGGCTGACGGGCCCGTCCGAGCTCAGAGCAGAAGGGCGCCGCCCGCCGCCGCGAGTGGCACGACGGCCCAGATCGGGACGAAGCGCAACAAGAGCAGGAGGACGGCGGCGAAGGCGACGTCGCGCCCCCCGTCGATCGACGTCGAGACCACGGGATCGACGAGCGCGGCGGCGAGGAGCCCCACGACGGCTGCGCCGACGCCGACGAGTGCTCCCTGGACGACGGGCGAGCGACGTACGACGGACCAGAGCGGCAGGACGCCACCGAGGAGCAGGAAGGACGGCAGAAAGATCGCCACGACCGCGAGCGAGGCTCCCGCGAGCCCGTTCGGCTCCGGGTCCTGGATCGCGCCGAGATACGCGGAGAAGGTGAAGAGCGGGCCGGGCATCGCCTGTACGAGGCCGTAGCCCGCAAGGAACTGCTCCTCACCCACCCAGCCGGGATCGACGACGGCCTGGTCGAGCAGAGGCAGCACGACGTGCCCGCCGCCGAAGACGAGCGAGCCCGAGCGGAACATCGCGTCGACGAGGGCGACAGCCTGCGAGCCCGTCGCGTCCCTGAGCAGCGGGAGGCCCACGAGAAGCGCGACGAGGGTCGCGAGGCAGCCGAGCGCGACCAGCGTCCGCCTCCCGAGCTGCAGGATCGGTGCGGGCTCGGGGACGGACGGCGTGAAGGCGAGCACGCCGACGATCGCACCGGCGGCGAGGGCCGCCGCCTGCCCCGAGAAGCCACCTCCACCGAGCACGAGGACGGCGCCGATGGCGGCGAGCGCCAGTCGGGAGGCATTCGGCGCCAGTGTTCGTCGCATCGCGAGCACGGCCAACGCGACGACGGGCACCGCGACGAGCTCGAGCCCTTCGATCCACCCCGCGTCCCCGACGTCCGCCTCGCCGACGACGAGCGCGAGCGCCGTCATCGCAAGTGCCGAGGGCAACGTGAAACCCACCCAGGCTGCAAGCCCGCCCAGGCGCCCCGCACGACGAGCGCCGATCGCGATGCCGAGCTGGCTCGACGAAGGGCCGGGCAGCAGGCTCGTGACCGCGACCAGCTCTGCGAACTCCTGCTCGTCGAGCCATTCGCGACGCTCGACGTACTCGGCGCGGAAGTGCCCGATGTGCGCGACAGGGCCGCCGAACGAGGTGAGCCCGAGCCGCCAGGCAACCCCCAGAACCTCCGTGGCGGAGCCGCGTGGCGCCGGCTCTAGCGTCGTGTCGCGCCCGGCTTCCAGAGCGGCTCGTCCCGGCCTGCCAGCGTGTTGGCAGCGCGCGCGAGGATGAAGAGCAGATCGGAGAGCCGGTTCAGATAGACGGCGACGAGCGGTCCGAGCACGTGCGCCTCCGAGGCGCGAAGCGTCTCGCGTTCCGCCCGACGGCAGATCGTCCGCGCAACGTGCAAGCGGGCCGCAGCCAGTGTCCCGCCCGGGAGCACGAAGCTCTTCAGCTCCGGGAGGTCTGCGTTGAAGCGGTCGCAGTCCTGCTCGAGACGGTCGACCAACGGCTGGCCGATCCGCAGACGCCCGTCGACCTCACCGGGAACCGAGAGGTCTGCGCCGACGTCGAAGAGCTCGTTCTGGACGCGACCGAGGGGTGGCCGGAGCTCGTCGGGGACGTCGCCGGCGAGAACGGCGCCGAGCGCCGCGTTGAGCTCGTCGACGGTCCCGAAGGCGACGATGCGTGCGTCGAGCTTCGACACGCGTGACCCGTCGCCGAGCGACGTCTCCCCCGCGTCGCCGCCCCGCGTGTAGATCTGCGTGAGGCGCACCGGCTCGTCCTGCGCGCGGCTCATCGTCCGAGCCTACCCAGGGTGTCCGACTTCAGTCGGACAGCTGCGTCTCACGCGAGCGCAGCACCGACGGCGAGGCGACGGTCTGCTCCACGGAGCAGCTCACGCGCGATCACGATCCGCTGGATCTCGCTCGTGCCCTCGTAGATCTCGGTGATCTTCGCGTCGCGGTAGTACCGCTCGGCCGGGAACTCGCGCGTGTAGCCGTAGCCACCGAGCACCTGGATCGCCTCCTGGCTCGACCGCACCGCGACGCGCGAGGCGAAGAGCTTCGCCATCGCGCCTTCGCTGCTGTGCGGGAGCCCCGCCTGCTTGAGCCAGGCGGCGCGGAGCGTGAGCTGCCGCGCGGCGGCGATCTCGGTTGCCATGTCCGCGAGCTTGAACTGCACGGCCTGGAACTCACTGATCTTCCGGCCGAACTGCTCGCGCTCGAGCGCATAGTCGCGGGCCGTCTCGAGGGCTGCCTGTGCGATCCCGACCGCCTGTGCGGCGATCCCGATCCGGCCGCCGTCGAGGGTCGACATCGCGACCGCGAAGCCCTTGCGCTCGTCGTGGAGGAGCCGGTCGCCGTCAACGGCGACGTCGTCGAGGCGCAGGTCCGCGGTCGAGGACGAGTTGAGCCCGAGCTTCTCCTCCTCGCGCGTGACCTCGACATGCTCAGCGTCGAGGAGGAAAGCCGAGACACCACGCGCGCCGTCGATCGCCGGATCGGTGCGTGCGAAGAGCAGGAACGTCGCGGCGTGGCTCCCGTTCGTGCACCACTGCTTCGTGCCCGAGAGCCGCCAGCCGTCCCCGGCCGGCACGGCCGTCGTGCGGAGAGAGCCTGCATCGGAGCCGGATCCCGATTCCGTCAGGGCGAACGCCCCGATCGCCTCGCCGCGCGCGAGGGGCGGCACGAAGCGTGAACGCTGCTCGTCGGTGCCGAACGCGACGATTGGCAGGCTCGCGGCGCTCGTGTGCACGGCGACGGTGACCCCGACGCCGGCATCGGCTCTCGAGAGCTCCTCCAGGACGAGGACGTACGAGACGAAGTCCGCGCCTGCGCCGCCGAGCTCCTCCGGGATGCACACTCCCATCAGGCCGAGCCGGCCGAGCTTCGTGAAGAGCTCGCGCGGGAAGTGGTGGGTTCGGTCCCACTCCGAGGCGTGCGGGGCGATCTCGGTCTCCGCCACCTCGCGGGCGAGCGCCTGGATCTCGCGCTGCTCGTCGGTGAGCGAGAAGTCCACGCGACAAGTGTAGGAGCAGCCGTCCCGCTTGGTGTCTGGCTTCAGCCAGACACCTGCTCGTCAGCTCCGGGGCGGGAGAGCGGCGGTCCGGCTGAAGCCAGACGCCGGAGCGGATGGGCTATCCGTGCCGCAACGGCCGTAGCCTCCGCCGTGCGGTTCGAGCCAGTCCGTCGGGTGTCAGGAGCCGCCGCAGCCGCCCTGGCGCAAGCTCCGCACAGAGCACCGCCGACGCAGCGGGGCCGCGGTCGCCGTAGCCGACTCCGGCAGCGCGGAACGCGGGCGCAGCCCGCCACCCATCGTCCGTCAGCTCGTACGCCTCCTCCTCCTCGACGAAGAGCCCCGCCTCCGCGAACTGGCCGTTCCAGCCGTCGACGTCGTCGAGCCGGAACCAGCCGTGGTCGCCGGGCTCGCCGAGAGGCACCGTGACGAGCAGGCGCCCGTCCGGCCGAAGCACGCGACCGAGCTCGCGCAATGCCTCGACACGCGCGTTCGGGTCCGGCTCCGACGAGAGGCCGTACCGCGCGTTGTCGGCACCGACGTGCTCCAGCGTGGAGACGAGGAGCGCCTGGTCGAAGGAGTTGGCCGGAAAGGGCAGCATTCGGACGTCCGCGATGACCCGCTCCAGCCCGTCGACGTCCCGCTCGGCGAGGTCGACTCCCACGAGCTCGACGCCCGTGCGCAGCAGTGCAGCGAGGTACGGCACCTCCGCAAACGCATAACCGACCTCGAGCACCCTTCCCCTCGGGACGAGCCGCGAGAGGATCCACGGGATCTCGACGACGCGCTCGTCCGTGCCGGTTGGCGCCTGGAGCCACGAGAGCGGCTCGTTCCGCGCGCGGGCGCCGAGTCCGAGCGCCACGGCATCGTCGAGCGCACGCACGCGCACTGCCTCCTCCGACGTCACGAGCTCGTGCAGGAGCGTCGTGCGCGACAGCGTCCCCTCCGCCAGCTTGGCGACCGCGCGGTCGCGCGCCTCGGGGTCCGGCGGCCGGCGTAGCACCTCACGGAAGGCGCGCTCGACGAACGCGGCGTCTGCCTCGACGTGGGCAGCGAGCTCCGCGTCGACGAGCGGATCCACGCTCAGTCGTACTCGTAGAACCCGCGGCCCGACTTGCGGCCGAGCCGGCCCGCCGCGACGTACCTGCGCAGGAGCGGGCACGGCGCGTACTTCGGGTCGCCGAGGCCTTCGTGGAGGACCTCCATGATCGCGACACACGTATCGAGCCCAATCAGGTCGGCGAGCGCCAGCGGCCCCATCGGGTGCGCGAAGCCGAGCTTCGCGACGGTGTCGATCGCCTCCGCCTCGGCGACGCCCTCCATCAGCGCGTACGCCGCCTCGTTGAGGAACGGCATCAGGATCCGATTCGAGACGAAGCCCGGGAAGTCGTTGGCCTCGGCCGGAGTCTTTCCGAGGTCGCGGGCCAGGGCGACGATCGCCGCGGCCGTCTCGTCGGAGGTCTGCTCGGCGCGGATCACCTCGACGAGCGCGAGCATCGGGACGGGATTGAAGAAGTGCATCCCGATCACCCGTTCGGGCCTCGACGTCGCCGCGGCGAGCGCGGTGATCGGGATCGACGAGGTGTTGGAGGCGAGCACTGCGTGCGCGGGCAGGGTCTCGTCGGCCGCACGGAAGAGCTCGCGCTTGGCCTCGGCCTGCTCGACGATGGCCTCGATCAGCAGATCCGCCTCGGAGAGCTCCTCTACGGCCGTCACGCGAGCGAGCACCTCGTCGGGCTCCGGCCCGCCCTTCTCGTGCAGCTTGCCGAGGCTTCGCCGCATCGTCTCGAGCCCACGCTCGACCGCGCCCGGCTGGCTGTCGTGGAGCGCGACCTCGCGGCCGGATGCCGCAACGACCTGGGCGATTCCCGCACCCATCTGACCGGCGCCGACGACGAGCACCCGTTCGAAGCTCATCCGTCGAGGCTACTGCGCGTCGGCAGCTCGCGCCGCCGGAGCCGCCGGATGCAGTACGCAAGGACGAGCCCGAGAATCGCGAGCCCGATCACGACCTTGATCCCGTTGCCGCGCACCTCGTCGCTGACCGAGAGGAGGGCGCCCGGATCCGCGAGAAGGCAGCTCTCGGTCGTCAGGCGGGCGCCGTCGAGGTTCGCCAGCACCCCGACGGCCTCGTCGAGCACCACCGGCTCGTCCTCGTCGTCCACGAGCGCCGTCGCCGCTGTGACCTCGACCTGGCGAGCCACCGGGCCCTTCACGCGCTGGTCGACGAGGAAGCGGTAGGCGACGGCCGTCTCAGCGCCGCGCGGCCGGCTGGAGACGATGCGCCCGACGAACGCCGCGTCGGCGGCAGCGAGGCGCTCCTCGAGCGGGACGTTGGGGCAGTCGAGCGCGTAGCCGGAGGGCACGAGGACGAGCGCCGCGACGAACGCGGCGACGAGTCGCACTACGCCTCCAGGAGGACCGCGTCACCCTGGCCGCCCCCCGAGCAGATCGCCGCGAGCCCGAGGCCGCCACCCGAGCGACGGAGCTCGTGGACGAGCGTCGTCAGAATCCGTCCGCCGGAGGCGCCGATCGGGTGGCCGAGCGCGACGGCACCGCCGTTGACATTGACGCGCTCCTCGTCGGCGCCGAGCAGCCGCGTCGAGTTCCGCGCCACCGATGCGAACGCCTCGTTGATCTCGACCCGAGCCACGTCGGCGATCGTCTTGCCCGACGCGCCGAGCACCTTCTCGGCGGCCGCGGCCGGGGTGCGCGCGAGGTAGGCGAAGTCGTCGGCGACGTATGCGTGACCGACGATCCGCGCGAGCGGCTCGAGACGTCGCTCCGCCGCCCACTCCTCGGAGCACACGACCACGCACGACGCGCCGTCGTTGATACCGGGCGCGTTGCCGGCGGTCGTCGTCCCGTCGGGGTCGAAGACCGGCTTCAGGGCGGCGAGCTTCTCGAGCGTCGTGTCCCTCCGCACGCCCTCGTCGGCGCGGACATCGCCAACCGTGACCAGCTCGTCGTCGAAGCGGCCCGCGTCCTGCGCCGCCGCGGCCCGCTCGTGCGAGCGCACGGCCCAGGCGTCCTGCTCCTCACGGCTGATCCCGAGCTCGCGCGCGACCGCGGAGGCCTGCTGCACCATGTGCAGCCCGTCGAACGTGGACGTGAGGCCGTCGAAAACCGTGTGGTCGAGCACCTCGCCGTTCCCGAGCCGATACCCGAACCGCCCCTTCGGCAGGAGGTACGGCGCGCACGACATCGACTCCATGCCACCGGTCACGACGACGTCGTGCCGGCCGGCGGTGATCATCAGCTCCGCGACCTGGACGGCCCGGATGGAGGACGCGCACACCTTGTTGATCGTGTCCGCGGGAACCTCCTTCGGGATCCCGGCCGCGATCGCCGCCTGCCGGGCCGGTGCCTGCCCGACCCCGGCCTGGAGCACCTGACCCATGACGACGTAGCCGACGTCCTCCGGCGCGATGGCCGCGCGCTCGAGACCGGCGCGGACCGCGACCGCGCCGAGCTCGATCGAGGTGCGGTCGGCGAGGCCCCCGCCGAGGCGGCCGAACGGGGTGCGGACGGCCGAGACGATGACTGCGCCAGGCACGGAGTGAGCGTAGCCCCAACGATGTCCGGGACGTGGCTTCAGCCGCGTCCCAATCGAACCGCACTGCAGGCGGGACGCGGCTGAAGCCACGTCCCACTCGCCACTGCAAGACTCTCTTTCCGTGCACGCGACCGCGACGCTCAACACCGACCTGCTCACACCCCTCGCCGCCTACCTCCGCCTGCGCGCGATGGGCCGCGCGAGCTTCCTGCTCGAGTCGGTCGAGCGCGGACGCCTCGGGCGCAGCTCGTGGATGGGTGCCGGCTCACGCCTCGTCTCGTTCGCCGAGGCGGAGGCGCTCGACCAACCCGTCGTCGGCTACCTCGCCTACGACGAGATCGCGAGGCTCGAGCCCACGGTGCAGCTGCCCACGGCCGGGCACGGGTTCCCGGAGAGCCGCTTCGTCGTCGCCGAGACCCTCGTGCGCTTCGACCACGGCGCAGGCACCGCGGAGGTGCTCGCAGGGGACGCCGAGGAGGTCGCCGGCCGCCTCGAGGCGGGGATCCCCTGGCGACGTGAGCCGACCGGGCCGAGCGAGCCCGTCCGCCGCTTGCCCGACCGGGCGCGGTACGAGGAGATGGTCGTCGACGTCAAGGAGCACATCGTCGCCGGCGACGTCTTCCAGTGCGTGCCGTCGCAACGGGCCGAGCGCCCGACCTCCGCGACGCCGCTCGAGGTGTACCGCGCGCTTCGTCGCGTGAACCCCTCGCCGTACCTCTTCCTGCTCGACCTCGACGGCCTGGCTCTCGTCGGCTCGTCGCCCGAGCGCCTCGTCGCGTGTGAGAACGGGCAGGCGAGCCTCTGCCCCATCGCCGGGACGACGGAGCCGACCGAGGGCGACGTCGAGCGACTGCTCTCGTCGGAGAAGGACCGTGCCGAGCACGTGATGCTCGTCGACCTCGGGCGCAACGACCTCTCGCGCGTCTGCCGGGCGGGGACGGTTCACGTCGCGCGCGACATGGAGGTCGAGCGCTTCTCGCACGTCTCGCACCTCGTCTCCGAGGTCGTCGGCGAGATCCGCGACGGCGTCTCGTCGTTCGACGTGCTGCGTGCCTGCTTCCCGGCCGGCACCGTGAGCGGCGCGCCGAAGATCCGGGCGATGCAGCTCATCTCGGAGCTCGAGGGCTTTCGCCGGGGCCCGTACGGCGGCGCCGTCCTGTACGCGCTCCCGGACGGCACGATGGACGCATGCATCGCGCTGCGCACGATGGTCATGCGTGACGGGATCGCCTACCTCCAGGCCGGCGCAGGGATCGTGGCCGACTCCGAGCCCGCTGCGGAGCACGAGGAGTGCCTGCGCAAGCTCGCAGCGCTCGAGGCGGCGATCGACCTCGCCGAGTCTGAGGCATCCTCGTAGAGCATGAAGCTCCTGATGATCGACAACTACGACTCGTTCACCTACAACCTCGTCCACCTGTTCGAGGAGCTCGGGGCGGAGGTGGTGACGGTGCGGAACGACGCGATCACGGCCGACGAGGCGGTGGAGCTCGCGCCCGACCGGCTCGTCGTCTCCCCCGGTCCCGGGCGCCCGGTCGACGCGGGCGTCTCGCTCGAGATCGTCAGGCGTCTGGGCGAGACGACCCCGACGCTCGGGGTGTGCCTCGGCCACCAGGCGATCGTCGAGGCGTTCGGCGGCACGGTCGGCCAGGCGATGGCGCTGCTCCACGGCAAGGCGAGCGTCGTCACCCACGACGGCGCAGGCGTCTACGCGGGACTGCCCGAGGAGCTCGAGGTCGGCAGGTACCACTCGCTCGCGGCGACCGACGTGCCCGACGAGCTCACCGTCACCGCGCGGACTGCAGACGGCGAGGTGATGGGCGTCCGCCACACGAGGTTCCCGATCGAAGGTGTCCAGTTCCACCCGGAGAGCGTCCTCACCCCGCTCGGCCCGGAGCTCGCGAGGAACTTCCTCCGGTGATCGCGGAGTCGATCGCCCGCGTCGCCGACGGCCACGACCTGAGCCGGGCGGAGGCCTTCTCGGTGATGAACGACGTGATGGAGGGCGCGGCGACTCCCGCACAGATCGGCGGCCTGCTCGTCGGCCTCCGCGCCAAGGGCGAGACCGTCGACGAGATCACCGGCTTCGCCGAGGCGCTCCGCGAGCACGTGGTCCCGGTCAGTCCGGCGCGAACCCCGGTCGTCGACGTCGTCGGGACGGGCGGCGACGGCGCGCACACCTTCAACATCTCGACTGCGGCAGCGCTCGTCGCGGCCGCCGCCGGGGCAGCCGTGGCGAAGCACGGCAACCGGGCCGCGAGCTCGGCCTGCGGGTCGGCCGACGTCCTGGAGGCGCTCGGCTTCGCGCTCGAGCTTCCCCCCGAGCGGATCGCTGCCTCGATCGACGAGCTCGGGTTCGGCTTCATGTTCGCTCGCGCCCACCATCCGGCGATGCGCCACGCGGCTCCCGTCCGCCAGGAGCTCGGCACACGCACGGTCTTCAACGTGCTCGGCCCGCTCGCGAACCCTGCAGGCGCGCGCGACGGGGTCTTCGGCGTCTACGCGCCGGGGCTCGCGCGCACCTACGCCGAGGCGCTCGCGGGCCTCGGCGCGCGTCGGGCCCTCGTCGTCCACGGCGCCGGCGGTGTCGACGAGCTCACCCCCTCCGGTCCGTCACTCGTCGTCGAGGTCCGGGACGGCCGGATCGAGGAGTGGCAGCTCGAGCCGGCATCTCTCGGCTTCGAGCGCTCCGACGCCGCCGAGCTGCGCGGCGGCGACGCCACCGCCAACGCCGCGACCATCCGGCGAGTCCTCGCCGGCGAGCGCGGCGCACGACGCGACGCGGTCGTCTTGAACGCAGGCGCGGCGCTCCTCGCGGCGGGCGTCGCCGACGACCTCCGCGACGGGGTCGCGGCAGCGGCAGCTGCGATCGACGACGGCACGGCCGACGCGACGCTCGAGCGCCTCGTCGAGTTTTCGCACGCGGTGACGGCCTGATGGGTCGGTTCGAGGCGTCGCTGCGCGAGCCGGGACTCCGCGTGATCGCCGAGATCAAGCGGCGCTCGCCCTCGGCAGGCGACCTCCGACCCGACGCCGATCCAAGGCGGATCGCAGCCTCGTACGCGGACGCTGGCGCCGCGGCGATCTCGGTCCTCGTCGACGAGCGCTTCGCGGGATCGTGGGCCGACCTGCGCGCCGCGCGTGCGGCGACCGACGCACCCCTCCTCGCCAAGGGGTTCTTCTCCAGCGTCGACGACCTGCGCACCGCCAAGGAAGCGGGGGCCGACGCGGTTCTCGTTCTCCTGCGGGATCTGGACGACGCTCAGGCGCGAGCACTTCTCGTGGAGGCGGAACGCCTCCACCTGGACACGCTCGTCGAGGCACACGACGCCGACGAGCTCACACGCGCGATCGCGCTTCCGGCACCGGTGGTCGGCGTCAACGCGCGCGACCTTTCGACGTTCGCGATCGACCGGGACGCGCAGCTCGCGCTGCTGGCGACGATCCCTGACGACCGCGTCGTGATCGCGGAATCCGGCATCGAGTCGCGCGCCCAGGGTGCCGCCGCCGAGCTGGCGGGCGCGGATGCGATCCTCGTCGGCTCGACGCTGATGCGCGCGGCCGACCCCGCCGCGAAGCTCACGGAGCTGAGCGCCCGGCCGCTCGTGAAGGTCTGCGGTCTCACGCGCGAGGAGGACGTCGCCGCGGCCGCCGAGGCGGGGGCCGACCTGCTGGGCTTCGTCCTCGCCCTCGAGAGCCCTCGCGCTGCGGCACGCGTGCTCCCCGTTCCCGAGACGACGCTCGCGGTCGCCGTCTGGGTCGGCGAGGCAGGCGAGAGCGACGCCGAGCTCGACCAGGTGCACACGGTCGAGGCGGGCAGGGTGCGCGGGCGCGAGGCGACGATCTACCGGCGTGGTGAGGCCGTTGCGCGGTTGCTGGACTTGCCGTGGGGTGAGGACGATCCGGAGCACTGGCCCCGCGCCGCGGCCGCCGACGGTCGCATCGTCCTCGCGGGCGGCCTCGGGCCCGAGAACGTCGCCGCCGCGATCGAGGCGGTCCGTCCGTGGGCAGTCGATGCGTCGTCCTCGCTCGAGAGCGCGCCCGGCGTCAAGGATCCTGCGCGCGTACGGGCCTACGTCGAGGCGGCCAACCGGTGACCGCAATCGAGGAGACCTTCGGCCCGTATGGCGGCAGGTACGTCCCGGAGACGCTGATCCCGGCCCTCGACGAGCTAGCAGCGGCCTGGGAGGAGGCAAAGCGGGATCCCGCCTTCGGCGCGGAGCTCGACGAGCTCGGACGCACCTATGTCGGGCGTCCATCGCCCATCACCCGCGCCGAGCGCTTCGCGCCGGGGAAGCGCGTCTACCTGAAGCGCGAGGATCTCAACCACACCGGCGCACACAAGATCAACAACGCGATCGGCCAGGTCGTCCTCGCCGGGCGACTCGGCAAGCGGCGGATCATCGCCGAGACCGGCGCCGGCCAGCACGGCGTCGCAACCGCGACGGCGTGCGCCCGCTTCGGGCTCGAGTGCGTCGTCTACATGGGCTCCGAGGACATGCGCCGTCAGGCGCCGAACGTCGAGCGGATGGGCCTCCTCGGGGCGAGAGTCGAGCCGGTCGAGGTCGGCACGAAGACGCTCAAGGAGGCCACGAGCGCCGCGATCCGCGACTGGATCACGAACGTCGAGACGACGCACTACGTGATCGGCTCGTGTGTCGGCCCCGCGCCGTATCCCGAGCTCGTCGCCGAGCTGCAGGCGGTGATCGGCCGCGAGGCGCGCGCGCAGCTCCTCGAGCAGGAAGGGGCGCTCCCGGAGGTCGTCGTCGCGTGTGTCGGTGGCGGCTCGAACGCGATCGGCATGTTCGCCGCCTTCGTCGACGACGCGGACGTGCGGCTCGTCGGCGTCGAGGCGGCCGGCGCCGCCTCGCTCGGCACCGGTCGGACGGCAGTCCTCCACGGCTCGCGCTCGTCGATCCTCGCCGACGAGGACGGCCAGATCGCCGACGCGCACTCGATCTCCGCCGGGCTCGACTACCCGGGCGTCGGACCCGAGCACGCCTGGCTGCGCGACACGGGCCGCGCCGAGTACCTCCCATGCACCGACGACGAGGCGCTCGACGCCTTCGAGCGCCTCACGCGCCTCGAGGGAATCATCCCCGCGCTCGAGTCCGCCCATGCCCTCGCGGTCCTCGACCGGCTCGACGCGGACTACGTGGCCGTCTGCCTCTCGGGGCGCGGCGACAAGGACCTCGCCGAGGCGCTCTCCGCGCTCTCGAGCCGCGGATGAGCAAGACGCTCGTCGTCTATCTCGTCTGCGAGCCCGAGACGCCCAGGCTCGCTGCGGCCGCCGTCGACGCTGGTGCTGACGTGATCGAGCTCGGCTTCCCCTTCTCCGATCCGCTCGCCGACGGACCGGTGATCCAGCGGGCCTCCGAGCGCGCTCTCCGTCGCGGGATGCGCACCTTGCAGTGCCTGGAGTGCCTCGCGGAGACACGCGCGCTCGTCGGCGAGACGCCGATCGTGCCGATGACCTATGCGGCAATCCTCGAGGCCTACGGCTGGGAGCGCTTCGCGGCCGATGCCGCGGCGCGCGGGGCGACGAGCCTCATCGTCTCGGACCTCCCGGCCGGCCAGCGAACGGAGCTCCGCCGTGTGCACCTCGTCGCCCCGACCTCGACGGACGAGCGAATCAGCCTCGCCGCGTCGACGACGGACGGCTGGCTCTACCTCGTCACGGTGACGGGGACGACCGGCGCGCGAGCCGAGCTGTCGTCGGCCCTCGAGGGGCTCGTCGCCCGCGTGCGACCGCTCGCCGGCAGCCTGCCGCTCTATGCCGGGTTCGGGATCTCCACGCCCGAGCAGGCGGCAGCCGCCGCGTCGCTGGCCGACGGGATCGCCGTCGGCTCCCGCGCGGTGCAGGTCGCCGAGGAGGGGCCGGACGCGCTGCACGCCTACGTGGCGAGCCTCCGAACGGCGCTGGACGAACTGCGGGTGTCCGACTGAAGTCGGACACCCGCTCTTCCGTGACGCGCCGCGTCCACTACGGCTGGGTGATGCTCGGAGCGACGCTGGTCGTGCTCGTGACGATGGCCGGCTTTCGCTCCACGGTCGGGATCCTGGTGGATCCGCTGCGAGACGAGTTCGGGTGGACGACGGCGTCGATCTCGCTCGCGGCAGGGCTCAACCTGCTGCTCTACGGGTTCGGGGGGCCATTCGCCGCCGCCCTCTACGATCGGTTCGGCCTGCGCCGCTGCGTGGTCACCGCCGTCTCCGTCGTCGCCCTGGGCTCGCTCGCCACCTTGCGCATGACCGAGGTGTGGCAGTTCGCGCTCCTCTGGGGCGTCGTCAACGGGATCGCGACCGGCGCCGTCTCCGTCACGCTCGCGGCGGTGGTCGCGAACCGCTGGTTCGTCGAGCGGCGCGGTCTCGCGACGGGGATCCTGACGGCGGCGAACGCGACCGGGCAGCTCGTCTTCCTGCCCGGTCTTGCCTGGGCGGCCGACGCGCACGGCTGGCGCTGGTCGGTCGGCGCCGTCGCAGCGGTCGCCGTCGTGATCGTCCTCCCGACCGCGCTGCTCCTGCTCCGTGACTGGCCGTCGGACGTCGGCTTGCGCGCCTACGGGGCGGTCGAGGACGATCCCGTGCCCGTCCCCGCAGGCAACCCGTTCCTGACAGCGATCGGCGACGGCCTCGTGCGAGCCTCCTCGTCACGCACGTTCTGGCTCCTGAGCGGCAGCTTCTTCATCTGCGGTGCGACGACGAACGGCCTCGTCGGAACCCATCTGATCCCCGCGGCAATGGATCACGGCATCGGCCAGGTCGCTGCCGCGGGCCTGCTGGCGACGATCGGCGTCTTCGACCTCGTGGGGACGCTCTGCTCGGGCTGGCTCACCGATCGCTACGACCCGCGAGTCCTCCTCGCGTGGTACTACGGGCTCCGCGGGCTCTCGCTGCTCGCGCTGCCGATCGTGATCGAGTCGCA
>Ga0190271_10000762_pt1 | contig 16959 bp, 20 predicted proteins | sample Popmic356T_FD_133747 | JGI IMG/M metagenome (GOLD analysis project Ga0190271, IMG submission 133747) | Populus adjacent soil microbial communities from riparian zone of Weber River, Utah, USA - 356 T | ecosystem: Environmental > Terrestrial > Soil > Riparian zone | place: USA: Utah | collected...
CCCGACAAAATATCCGTCTATTGCACCTGCGGCAAGGGAGGTAGGCATATCCGGTGGAGGAAGGACAACAAAAGTGATGTCCTCAGGATTCATTCCGTAGTCATTCATGAGTTTGTGAATCACAAAATTCTGGTTGCTGAACAAGCTGGGGACTGCAACTTTTTTGCCCTTAAGGTCCATCAAGCTCCTGATCCTGCTATTTTTTCCAACTATAATCTGTGAACCATCGCGATGACCCAGATAACAGATCTTGACTGGCACACCTTGCTCGCGAAGTTTCATTGCCAGCGGCACAATCATAAAAGTGGCTTGAACCTGTTTGGCCTCCAGCGCACTTACTACGGTTGGAAAATCAGAAAATACCCGCGAGTTGAAGTTGGTGCTTGTTTCCGTTGTCTTTGATGCGTAGTCGGTGACCGGGCACGTCAGGTGACAGGTCACAGGAAGGAACCCTACCGTAAGTTCACGCGTTGCTTTTTTATTTGAGCCTTCGTGGATTACATCGCGGCCGCTAATGGCCCCGTTGTTACTCCACGGACGATAACGAAGTAATCCCAACACCGTAATTGTCAGGATCACACCGATGATGAGACGACCGGATGTAGATTTCATAAAAAAGGGTCTGATCAAATATACATTGTTTTAGGTATCGATACCATCCGAGGTATTTAAGCCTAGCTCTTTGAGAATTTCAGCCATTGCTTCGATAACAGATGGATCAGTAAGGTCTCGTGGACGCCGTGCCGAAATCTTCAGCTCACGGCAAATGGTTGCCGGTCTCTTGGACAACACCAGAACACGATCCGCCAATTGAGCTGCTTCTTCAATGTCATGTGTCACAAACACAACTGTCCGGGGACGTTTCTCCAGCAAGCGATTCAACTCTCGTCGCATTCGGTGCCTCGCCTGGTAGTCCAGTGCCGAAAACGGCTCATCCATTAATAATATATCTGAATCACCTGCCAAAACACGGGCAAGTTCAACACGCTGACGCATTCCTCCTGACAACTGGTGTGGATAGTGATTTGCAAAATCTTCCATATGGATCAACTTGAGGAGTTCAAGCAGCTCCTGCTTTTGTTGTTCGATGTCGGCGATGGCGCGTAATCCGATCGAGATATTCTCTGATACCGTGAGCCAGGGGAAAAGCCCGTCCTGCTGGTAAACTGTTCGAATGATTCCTTCACGTTGTATCGAGCCTGAAGCTGGTTCGATATGACCGGATAGTAAGTTTAACAGGGTTGTTTTACCGCATCCCGAGGGTCCAACTAGAACCACCACTTCATCAAGACGAACCACCAGGTTCAGGTCAGCAAGTACCGATACAGCCCCAAATCCGTGGGAAACTTTTTCGACAATAAGGCGGCTGTTGGAATGTTTATCTTTCATAACCCCAGCGCACGCCCGGAAGTATTGTCAATTGTGCAAGAAGACGATCAATCCCCATGCCCAGCACACCAATCACGATCATATAACATACCGCAGAATCCAATCGCAAACCATTGCGCGCCTCCCAAATACCATACCCCAATCCATCCTGGCATCCCACCATCTCGGCAGCGACTATAACAACCCAGGCGATGCCATAGCTCACACGAAGTGCAGTAATTACCTGGGGAAGCACTGCTGGAAACGTTACTTTCGTCAGCAACTCGATACCTTTGTAATTGTAATCCTGCGCGACGCGAAAATAAATGCTCGGAATGGATGCGACTGCTACTAAGGTTGCTAATGCCAGAGGAAAAAAAGTCGCCATGAAAATAAGAAAGATCGCTGGTTTGTCACCGATGTGGAACCAAAGGATTGCAAACGGTATCCATGCCAGCGGCGATAGGAAACGAAAAAAATTAAGCACAGGTACAAACGCTTGCCGTGCATTGAGATGTTGACCCAACCAAAGTCCTACAGGTATACCCAGTACCGCCGCGATTACATAACCCACTGCCACACGCCACAGCGAAGCAATAATATCATTGACGAGGCGTCCGGCCATGAGCTCTTCCTGGAAACTTTTCAACACATCCAGGGGTGAGGGAAGGGCATAGGCTGGAAAAAGATTTATATAGCTGACAAAATACCAAAGGGATACAATACCAATAAGCACAACGATCGGTAACGTAAACCGGAGCACATTAGTCTTTAGCATATTAAGTCAGTTTTCAGAACGTTCTGTTGCTTTCTAATATAAGTAATTGTTTTACCCATGAACAACAGTTATAGATTAAATTTTAATGGAAACATATTTAACATCAGCCAGCGAGTAGATTCCATCCTGCTAAAACATTTGCCTTTTAACGAGCATGCAATGGCCGCGAATTAATTTTTTGAACCTTTAGGAGGCGCTATAAACAAACTTAATCGCCGCATAGGCAATACGTTCGTCATCTTCTTCTGACAATCCGCTCACACCTATTCCGCCAATCACACTGCCTCCGTTTCGTATTGTCACACCACCTCCAAAGCCGGTGATTCCCTGGTCTCCCCAATACGCCGGAGGACGATCGCTTTCCCTCATGAATTGACCCATCAGTTTCGTATCCTTCCGATCAACCGCCGCTGTATAAGCTTTGTTTTGAGCGATACGTGATGCTGCCGGACTTGCTCCATCCATGCGAAGGAAGGATATTAGCTCACCCTCAGGTCCACAGATCGCAACTGCAACCTGTTTGTCAATTTTCCCAGCCTGGCTAATAACCTCCTGGATCAACTGTAGCGCTTCGGATGAACTTACTTTTTCTGACTGGTACATGGGTCGCTGTCGTTTATTATGTTATGATACAATATACTGCCGAGTCACAGAATGTCAAATGATGCGAATTCAAATCACGCCCGTGCACCTGGATCTTTTGCCTCACCACAAATAGAATATCACCAGGAATCTTTTTTTAAGAACTCAAATGCCTTAAATTAGGCAACTATGGTTCGGAGCCTTCGAATATTATTGAGCTGCTCGGTCTTGATGTTGCTATTCTGCAGCGCGAGATCATCAGGCGAACCAAGCCATGATAATAAAGATTCGCTGAAGCTCAAAGAGAGCAACCATTCCTATACCGTCGTAGAGTTTGAGATGGAGCCCAAGCAGTTCGAAAAAATTAAGACCACGAAAGGCCAGAAATTGATCCTTGAAAATACCATTCTAAAGTTCAACGGCGATACACTGGAGCTGCGCGACGCTCACCTTCATGGACAAACTACACTGTACTTCGAGCGCAAAAGTTATTCCGTTGATGCTTCAAAAAAAATCAAACTATGCAGAGAGTGTGAAGGGCTAGGAGCTTTTTATCTCGTAAGCCTGACTATGGATAAAAACTATTTTCACAACAGGCTTTGTTTTGATTTGCTTCGGGTGCTAAATCTTTTTCACTTACAATACACGTTTTCAGAAGTGAAAATCAACGGCCATTCGCAGGGAATATACCTGCTCCTTCAACGACCCCAGGACTGGAGTTTGAAAGAAATCAAGTCTCCTTTTATTGTAAGACGTGGTGGCGACCGTTTGGTTGAACGTGAAAGATTTCAAAAGGAAATGGATAAGGAGGATAAGAAAAAATATCATCAGCAGTTTATTTCCATTTACAAACTGATTGAACAGTATTCTGGCCAGGAGCTCTACGGGAAGCTCAACGAGGTTCTCCATTTGGAGGATTATATGCGATGGATGGCTTTTAATTTTATTATCAAGAATGGGGACTATGCGGACGAATTATTTTTTTATGTTGACCCTGAAACAAAGCGGTTCAGAATTCTGCCTTGGGACTACGATGATGTATTCAAACCACAGCCCCACGAGGGATATGCCGTTCGAAACACCCGCATGGATCCGTCTTCACTGATCTTTTCTTCGGAGGACCGGCTGGACTTAAAAATCGCGAATGACCCTTACCTGTATGGTGAATATCTTAAACATCTCACAGCGGTGATGGAAGAGTTAAGTGACCCGCGAATTGAAGATGTACTGAACGGCATCTATCACGACCTTTCTCCCCTGTATGCATCGCAGGCTATCCTGGACGCTGCTTCGAAAGACGGTTACAAGACGTCACCAACCATCCTTAAGAAAGAACTTGAGGGAATTGATTCATACTTCGAAACTGTCAGATTCACGCTCTTTAGTAAAAAAAATCCAAAGTAATTTCCCTTCTCACATTTATCTGCCGAAGCCCCGATAGCTATCGGGGTAGGCATGACCGTGCGGCTACCTGTAAGGTCTGTACCAGGTCATTCAATCTTCGTTTGTATCTAAAATTGAAAATATTTTGATAACCTTGTTGTGTAAATGATAACGGTTTCAAATCTCGCATTTAAATATTCCTCCGATACGTCAATTCGTTTCCCTGATTTTTCTATTAAAGCAGGTGAACATCTCCTTTTACTGGGCGAATCGGGTAGAGGTAAAACAACATTACTCCACCTCATCGGAGGATTGTTAAGAAATTACGAGGGATCGGTTATCGTTGATGGTACTGAACTAGCGGCACTCCCCGAATCAAAGCTGGACCGGTTCCGCGGGCGGAGAATAGGTTTTGTGTTTCAACGGAATCACCTTATCAACGCACTGTCAGTGGAAAAGAATCTTATTATGTCGCCGTTTCTCGCCGGTTTGCCCGTCGACAGAGCAAGAATAAAAGAAGTTCTGGTTGGTCTCGGGCTGGGAGATAAGGGCCACAAAAAGGTCACAGAGTTAAGCCAGGGGCAGGCCCAGCGTGTAGCCATAGGGCGGGCGCTTATCAATAAACCATCCATATTGCTTGCGGACGAACCCACGTCGGCGTTGGATGACCGGAATTGCGACCGGGTTGTGCAGCTGTTATTGGAGGCGGCGGATAACAACCATGCAGCGTTGGTGGTTGCGACTCACGATCAGCGCCTGAAGGATAAATTTAAAGACCAAATTCACTTAGCATAGGCATGGGGTTGTTTACTCTGGTATGGCATTATCTCAAGTCAAAACCACTTAACACGGCAATCAACGTGGTATTGCTTTCGTTGGGTATCGCAGTCATCACCACGCTACTCCTTTTTAATAGTCAGCTGGAAGAGAAAATAAATGAAAATGTAAAGGGCATCGATTTGGTTGTTGGCGCAAAAGGAAGCCCGTTGCAACTTATTCTGTGCAGTATTTTTCATGTCGATTTTCCCACAGGAAACATTAAACTGGCAGAGGCGGAAAAAATTTCCCGTAACAGATTAATAAAGAGCTCAATTCCGTTGGCGTTAGGTGATAGCTACAAGTCGTTCCGCATTGTGGGAACGAACCGGGACTATGCAAATCTCTTTGGCGCAGAACTGGAGCAGGGCGATTGGTGGAGCAATGACCTTGATGTTGTGGTGGGCTCGAATGTTTCGCAGGTTACTCATATTAAGCGTGGTGACCAATTTGCCAGCGCCCATGGATTGACCATGGAAGGATCCGCACACAATGAACACCATTATAAAGTAAGTGGCGTGCTAAAGAGAACCAACAGCGTTCTTGACAACCTTATTCTTACAAACATTGAAAGTATTTGGAAAATGCATGAGGAAGGAGATAGTGCCGGGTCGAATCATATCGACGTTGCAGACTCCTCCGTAGTGCGTTCCCGACTAGTTCCATCCATTGCGGCTGGCGACTCTGCCCGGGAGATTACATCATTGCTTATCCAGTACCGTTCTCCGTTAGCCGCTATTCAGCTACCGCGATTGGTCAATGCTCAGAGCAGCCTGCAGGCAGCATCTCCGGCGTTTGAGACGGCCAGGCTGTTTTCAATTTTAGGAGTAGGTGCGGAAATGTTAATGGGTTTTGCTTACGTTCTCATTATCGTTTCAGGTCTGAGCATATTTATAGCATTGTATAATTCTTTGAAAGAACGCAGGTACGATATGGCAATCATGCGGTCTATGGGGGCGTCACGCAGCAAACTTTTTGTGTTAATGTTGTTGGAAGGTGGTGTCCTGACGCTCGCTGGAAGTGTTATCGGATTATTGGCCGGGCACGCAGCATTGAGTATCCTGTCACTTTTTGTTCAGGAAAACTTTAAAGCCGGAATCAGCGGAATTGTGTTTTATTCCAAAGAGTGGATTATTTTGGGCGCAAGTTTGTTGTTGGGCTTATGCTGCGCTTTAATTCCCGCTGTGCAGGCATACCGCACGGATATTTCGAAGGTACTTGCGGGAAATTGAATAAAATGATCGATGGAATGAAAGCGAATGTGATGCGATTGATGTTTTTTGTCGTGGCAGTGTCGGCTTGGGCCCCAGCCCTTGCACAAACCAAGCCGGATGCGTGGGCCATGTTTGCACGCACCAAGTTTGATCCAAAGTATTACGAAAAAATTCAGGAATATCTGGTATACCCAACTTTTCCAGCCGACCTCAAGGCCCTCGAGGGAAAAGAAATTACCATGGAAGGGTACTACGTTCCATTTGCGCCCGAAGACGGGAAGTACATCATCATCTCAAAATTTCCTATGAGTCAGTGCTTTTTCTGCGGCGGTGCCGGACCCGAGTCCATTGCTGAAGTAAATTTTGCAAAACCACAGTCCAAGTTCCAGGTTGATGACCATATAACCGTAAAAGTCAAACTGAAGCTGAATGCCGACAACATAGACCATGTTAATTTTATTCTCGAACAGGCTGTCCTCATCAGCAAGTAACGATATGCATATTCCCGATCAGAGTCACCGGTCTCCGGGACTCTGATCTTTTGTTGCGCAATTTCTACTTGTGTACTACAAGATTTAGACATCCGGCCAATTGACTACTCCTAAGCATCAGAGTCCTCTCACGAGTGACTCTGATGAGGAGCACACTCGTCTTATTTTGAATAACTAAAAAAATATCCAGCTCCCCGAAATCCAAGGTTCTCTACACCCTCGTATGTGGTTTTATAAAATCTAAAAAACCTCACATATGAAAAAATCACTTTTGACCGTGGCACTGATCGGTGCCGCATGCATGGCTGCCTTTGCTCAAACTGTTTGGGTAGGCGGTGAACAGATGTATCCCAGTAAAGATATCGTCGATAATGCCGTTAACTCCAAGGAGCATACGACGCTGGTAGCGGCCGTAAAAGCTGCGGGACTTGTAGAAACCTTAAAGAGCAAAGGCCCCTTCACGGTATTTGCTCCAACCAATGAAGCTTTCGGAAAACTTCCCGCAGGAACTGTCGATGGTTTGTTAAAGCCAGAAAGCAAAGGAATGTTAACTTCAGTTCTTACTTATCACGTTGTTCCCGGCCGGTTGGATTCCGATGCAATCGCAAAGGCCATCAAAGCCGGCAACGGTACGGCTGAATTGAAAACTGTAAGTGGTGGCAAACTGTGGGCAATGATGAACGGGCCGAAAAATGTAATCCTGAAGGATGAAAAGGGAAATTTCGCTAATATCAGTACCTATGATGTATATCAATCCAATGGAGTAATTCATGTTATTGATGCAGTGGTAATGCCGAAATAAAACATATTAAAAGACCTCTGTGTAGATAGACAGGTGGATAGACGGAAAAGGGCCTCCTTCGGGAGGTTCTTTTTTTTTGTGATACATTCCGCCCCGATTCGTTGGATAAATTTCGTTCGGGAGATGTCAGATAGGACAAAATAGGACGATTAGCCCCTGTTGCGTGTGAATGTTGGTTTCCTTTGCTATTTTGCGCCCTTAATTTTAAAAGGATCTAATCGGGAGGCTCATATGATTAAAGTTGGACAGGACAAACTGTCGTACACGGATTTTGAGCAAGTACTTTACCACAATGAAGAGGTTCAGTTGGCTGCTGGTGCGTTGGAAAATGTGGAAAAGAACTTTTCCTTCCTGAAGTCCTATTCGCAGAACAAGATAATCTATGGGATTAACACTGGACTGGGTCCGATGGCACAGTATAAAATCAGTGAGGAAGATCAGCGGCAATTACAATATAACCTTATCCGGAGTCATAGCGCAGGCGCCGGTCAGCCAATGACCGAAGATTTATCGCGGGCAACAATGCTTGCCCGACTGAATAGCTTGATGCAGGGATTTTCCGGAATTCATCCATCAGCGGTAATCCTGCTGAAAGATTTGCTGAACGAAAAAATAACTGCCTGCATTTTTGAAAGAGGAGGTGTTGGTGCCAGCGGGGACCTCGTTCAACTTGCACATCTCGCGTTAAACCTGATCGGAGAGGGGGAAGTACTTACGGAAGGCTCCTGGAAACCAGCAAAGGAGATTTTTTCAGCGAGAAAAATCGCTCCCCTTGAAGTTCATCTGCGCGAAGGCCTTGCATTAATGAACGGCACGTCTGCAATGACAGGAGTAGGCATGGTAAACATAATTCATGCGCATTATTTGCTGCGTTGTTCTATCGTACTGTCTGCAATCACCAATGAATTGATGAAATCGTTTGACGATCATTTTTCATTCGAGTTGAATCACGTTAAACATCACCGCGGCCAGTCACGGGTGGCTGAAGCGATCCGGAATGTGTTGGAAGGTAGCAAGTTGATCCGGAAAAGACCCGATCATCTATATCACAGGAAAATAGAGGAAGCGATCTTTACCGATAAAGTTCAGGAATATTATTCATTGCGCTGCGTCCCTCAGATTCTGGGACCGGTGTACGATACGATCCTTGAAGTTCAAGGGGTACTGGAGGACGAGGTGAACTCTGTGAATGATAATCCGATAATTGATCACGAGAGAGAAAACGTTTATCACGGTGGAAATTTCCACGGTGATTATGTGTCGCTCGCGATGGATAAACTCAAGATCGTGATGACAAAACTCTCTATGCTTTCGGAGAGACAGTTGAACTACCTCTTAAATGACAAGCTGAATCAGAAACTTTCACCGTTTATCAATCTCGGTAAGCTCGGACTGAATTTTGGACTGCAGGGAATGCAGTTCACAGCAACTTCTACAGTTGCGGAAAATCAGACACTTTCCTTTCCCATGTATCTGCACAGTATTTCAAACAACAACGATAATCAGGATATTGTCAGCATGGGATGTAACTCGGCGCTGATGACACGGAAAGTAATAGATAATTGTTTTGATGTTCTTGCCGTGCAGACAGCTGCCCTTGTTCAGGCTATAGATTATCTGAAATGTCAGTCACGGCTTTCAACTTTTGCACATACGTTCTACGGTGAAGTCAGAAATATTCTTGAACCCATTATCGACGACAAACCCCGGTATAAAGACATTCACGCCCTGCGGAAATATCTCATCACGTTGGGTTCAACAGTAAAAATATAAATGAAATACGCATTAGTTACCGGCGGATCAAGAGGAATTGGGCGGGCCATTTGTGTAAAATTGGCCGAACAAGGTTTCAATATCATTATCAACTACAAGAGTAATGAATCCGAAGCATTGAAGACAGCAGAACTTGTTAAACAAAAGAATGTTTCTGCCGAACTTTTACCCTTTGATGTATCCAATAAAGCGGAAGTTGATAAGGAATTGGGAGGCTGGATTGAGAACAACAAGGAAAAAGTTATCGAAGTGTTGATCAACAACGCCGGGATCCGCCAAGATGCTCTGATGATCTGGATGACTGACGAACAATGGAAAGGAGTGATAAGCTCCAGCCTGGACGCTTTTTATTATGTGTCGAGGCACGTGATCAATGGCATGCTTGCCAATCGTTATGGAAGAATAGTAAGCGTTGTCTCTCTCTCTGGGTTAAAAGGAATGCCCGGCCAAACAAATTATTCGGCAGCAAAAGCGGGAGTCATTGGAGCCACAAAAGCATTGGCGCAGGAAGTTGCACGACGTGGCGTAACTGTCAATGCAGTAGCGCCAGGTTTTGTCAAAACCGATATGACTAGTGATTTGAACGAAGGTGAATTGAAACAGCTTGTCCCAATGCGACGGTTTGGAGAACCAGAAGAAGTCGCCGATGCGGTAGTGTTCCTTGCGAGCACGAAAGCATCGTATATTACAGGAGAAGTGTTATCAATAAACGGGGGACTTTACTCCTAGTCTTGATTTTAAGCGCTATAATAGTTTTTTTTCGTCCGTTTTAGTAACCAAAAACGATTGATGAACTCTATTTAATTATGGTCATGGCAAAGCTAAAAGTTACTATTTTTGCACAGAAAGGTATGCATGCCGATGAACTCGTCCGCAGCTTACTTTTTTTTGGAGGAAATCTTAAATGAACAGAGTCGTCATTACAGGCTTAGGAATTTATTCTTCTATTGGCAAAAGCCTGGCAGAAGTACAACAGTCACTTTACAAGGGTACATCAGGTATTATTCTTGATCCTGCGCGTAAAGAAATGGGATATCGTTCGGCTTTGACCGGTTACGTCGAGCGCCCGATGCTAAAGGGTGTCCTTGACAGACGTGCGCGTGTAATGCTTCCCGAGCAGGGGGAATTTGCATACATGGCGACCCAGGAAGCCCTGCAGCAAGCTGGAATGGATCAGGACTTTCTCTCCAGGGAGGAAGTTGGTATTATCTATGGCAATGACAGCTCCGCACAACCAGTCATTGAGGCGATGGACATCATTCGCGAAAAAAAGGATACGATGCTGGTGGGTTCTGGAAGTGTTTTCCAGGTTCTTAATTCCACCGTAAACATGAATCTGGCGACTATTTTCAGCTTAAAAGGTATCAATTTCACCGTTAGCGCTGCGTGTGCCAGCGGATCCCACGCCATTGGCCTGGCTTCCATGTTCATTCGCAATGGAATGCAAGAATATATCATCTGCGGTGGGGCACAAGAAATAAATGTTTTCTCAATGGGCAATTTTGACGCTTTGGGAGCATTTTCGGTCCGCGAGCACGATCCAACTGGAGCTTCGCGTCCCTTCGATAAACATCGGGATGGATTAGTTCCCAGCGGAGGTGCTGCAACCGTCATTTTGGAAAGCCTGGAGTCTGCAAAAAAAAGAAATGCTAAAATTCTCGGTGAAGTAATTGGATACGGATTTTCGTCTAACGGAGAACATATATCCAACCCTAGTGTCCAGGGGCCGGCACGTTCCCTGAGGATGGCGATGAAAGCCTCAGGATTAAAGGCTTCTGAAATCGATTACGTGAACGCACACGCCACCTCAACACCAGCTGGAGACGCTAGCGAAGCCAAGGCCATTTATGACGTTTTTGGTGAGGTTCATACCCCCGTAAGCTCGACAAAGTCCATGACCGGACACGAATGCTGGATGGCTGGAGCTAGCGAAATTGTCTATTCCATGCTTATGATGCAGCAATCTTTTATTGCACCAAACATCAATTTCGAAACGCCGGATGAGGATTCTGCCAGACTCAACATCATCTCTAGGACGATGAATAAAAATATTGGTGTATTTTTGTCGAATTCTTTCGGATTCGGGGGAACAAATTCAACTTTGATAGTTAAAAAGTGGAGAAACAGTGATGGAAACAGCTAGTATCATCGAGAAAATTAACAGTTTTTTAGTGGAAGAATTCGAGGTGGATCCTGGCAAGATTCATCCATCTGCCAACCTGCGAGAAACGTTGGAACTCGATAGTCTCGACTATATCGACCTCGTTGTGGTGATCGAAAGTAATTTCGGTTTTAAAGTAAAACCCGAGGATTTTACGCAGATCGACACGTTCAAGACTTTTTACGACTATGTCGTTCAACGGGTTGCAGAGAAAGTTGTGTCTTAATGTATGCCGCGCTGGCAAGGAAAGTCCAAAGGAACCCCTCTCGGATATAGAATCTTTGTTTTCATTATAAGGAATCTCGGAGTTCGTCCCGCTTATATTCTACTTCGCGCGGTTGCGCTTTATTACGTGTTTTTCTCGTGGAATTCGACTCCCCACATCTATGAGTATTTTCGCCGTTTTCATAACTACGGCGTTCTAAAGTCAATCCTTTCTATCTATCGCAACTATTATGTCTTCGGCCAAACACTACTCGACAAAATTGTGGTGATGGCTGGAATCGAAAATAAATTCACGTACGACTTTGACGGAGAAGATAATTTACGCGATATCGTGAAAGGCGGTAGGGGCGGGATTCTGTTGAGTGCTCATGTTGGCAATTGGGAAGCGGCCGGTCATTTGCTGAAACGCCTGGATACCAAGATTAATGTTGTAATGTTCGACGGAGAACACCAGCAAATAAAGGAATACCTTAACAGTGTTACAGGTGGTCGCAATCTGAAAGTTATTCCGATCAAGGACGATATGTCTCACGTCTACGCCATGGGCGAAGCCCTCCAAAAAAATGAATTGATATGCTTGCACGCCGACAGATTTCTTGAAGGAAACAAGACCATTCAAAAGAAATTTTTGGGTAAAGACGCACACTTTCCTGTGGGTCCATTCTTGCTTTCCGCTAGCTTTCGTGTGCCCGTCTCCGTAGTTTTTGCATTTAAAGAGTCAACAACACATTATCATTTCTTTGGCAGTCCACTCATCACGCGATCAGATCAGGAACCGAAAGCTGATTTTATGGAAAGGTTACTCGTAAGTTTTGTCAATCAGCTGGAACAAAAAGTGAAGTTGTACCCTGAACAGTGGTTTAATTATTTTAACTTTTGGGGAAAATAATCACTTTTACGCCCGAAAAATGCTTGCCAATAAAGCCGATATACTGCAATTCATTCCTCAGCGAAAACCAGTTGTAATGGTTCACGAGCTTTTGGAAGCAACGGATGATCACGCGGTAACGCAACTTACCATCGAGCCGGACAACGTTTTTGTTTCCTCGGAATTTTTTACTGAGCCCGGTCTTGTGGAAAACATAGCGCAAACTGCCGCCGTTCACGTCGGATACCAGTGCTCATTAAAGAATAAACCAATACCTATCGGTTATATTGCAGCCGTAAAGGACTTACAAATAAACTCCCTGCCGAAACAAAACTCGTTGATAACAACGTCTGTAAAAGTCACCAATAAAGTTTTGGACATAACAGTAGTGCAGGGAAAAGTAGAACAAGACGGGAAGGTGTTGTGCTCCTGCGAGATGCGGATCTTTGCCAAGATACAATCATAAAATGTTATCTATGAATATCAGAATGTTTATTGCAGTACTTGCCCTCATTACGTCGTCTGCATTCGCACAGACAAAAAGTGATGTATTCATCAAAGACGTACCTGTTGCGTGGCTTGGATTGGATTTCACCTCTACAAAACTGATCGGCGACCGGGAACGATTCGGCTCTGAATCCGATGTCCGGCATTTGATGGAAGCCTGGAATGATCTCATATTGAAAGAGCCGGATAAATATGACGTTGCGCACATGATTAGCAGGCCAAAGCTGGAAGATGCCATTCAGGTTACGAAAGAACATAACATGGATGTTGATGTGATGAGTATGTTTTCAAATGACGTAAAGGACTACATTCATATCAAACCTTCTACTGTCGACGAGATTGTTGCCGGATATGACTTTGGTGGATTGAGCGGCATCGGTATGATGTTCGTGGTTGAGAGCTTAAATAAACTTAACGAAGAAGGATCCGTTTGGGTGACGTTTGTCAACATGGGAACAAGGGAAGTGATTTTCACAGAGCACGTGGTAGCCGAGCCAGCAGGCATGGGGATGCGTAATTACTGGGGGGGATGCTTAGTCGACATAATAAATAAAGTACGGAAAAAGGAATTCGAGATGTGGCGAAAAAAACACTATCGGCCGTAAAGAAGAGAACTATTATCACCGAGCGACAAGATGAAAAGTAATTGCATCTGTGCTTACTAACGGAAATATTTTGCTGAGCCACCAAACGGAAGTTGTTGTTAGATTTAATGAAGCCGATCCATTAGGTATTGTGTGGCATGGACACTACCTCCGTTATTTTGAAGACGGCAGAGAAGCGTTTGGGAAAGCACATGGCATATCCTATCTGGATTGTTACAAGCACGGCGTGGCTATGCCCCTGGTTTCGGTAAACTGTAACTATAACAAGCCGCTTCGATACGGCGAAACCGTTCTGGTGCACACGACATATATCGACTCTGTAGCTGCGAAGCTGTTGTTTGACTACAAAATTTTTGAGGCGGAGAAGAAGATACTGGTGGCAAAGGGATCTTCCGTACAAGTATTCGTGGACGCAAAAAGTTTCGCACTGCAACTAACATTTCCACCGTTTTTTGAGGCTTGGAAAAAGAAACAGAACCTGATCTGAGGCGATGAAGAAAGTATGGATTGCAGCTGATTGTGTAGTGTCGCCGTTAGGTGCCACTACGAGTGCAAATTACCAGAATCTGCGTAAGGGCAATTCAGGTATTTCCTCCATCAGTGACCAACAGCTAAGCTCTTCACCATTTTATGCTGGCCGCATCGAAGGAAATTTCCCAGATACTTCCCTGACAAAATTTGAGGCGATCTCAATTCAGGCCGTGTCATCTGTTCTTAGCCAGTTAGATGTACCCCCTGAAAAAACCATTTTTATTTTATCTTCCACCAAAGGCAATATTGGATTTCTTGAACAAGGACAAAGGACCCATCCACGGATCCATCTGCCAGCCATTGCGACCTTTCTTGCGCAAAAATTTGGGTTTAAGAATTCCCTGGTGGTTTCAAATGCCTGCATTTCAGGTGTAATGGCCCTCATTGTGGCAAAACGTATGCTTGAGAGTGGACGATATGACCATGCGGTCGTAGTTGGGACTGATGTGTTATCGCGCTTCATTGTTTCTGGTTTTCAAAGCTTGCAGGCGCTTAGTCCTGAGGCCTGCCGGCCCTTTGACGCTGAGCGGAAAGGTATTAACCTTGGCGAATGTGCTGCTGCAATTGTCTTGACGACTGACCCGGATGTGCGGGGAGTGAAAGGGGCCATTAGCATCGGCGGAGGTGGGCTCAGCAATGATGCCAATCACATTTCGGGACCATCGCGAACGGGAGCAGAATTGGTATTCGCTATCGAACAGGCCATGAAGGAGGCAGATCTGTCTGTTAATGATATCGATTTTATTTCTGCCCACGGTACGGCTACAATCTATAATGACGAAATGGAAGCAAAAGCTTTTTCATTGATGGGAATGGGGCATATACCCATGAATAGCCTTAAGGGATATTTTGGACACACACTTGGTGCTGCCGGAGTTGTTGAAGTGATCATGAATGCGCGAAGTTTGTTGAAGGATGAGTTGATACCGTCAAAAGGATTTGAAAAGTTAGGTGTGTCACAACCAGTTAATATTATCAGAGAATTGGAAAACCGTCCTTTAAGCGCATGCCTGAAAACGGCGTCTGGATTTGGTGGTTGTAACGCGGCGATTATTTTGCAAAAAGAAAACAATTAAGAGAACATGAATTTTTTTGAAACGGAAAAACTGTCAGCAGTCAAGGCTAAAGAAGAAGCGCAATGGATAACCTTTGCGCCATTTGTATTCCAGGCAACACGCGTTCTTCGCAATAGTGGAATATTAAGTATTGTCGAATCACATCGCAGCGGGATCACGCTCGAAGAAATCACCGCCAAGGTAGCACTCCCTCCTTATGGCGTAAGGGTGCTCGTTGAGGCGGCACTGGGTATTGGCCTTTTGATGGTTAATGAAGGAAAGTATAAGATCACTAAGACCACATATTTTATTCTTCACGACGAGCTCACCAGAGTGAACATGGACTTTACGCACGATGTGTGTTACCAGGGAATGTTCTTCCTCGAAGACAGTATTAAGAACCAGAAACCTGAAGGTCTGAAAGTCTTCGGGAAGTGGCCAACTATCTATGAAGCTCTCTCCACCGATTTACCCGATAAGGTTAAGGACAGCTGGTTTTCATTTGATCACTATTATTCCGACTACGCATTTCCAGAAGTATTGCCTCATGTGTATAAACATAAACCAAAAAAGCTTCTCGACATCGGCGGAAATACCGGCAAGTGGTCCATGCAAAGTTTCGAGTTTGACCCCGATGTAAAAATCACCATAATGGACCTGCCAGGTTACGTAGACACCGCCCGTGAACAAATTGAAAAAAAGGGCTTCGGCGACAGAATAACATTTCATCCTTCAAATCTGCTGGACGAGTCACAACCATTTCCGCAGGGATTTGATGCGATCTGGATGAGCCAGTTCCTGGATTGTTTTTCGGAAGAGCAGATCGTCTCAATCTTAAAAAGATGCAAAGGTGGTTTGAATGACGACGGCAGTATTTATATTCTCGAGACGTTTTGGGACCGCCAGCGATTCGAAGCATCGGCATTCTCCCTTCAACAAACATCACTATACTTTACTGTAATGGCTAACGGCAACAGCCAAATGTACGACTCGCAGGTATTTATTCGCTGCGTGGAAGCGGCCGGGCTGGAGGTTGTAGAGGAGACCGACTACATTGGCGTAAGTCACACGTTGCTCGTTTGTAAACCAGCCAATAAATAATATCAAGGGAAAAAGCTTTGAATGTAATGAGTGAGAAGATAGATGTTCTTGTAATTGGTGCAGGTCCGGCCGGGTCAATTGCCGCTGCGATGATCCATAAGCACGGCTATTCGGTGCGTGTAGTTGAGCGGGAGAAATTTCCCCGTTTTGTAATCGGAGAGAGTTTATTGCCGCGGTGTATGGAAGTACTTGAAGACACAGGCTTGCTTGAAGCGGTGAAGGCAAAAAATTTTCAGGAGAAATTCGGCGCCAAATTTATGAAAGATGATAAGGTTGCCGATTTCAACTTTGCAGAACAATTTTCGGAGGGCTGGACGTGGACCTGGCAAGTGCAGCGCGCCGAATTTGATCTCACCTTAATAACCGAAGTTCAGCGCCGGGGTGTTCACGTCGATTTCGAATGTACTGTAACGGGTATCAAATTTTTTGAAGACGAGAGTTCAGTAACAACGGTTCAACACAAAGACGGCCCCACTGAAGAAATTTCAGCTCGGTTTGTAATAGATGCAAGTGGCTATGGAAGAGTAATTCCACGATTGTTCAATCTTGACAAACCCTCGAACCTCGATCCGCGAAAGGCGATCTTTGCACACGTAAACGATGTTAACCGAAATAATTACGATGAACCCAATCGGATCATAGCGATCATGTACGCACCGGGTGTCTGGACCTGGATCATCCCTTTCTCTACAGGAGTTA
>Ga0190271_10000763_pt1 | contig 16952 bp, 20 predicted proteins | sample Popmic356T_FD_133747 | JGI IMG/M metagenome (GOLD analysis project Ga0190271, IMG submission 133747) | Populus adjacent soil microbial communities from riparian zone of Weber River, Utah, USA - 356 T | ecosystem: Environmental > Terrestrial > Soil > Riparian zone | place: USA: Utah | collected...
CAACGTGGGCGCGCATGCCGACGCGTCGATCGTGGTCGACGCTGACACTGTGCAGGTCGGCGTCCTCGCGACCGATGCGCAGCACGGCACACGCGGTGGAGGCACGCAGCACGCTGTCGCAAGTACTACGGTTGCAGGGTTTCTCGCGGCTCTCGACAAGGCCAAGCTCGACGGCGTCGAGGCCGGCGCGCAAGTCACATCGTTCTCGCGCGTGCAGACGGCGCTCGGCGCGGCGACCTCGGCAGTCAGTCTCAACTCGCAACAGCTTACCAACGTGCTCGATCCGACCGTCGGGCATCATGCCGCTACGAAAGCCTACGTAGACGCCGTCGCTCAAGGTCTCGATACCAAGGCTTCTGTGCGTCTGGCCGCGACAACCAACGTCTCCGCCCTCACCGGCGCCGTAGCCATCGATGGCGTCACAACATCGGCCGGCGACCGCGTGCTGCTCACCGCGCAGACCGCGGCCAGCGCCAACGGCATCTACACGACAGCCGCCGGCGCTTGGACCCGCTCGACCGACGCTGACACATCGGCCGAGGTCAACTCAGGCATGTATGTGTTTGTTACCGAGGGCACCGCGAACGCAGACAGCGGCTGGGCCCTCACCACAAACGACCCGATCGTGCTTGGTACGACCGCCCTCGCGTTTACGCAGGTTTCCGGCGCTGGGCAAGTCATCGCCGGAGCCGGCCTGACGAAGACTGGCAATCAGCTCGATGTCGTCGCGCATGCCGACGGCTCGATAGTCGTGTCTGCAGACGCCGTGCAGGTCGGCATACTCGCGACCGATGCCCAGCACGGCAGCCGCGGCGGCGGGAACACGCACGCCGCGGCGATCGCCGGCGGCGCATCCGGATTCTTGACGGGCGTTGACAAGTCGCGGCTCGACGCGCTCGTCGCAACGTACAAGAGCCCGGTGCGCGTCGCATCGATCGCGCACATTCCTAACGTCGACATTGCGGGCTTTGCGCCTGCCGTAGTGGACGGCATATCGCTTGCGATCGGCGATAGGGTCTTAGTCAAGAATCAGAACGTGGCGGTGCAGCACGCTAACAACATCTACGTTGTTAGCGTTGTCGGCACGGGAGCGAACGGCACATGGGTGAAGCCAGCCGACGCCGACACCACGGGTGAGCTAGTCACCGGCTCGACTGTCTACGTCGCCGAGGGTACGCAGGCCGGCCAGTGGTGGCAGCTGACGACTCTCGGCACGATCACGATCGGCACGACCCTGCAAACCTGGGCGCAGCAGACGACCCTACTAACAGGCACGGCGCCATTGCCCGTCGGCACAACTGCGGTGCTCGGCGACGCGACGACCGCAGCCCGCGGCAACCACGTGCACGCGCACGGCGCGCAGACAGACGGCACGCTGCACACCGCAGCCACCACGAGCGCCGCCGGATTCCTATCGGCTCTCGACAAGACAAAGCTCGATTCCGTCGCTTCGAACGCGGCCGCGCTCACGAGCTCGGCGCCAGTGGCGAACGGACTCGCGGCCGCCGGCAGCGCGACCACCGCCGCTCGAGCCGATCACACGCATCCCGGCGCATGGAAGGAGCCTTGCCGCGCCTACTACGCATCGAGCTCGCTCACGGCAGCTGGCGGAGCTCCCAGCGTTACGGACGGAGTCTCTCTAAGTGTTGGCGACCGTGTGCTTGCTACCGTTAGCGGCACACCGGCCAACACGGGCATCTACGTCGTATCGATCGTGGGCACTGGATCGAACGGCACATGGTTGTTTGTCGAGGCTGTCGCGCCCGGCGAGATCGTCGAGGTATTCGCAGGCTCGACCGGCTACGTCCGCACACTTTGGACGCACGACGGGACATCTCTCGTAATCCTAATCCCGAACGCGTCGACCGTCCGTGACGGCCTAATGTCGTATCCCGACAAGCTCAAGCTCGACGACATCTCGACTGGCGCGGCCGCGCTCACCGGCACCGCACCCTTGCCCGTCGGCACGGCTGCGGTGCTCGGCGACGCGACGACCGCAGCCCGCGGCAACCACGTGCACGCGCACGGCGAGCAGACAGAGAGCTCGCTGCACGCGCTCGCGACGACCGCGTTCGCCGGCTTTCTCGCGCCGGCCGATAAACTCCGACTCGACACATGGCGCGCGCGTTCCTACTTCGACGTCCACTACGCCACGGCAACAACGCTGCCGGCCTACACGGCAACGACCATCTCAGCCAATCGCCCGCGACTCACCGGCAGCGCCAACGGGGCGCTGTTTGTCGACGGGCAAGCGGTCAATATCGGCGACCTCGTGCTCGTGCTTTTCGAGCCCGTCGCCTACTGCGGTGTATATCAGGTCATCGTGCAAGGCACGGCCGGCACGCCGTATCGTCTCGACCTCGCCTATTCGGGGGCATACACAGCGACCGTCGACGGCTCGCAAAGCATCGTCCGCACGAGCTGGCTCGGTTACGCCTACTGCAATCGAGAGTTTCGCCCGCAGTCGCTCACGAGCGGCCTTTTCGTAGAGATACCCGGACCGTTGCAAGTGTGGCCCCGCGACGTCTCGCCGCCCACCACCATCTATCCCGGCTGGCTCTATGAGCTCGACACACTTGGCGCAAGTCCAAGTCTGACACTCGTGTCGCCGGCTGGTTCCGAGCAGGTGCTGCGTGGCGTGCAGTTCGGCGTCAACTCGCTATCGTCTGGCAAGAGCGTCACCATCACGCCAAGTGTCGGCAGCGGATCACACATCAACGGACCCGACGACACTAACCTAAACTCGACCTCGACAACGTTCGCACTCGCGCCCGGCGCGACTGTGCAGTGGGTGTGCGGACGCGGATACACCTCATACAATCCCGACTCGCCCTACTGGCGAACGCTCGCCGGCTCTGCAGTGCCAGCTAACGCGCTCGGTCTGTCGGCGACCGCGTACGTGTTGCTCGCAGGCAGCGCGCCCGCTGCCGGCGACGTACTCGCCGCGACCAGCAGCACCGGTGCAAGCTTCGCTGCGCCGGCGGCCGCTCCGTCGGTCAACGGCTGCCGGCTGTCGCCGACAGCTGACGACTCGCTCGCAGCCGACGGCACGTACTCGACGATCTATCTCGCACCGGGCGAGAGCGACCGTATCGCGCTCTACAACGGAACATACTGGCAGCTCTACCAGGTCTCGAGTGTTAGCTACGCCGTGACAGGTCGCACGACCAGCCTTCCCTTCGACATCTTCGCTTATCAATCGGCCGGCGTCGTGGCGCTCGAAGTCGTCAACTGGACATCGAGCACCGTGCGCGCGACTGCCATCGCGCGCCTAAATGGCGTGTGGACAAAAAGCGGCGACAGCACGCGCCGCTATCTCGGAACGTGTCGACCGCGCAGCGCGACGACCTATCAGATCAAGCGCAATGCAGCCGACGGCGGCGCAACCGCAGGGCCCGCCGGCATCGACATCTGGAATGTCAGCAACCGCAAGCAGACCGCCGTGCAAGTAGCAGGACCGAGCGCAAACTACACCTACTCGACCGGCGCATGGCGGCAGACAAACGGCTCGGCGCAGTGTCAAATCGACGTGGTTTCCGGCTTGCCGGGCGACCTGATATCACTCGCCGCGACGGCGCTCGTGTCGAGCACCGGAACCAACAACTTCGGCCGGTGTTGCGTCGCCGTCGGTAAAAACGGCACGACGCCCGGCGGCGTCCGCTTCAACACTACCGTTTACAACACACTTAATTGGGTCGTTCTGCGCGCCGCGCGCGACGAAGAGGTCACTCTCGGCGTAAACGCCTACACATGGCTCGAGCGCGCAAGCGCCGACGGCGCGCAGACCTGGACAGGCTACAACGAGGCCAGCGACCTCACGCCGGGAATTGCGGCGACCCTATGGTACTAGCAATCGAGGGCGGAATAACCGTCGCCGTCGGCATCATGACGGTACCCGAGCGGGCTGAGCACTGCCGGCGACTCGTCGACCGCATCGGCGGCGAGATTGCCGTTCACGTCGACGTCAATCACCGCGGATGCTGGGCGGCATGGAAAGCGACTTGGATCGCGTGCGCGCTAGCCCAACCGCGCGCGACCCACATCGCGATCCTCGCCGACGATACCGCCGTGTGCTCCGACCTACGCGCGACGCTCGAGGCGCTCGTCGCTGCGCGGCCGCACTCTCCGATCGCGGGCTGGCTGCCGCGCGACCAGGTCGAGCTCGCGCACGCGCAGGGGTTGCGATGGGCAAGCACTCGGCGGCTGCAGTTCGTTCAACTGCTCGTGCTGCCGCGCGAGCTCGGCGACCGTGCGCTCGACTGGATATGCGACCGCGAGCATCTCTTCGGCGACCTATGGGGCACATGGGACGATGAGCGCCTAAAAGGCTTTACGCTCGCGCACGACCTCGACACCTTCGTACCCGTGCCGAACGTCTGCGACCATCTCGGCGGAGACGGCACCATCAAGTCGACGTTTGGCCACCGCTTCGCGCCAGAGAGCGCCCGCGCCCGCGTGTGGCTCGGCGAAGACGGCCGCGGCGCAGCGCTCGACTGGTCTGACTTGCGCGCCGTGGGCGACCAACCGGTGCACCCCTATCGCATCCCGCGCATCCTGCTCACGCCCTACAACACGACTCACGACGAGGTGCCGCCATGAGCTGCGCTGGAGCCCTACCGGCTCAAATCAATCTCGTTCCAGCTGCGGTGCAAATCCGCGTCGCGATCGGTGCGTCGGTCGGTCTACGCCTGAGCGCCGTGCATTCGGACGGCACGCCCTTCGACCTCGCGCCGTACACAGTCACAGCGCCGTTCTCGCCGACGCACAGCGCTGTGCCGCAAATCCCCGGGTGGGCGGTCGTTGTCGAGGGCACCTTCGTACTGCTTACGCTCTTGCCCGCAGACACGGCGACGCTCGCGCCTACGGGCAAGCCTGCAACGTGGCACTGGGACGTGTGGCTCGCGCACTCGACCGCACCTGAGCGGCTCCTATTCGCGCACGGCGACCTCGCGTTACTCACACCGTGAGGGCTCAACATGGCAACCCAGCGATGCACAGTCACCGTCACCGCGCAGCCCGCAGGCAGCCCCGGGCCCGTAGGTCCGGCGGGTCCGGTCGGACCGGTGGGGCCCGCGGGCCCGCCTGGAGCTGGCGGCGCGGCGACCGTGCTCGCGCCCTACTTGACGCCGCCGCTGGTGGCTGCCGCACTCAATGACGAGTTTGACGCCGGCTCGCCGGTGCTCGGCGATCGCGGATGGACGGCGTTGCACAACGGCACCGGCGAGCTGCTCACGCGCAAGGGCGAGGTCACGACGGCGGCGCCCGTGCTCGGTCCGACCGAATACAACTCGACGCTCGTCAATGGGGTGATTCGAATCCAGTCGACGAGCGGCATGCGGCTCACAAAAGCGCTGTCAGCGCCGCAGACGCAGGTCGCTGCGCGGTTCACCGACCCGCGCATGAACACATCACAAGTGATTCAGATGCAGCTGACAAACGTCGCCGGAGCGCACGACCCAACGACGGTCGCGCTGAGCTACGGCTATTTGTGGGGCAACCGCTGCCGATCGTACAAGTATCTTGATCTGGCGCCGACCACGCTACACACGGTTGTGCCGGGCGTTGACGACGGTGCTTACGTGTTTGTGCAGGATTGGCGCCCCTCTGATTCGCGGTGGGGTAGCGCGGTGATCAATCCACACACGCAGCGCATCCTGCGCGTCGACGGTGGTGGGTTTGCACCTCTAACGCCGACGCGTGCCGGCTTCGAAATCCTCACGGTCGCCGCGACGTTTGCGTGGGTCGAGATCGATTACATCCGCGAATATCCATACGGCAGCTGGTTTCCGGCGTGAGGTGATGCCATGTCGACAGATGAGTTTTGCGAGCTGACTGTCATTGTGTCACCTGCCGGATCTCCGGGGCCCGCAGGTCCGACCGGGCCCGCGGGCGCGGACGGCGCCGCAGGGCCTGCCGGTGCGGACGGTGCAGCAGGCCCGCAAGGCGACCCCGGGCCCATGGGTCCGGCCGGACCACAAGGGCCGCAAGGCGAGCCGGGACCGGGCGGTGGCGGCAGCGTGGCGATCCCCCTATCTAACAAACACATGACAGCAGCGCTCACTAGCGCGCCGTACATGCTGGCGTGTGCAACGCCTCTTGCAGTCACCCCGAATGCGGACGGCTATTTGCACGTGTTCGTGAACGGCGTTGCGTACACGCTCGGCGATGCATCACGCGCCAGCGACTTCTATTTCTCGATCGATGCCGGCGCAACGGCCAAGCCGATCGCCAACCTCGACGCGGGTGACTTGCTCTACCAAGGCAGCGGGCTTGCGTTCAGCCTCGACGCCGGCGACGTCGTCGCATTCCTAACACTGGCCACGCCATGACCATCAAACTAAAGCAGATAGACCTACCGCCCGGCATGTCGACCACCGCGGTCATCGACGGGGCGCTGCTCACCGGCACCGAAGCGGCCGAGCTGATCGCGGGCGTGGACGGCACCAACCACGCCCAATTTGTCGCGACGGAAGCCGATGGCCGCGTGAAGATCTCAGACGGCGGCATGCCACTGCGGATATCTGTGCCGTCCGTAGCAGATGCTGGAAACAGCACCGACACGCCGCTTGCTGCTAACGCCACCTTCACGGGCGCCGCGGTGTTCGTGCAAGACTACGCAGCGATCGGCGTGCATGTGTTTGCGAACGTGGGCTCGGCCGTTGACGGGCTCAAGTTGCAGTGGTCTACGGACGGCGTTCTATGGAGTGAGACGCTCGCCTTTACGCTGCTACCGAGCATCCCGGGCTCATACACGGTCGGACCGCGAGCGGCGTACTTCCGCCTCGTGTTCACGAACGGCGGGACGGCACAGACTACGTTCCACATACAGACCATCCTGCATTACACGGTAGTCCGCACCGGGACTATCCGCATCTCCGATGCGACTAATCCCGAATCCGACGCATCGATCGTCAAATCGGTGATCACGGGCCGCACGACTCAGGGCGGCGGCGGGTACGTCGACGTCAAGGTCGCGCCGTCCGGCGCCGTGGCGATTGACGGCTCGGTCACGGTGTCGAATTTCCCAGCATCGCCAGGTGCACCAGCTACGGCAACCGTGGCCAGCGTCGCCGCCGCCATCACGCCCGTTACGCTGCTCGCGAGCAACGCGCTTCGCAAGGGCTCCACAATCCAGAACGACTCAACATCGCCGCTGTATCTCAAGCTCGGCAGCGCTGCTTCGAGCTCGAGCTACACATGCCTCATGGTACCGGGCTCTTACTATGAAACGCCCTACGGCTACACCGGGATCATTACGGGCGCATGGGCATCGGCAGAGGGTGCCGCTCTAGTCACGGAGGTTGCATAACATGCCTGTCTATTATCCTCCCATCCCGGGCGCAGACGGTGCGACGGGGCCGGAAGGGCCGGCGGGTCCGCAAGGACCGCAAGGCATACCGGGAACGTCGGGCGGCGGTGGTTTTCGGGTCGGGTATCTTGTAGCTGGTACGTATTCGTACGTAGTCCCGGCAGATTACGTTGTAACAGGCGTCTGGATTGCGCCGGGCGCTGGTGGTGGGGCCGGCGGTTCCGGTGGCGGTGGTGGCGCAAACGCAACGAACACCAGCGGCGGCGGTGGTGGTGGCCGTGGCATGGGCGGCGGCTCGTGCGCTCTGGTACAGGCGCCAGTGACGCTAGCCGCTGGGGAATCTTTGACCGTCATCGTGGGTGCGGGGGGCGCTGGTTCTAACGGTGGCGCGGGTGGTGGTTCAGCCGCTGCGGGCAGTGCCAGCTTGGCCGCAGCCGTAGGTCTGCCATCTAGCGTTGTGTCAAGTGCGGGCGGGTTAGTTGTTGCGACTGCGGCGCCACAAAATCAGGGAGCAGCGACAACGCCTGTGGGTGGTGCTGGTGGAGCCACCGGGGGGGGTGGCGGTAATTCAACTGCGACGTTTGGTGTGCATTGGCCTCACCCGCTCACAGGCTTAACGCTGAACGCAACACCTGGCACACCCGGAGGCACAGGCACTGCCAATGCTGCTGTGTCTGCAACGCTGGTGCTTACCGGCTCTACCACACAGGGGTTAGGCGCCCCTGACTGGGTACTTGTCCCGAGCACATTTGGCAGTGGTGGGGCTGGCGGTGGGGCTGGCGGTGGGGGTGGCGGTGGGGCCGGTGCTTCGGGGGCTCCGTCCCATTACGGATGGGAGAGCAGACTGCTGGGCACGTTCCCGCCGCAGACTGGGGCCGGTTCAGGGGCTGGTGGTGCCCCAGGTATTGGTGGTGCGGGGGCTGTGGCAGGAGCAGGCGGCGGCAATGGCCAGCCCGGGGGCAATGGCTGGGATGGTTCCATGGGGCGCGGTGGCGGCGGCGGTGCAGGTGGTGGCGGCGGTGGCGGAGCTTCGAGCACTGCGGGGCTAGGTGGTCAGGGCGGTGCTGGTGGCAAGGGCGGCCGCGGCTCCGACGGGGCCGTGATACTCGAGCTGCGACCGGCAACCGTGCCGCCGATCGTCGACTAGCGACGGCCTCTTCGAATCCCGCAGGCTCTAGCCCGGACACTAGAGCCCGCGAGCGCCTATCACAGCGCACACCGTGCGAATAGCCCTGACATTGGAGCCAAAAACTCACTTGGCCAAGTGGCTATACCCTCTAGACACGCGACCGCGCTCGCGGCGATGCTCGGCCAGATGGACCCGTCACCCTGCGCGTTCAATGCCGTCGTCGAGCACACGCACGAGCGCTTCGCCGACGCCGATGCCGCGCTGCGCGCAGCGGGTTATCGCTACGACCTCGCGGCCGAGCAGTGGCTGCACCCGACGCGCGCGCCCGCCTACATCCGCCGCGCTGTGACGCTCGACCACGCCGGGCGCCAGGTGACGCGCTATCTCATTGTGCACACGGCGGCCGAGCCCTCAGCGCGTCACTAGCAGCTCGCCGGCGACGCCCGCTTCGACCGCCGCGCGCACGAGCTCGAGCAGCTCGAGCGACGCGCAGCCGCGCGCAATCGTCATCCGCCCATCGACGACGCCGAGCGAGCCGTCGGCCAGCGTGCGCCGACGCCCGCGCGCCGCCGGCACGCGCCCAAGCACGCGCCAGCGACGCACGAGCGACCCACCGCGCCAGCTCGGCAACGCTTCGAGCAGCACGACCCGGCCGTGCGACAGCCGGTAGCTCACTGTCTCGCTCGACCCCATGCGAGGCCTACCCTACCAGCGGCAACGCCAGTTGCGCGCCGCTGCCGGCCTCGAGCGCGGCCGGGCCGCACTTCACCAGCGGCTTGAGCCGACCGTCCGCGTCGCTGGCAATGATCACCGCCCAGAGCCGCGCCCGCAGCCGGGCGCTCGCCCGACGGTAGCCACGCTCGACCATCGCCAGCGTGTCGGCCGTGCAGCCCGCGAGCTGCGCCAGGTCGTTTATCCGCATGCGCCGGCCGCTCGGCAGCCGCTGCAGCTTGCGCCAGCGCCGAATCTCGAGCCCCTCGCCCTTCACTCCGCGCGCCGCCAGCTGCTCGATTGTCAGTTCCATCGTCCCACCGCCAGTCTACCGAAGCATCGATGCGTCTGTGCACCGGTGCATCGATGCGCTTGTATACCACATATCCGCTATAAGCGCCGCCGGGCGCGTGTCTGGCGGCTCTAGGCGCCCGGCGCTACCACGCATTGCCCAAAACCCCCTAACGTCGCTTGCGCGCCGCCAGCTCGTTGCGCGCAATCCATTCCTTCGCCGCCGTCTCGGCCGCTTCGGACGCGCTCAGGTCGAGCGCGTCGGCCCGCTCGCCGAGCCGCTCGAGCGTCGCCGTGGTGAGCAGCGCGGCGCCGCCGCCGAAGAATCGCTCGAGCGCATCCGCGACGACGGTCGACATCTCGATACGACGGCTCGCGCAATGGGCGCGCAGCTTCTCGCCGATCGCTTTGGGCAGATAACTCGTCACGCGGTCGAGCTCGGCTTTGCGCCGCCGGTGCACGAGCCCGCGCGCCGAGCCCTTCACCCCGGTGGGCTTGTCGACGAGCTCGAGCGCCAGGTCGTCGACGCCGGAGCCGGGGATGGCCGTTTGCCGCGAGCGCGGCGACGCCATGGGACGCGCCTTCATGAGCGCACCTCGGCCGAGCGCGCGGCTCGCTTGTCGGCGGCTGCGCCGCGTTTGGGTATGCCGCCGTCGGCGAGCTCTTCGAGCTCGGTCGCCAGCTGCCGCACCTCACTCGCCGCCGCGCTCTTCGGGGCGTACTCAGTCACGCCGAGCCCGGCCGCGAACGCATACCCGTAGTCGACCCGGTAGCAGCACTTGGTCTCGAGCGTCGGCAGCCCGACTTCGGCGATCGCCGCTTCGGCGTGTCGACCCATCAGCGTCTGGCCCTCCCACCGTGTGAGCAGCGCCACGGCGACGCACGCCGGGCGCCGCTGGAGCTCGGCGCGCGCGAGCACGGCCGCGTCGTAGAGCGCCCACATCTCTTGTGCGGTCGAGCCCGTCGGAATGACAATCAGGTCGGCCATCGCGACCGCGGCCGCTTGCACGTCGGCCAGCTGCGGGGGCGTGTCGACGATCACGACGTCAAACCCTTCGCCGATCTTGCGCAGCTGCTTGGCCAGCTTCGCCGCCGGCATCGCGCGCACGACGGGGGCATGCTCGAGCGCGTGGCCACCTCTCTCGGAGGCGAGGCCGAGCCACGTCACCACGTGGCGCTGGGGGTCTGTGTCGACGATCAGCACGCTCAAGCCGCGCGCGCGCCATTCGACGCCGAGCGAGACGGCCGTCGTCGTCTTGCCGACGCCCCCTTTGTGGTTGGTCACTGCAACGGTGTAGCTCATGGGCACTAGCCGTAGCGCTAGAGCCCGCGAGCGTCAATGCCTTGGTGGCTCGGTAGCTCTGCGCACCCATCGACCGGTGCGCCGGTGCACAAGAGCATCGTAAGCGTCTAGCCCGCGCATGAGGCTTGACGGCGCGGCGGTTCGAAGGGCACACCTAGGCGCATGCCGGACCCCACGATAAGCCGTAAGCGTTTCGCCGCTCGCGACCGCGCTCTTGGAGCAAGCTCGCGAGGTGCTCTGGCCGGGCGACGACATCACGATCATTGTCGCGGGCGCCGACGGCATGGCGCTGCAGAGCACGCTGGGCAGTCGCGCGGCCATGCGCGGCATGCTTGCGGATGCGCTCGCCGAATCGCTCGTCGCAGATGGCAAGGCGCTGGCCGATATCCCCGAAGCCGCGCTGCACGACTTCGAAGCGTGGGCCGAGAAACCCCGGCGCCGCCGTTGACAGACAGGCATTTCTGAGTTTTCGGGATTTACGCCCGATAACAACCATTATGTAAACTCACCCACACTATGGGTGTGCTCGCGCACAGGGCCTTCCGATCTGCACCCCTAAGCCCGCGTAACTGCTCGGCGCTCGGACGCAGAGGCTTAAGAAAAAGCGGTCCGGATCACCAGTGCACCGGTGCATAGATGCGCCGAGCCATCGGTCGCTTGACCATCCTGCGACATGCCGCTACGCGTCGACATGCGAGCATCTGCCGTCGACGGCGACCAATGGCCTAGTCTAGACACTCTCGATGCTCAGGCGCGTGCCTATGCGGAGCGCGCCCTCGCCTCCCGCACTCTGCGGGAGTATGCGAAGGTCTGGACACACTTCGGCGCATGGTGCACCGCGCACGACCTGTCCCCATTACCGTGCTCGGCGGAGACTCTCATACGCTATGTCAGCGATCGAGCGGCTCGCGGCGTGCGGCCGGCGTCGTTGCAGGTCGCGCTCGCGGCGATTGCTCACCGCCACCGAGACGCCGGCGCCATCGCTCCGCTCGGCCATCCTGACTTTCGCCGCGTCTGGTGCGGCATCCGTCGAACGCATGGCGTCGCGCAGCGCCAGGTCGCGCCCGCTGTCGCGGACGAGCTGCGCGCGATGCTCGAGACGTTGCCCGGCACGACGCGCGGGCTGCGCGACCGCGCAATGCTCACCCTCGGCTTCGTTGGCGCCTTCCGACGCTCCGAGCTCGTCAATCTCAACCGCGACGACGTCGCGTTCAAGCCGCATGGTCTGCACGTTGTCGTGCGAAGAGCGAAGGACGATCAGGAGGCGGCTAGCGCCACCGTCGGTCTACCCGCCGGGGCATCGCCACAAACCGACCCGGTTCGAACGCTACGCGCCTGGCTCGCCGTGGCATCACGCAAGGGTGGCGACCCATTGTTCTGCAGCGTCGACCGCTACGGCCACGTTCGCGGCGGGCGGCTCTATGGTCACGACGTCGCAAGTCTCGTCAAACGCGCTGCCGCTGCGGCGGGACTCGACCCGGCCGTCTACTCTGGCCACTCGCTACGTGCCGGGCTCGCGACATCGGCTGCGAACGCCGGCAAGTCCGACCGCGCCATCATGGCGCAAGGTCGTTGGACGAGCCGCTCTATGGTCGACCGCTACGTGCGCAATGCAACGCTCCTGAGCGATGCAAACGCCGCCGCAGGCCTAGGTCTCTGATTCGACCTCGAAGCGTCGGGGGCGGCATCCTCGGTGCCTACAGGTGTCGCTGCGGCGACATCGACTCGTGAAGGATGCGCAGCACTTCGAGCGTGCGCGCGTCGAGCCGCTTGAAATAGATGATGTGACTTCGGTGCCGCCACTGCAGCAGGTGCGGTCGTTCGACAACCGGCCGAGCGAGACTCAGATACTGCGCGAGCTCGGTCATACACGCCTCGCGCAGTGCGCACACGTAGAGCACGGCTTGAGCCTCTCCCCAGCGCTCATAGCTATACGCTGTGATGGCATCGATGTCGCGTTCGACATCCTCAGCAAACACCACCCTCACGGCTTGCCTCGACCCGCCGCCCGATCCTTCGCCGCTTGCTTGCGCAACCGCTCGAGCACGCGGTCGAAGACACCGTCGGGCGCAATCGGACTCTTCTCCGCGGCGTCGAGCAGACGCGCGAGCTCCTCGCTCTTGCGGTCATCTTCGACCAGCCGGTCGAGCGCTGCGCGCATGACCTCGCTCGCTGAGCCGTACTTGCCGCGCGCGACTTGCTTGCGAATAAACCCGTCGTGCTCGTCGCCAAGGATAAAGCTCGTCGTTTTGGCCATACTACAACCTAGTATGGCTCCCGGGCCCCATGCAAGTCACGCCGCCGAGCCCCGCTAAAGGTTATTAGCGAGTGTGACCCGTCACGGTACAACTCGCCCATGGCCCTCCTGCGCAACTGCCAATGGCTCATACTGTCCGACGACCGCTACGGCGGCTTTCACGTCGACGAGTCGGATACCGACGGCTGGTTCGTCGTGCACGAGACGGCCGTCATTGGCGAGCCGCGCCTCGCGAGCGGAACGTTCTCGCCAGACACCGGAGCATGCGTCGTCGACGAAGGAATCGCCGCAATCGACGACCTCGAGCGGATCGCCGACGCTCGCCGAAAGGCGCGACGAGCCCAGACCGGGTAACCAGTGCATCGGTGCACCGGTCGACCGACGCGTCGGTAGCTCGGTCTACTTGTCGTCGGCCATCAGGAGTCCGGCCGTGATCGCTTTGTAGAGCCCGACCGACGCACGCGGCGCTCGCACCGACAGCAACACCTCAATGTAGCGACGCTCTTGCGCAATCTGTCCGAGCGTCGTCGCAAGGAACGCGCGAAACACTTCCGTGTCGGCGTTGTGAGTGCCGAGCCCGCGCAGCAGGTAGTCGAGACTCGCGCCCAGCGTCTCGGCGAGCCCGACGAGCTGCTCAGACTGCGGCAGCACGAGCTCGCGCTCCCAACGCGACACCGTCGACGAGCCAACCCCTAGCCGCACCGCCATCGACTCTTGAGTCAGACCGGCAGCCTCGCGAGCCGCCGTCAGACGCGCGCCAAAACCCACCACTGCCCACATCGCAGCCGTATAGCCCGCTGGCGCAGTCGCCGCCAGCACTCACGTTGCGTGCTGCCGAGCGCCTCTGCAAGCCGAGAGAGACGCAGGCGGCTCTGTAGGAGCGACCGCCCCTTCGAAGCTCTCTCGCGCGAACGTCGTGCGAGCAAACGGCGTTTACGCACCACGACTGCACGCGCGCGCGAGCTAGAGCCTTGGCGCGCTAGCGCGCGAGCTAGAGCGCCAGACTAGAGTCTCCGAGCGCTATTTGCTTGACACGGGTCTGTGCCGCACATGTACGCTCGCGCGTGCGCGGTCTCCGGATACCTCAGCAATACGCTTCTAACTCTTAGATGCCGTAGGCAGAACGAGATCCGGAATTTCTCAATCCTCTGCAGACGAGAGTCTGCAGATTCTGCTGAATCTGCAGAAGACGTGCAGACGGAAGATCGCGCTTTAAAACGCCGATGCATGCGCGCGCGTGCGCGATTGCCAGGTGGGTAGGCGTTCGTCCTCCGTCCCTCGAGCGTTCGTCGTCCGTCCCTCGAGCGTTCGTCGTCCGTCCCTCGGCCGTTCCCTGTCCGTCCCCCAATTTCACGGACGCATCCGACCGCCGGCCGCGCGCGAAAACGCCCAAGCGATCCGATACCGGACCGTCTTGGGCGTTCTGTCAGGTCGAGCCGCGCTCAGGCGGCGCGCAGCACATCGTCTTGTCGCAGCTCCCATGGGGGAGCACCCGCTGCAGCAAGCTCGTCGAGCGCTTTGCGCGTGTAGTAGCGCACCTGTCGCGGCTCCATCGCCGACCGCGCTACGCGCTGCAGCTCACCGAGCTCGACGGCTCGGCGCCCCTCCGTTGCGAGCCAACCGGTATACAGTTGCAGCCATTGGGCCATCGGCTTACGCGCCAGCTTACGCCGCACATCTAGGTCGACGACAGTCAGACCGCCGTGCGCCAGAGCCATCAGCTTCGGGTTGAGCTCCAGGTGGTAGACGCCGGTCGCCAGGTCCTCTCGCCCGAATGGCAAGAGCGTTCCAAAGATTCGCGTGCTCCCAGACCGCACGCTCAGGCATGCCGCGGCAATGTCGCCGAGCAACACTTCCATCGACTCGCGGTTCCGCCGGCCGGAGCCACGTACAAGCGCTCGTTCCAAGTCGCACGGGCGCACTGTCAGCGTCGTACCCTCACAGCCGCCGCCCGCGAGCGCCATCAACGCCATGACGAGATCGGCATGGCCTTGATGCAACAGCCGCCCGGTATACCGCACCGTGTAGCCTGGAGCAGCTTCGAGCTGCACACGGTTCACGACCACTGGCGCGGCATTCACCGGCGCCATCCCGAACACACTGGCGGCGAGAAACACGTTCGGCATCGGCAACCAACCAGGCTCCCAGCATGGGATACGCGGGACGCCGGCGCCACTGCGGGCGACCAGCTGCTCGACCCGCGCCATCGCGGTTCTTCTCTTGCCCTCAATCCCGGTATCTGCTTCACTCGTCATCACGAACCCCAGAGCGGGCCAACTACCCGCCGGTTCAGGACGCTGCGCTGTTCTAGCAGTGCAGCGTCGCCCTATGGCCTCTGAGCCATGTACGCCAGAGTAGAGCCCGGCAGACACCGCTAAGGCAAAGAAAATCGGCAATGTGCGGACGATTGCCTACCGCTTGCGAGCTGCTTTGCGGGCTTTCACGCCGACCGCGCGCGGCTGCAGCGACCGGCCGACGGATCGTCTGCGTGCCGCCGGCGGCTGCTCGAGCGCGACGCGATCGGCTTCGGCGCACCGGCGCATCGACTCGGCGTCGTGCCGCGTAAAGGACAGCGCCCACACCCACGGGTCGAGCTCTACGCTTAGGTCCGGTCGCGGATACGCGAGCGACCAACGCCGCTCGAAGAGCTCGCGACGGATCGGACACTCATCCTGACAGTAACTGTAACTAGTATCGTGCTCCGGACAAGCGACGCCCTCACCTGCTAGGTCGAAGTGACGCGCGTCACTCAGTCGCTGCACACGCACGTCGTACAACCGTAACCACATACGTGCAGCTGTCAGCGGCATCAAGAGCGGAGATATCCACGCGTGCGCTCGCCAGCTCTCCGCGCTGTCGCTGTCGGCTTCATACACGACCGTGCGCTCGCGACCGCGGCCGGCCACGGCCCAACGCTCGCGCACCCATAGCCAATCGTGCTGAGCGCCATATGGACAGGTCACCGTCGCGGGTTTGCCGGCAGCGGTCGAGCACACAACGCGCACGCGGTCGCGGTCGGCTTCGTCACGCACCCACCCATCGATCGTCAAACCCGGCGGCAGTTGCACCGGTCGACGCAACTGCCATTGCCGACCCGCGCGCAGTCGCCTGACTTGGCCGCGCGAGCACACAATCGAGCGCTGTTGCACGCGCGTTGTCATCCGCTCTAACGGATACTACAGCGCGCGCATAGTGTGCGTGAGTGTAAGCCTCACGATTTTGTCGAGCGGGGCAACACACGACTGTTTCGGTCAGCCGACAAGTGTGTCACGACAGGACGGCCACGTCGCCGCTACCCGTGACTCACCCATCAGCCGTGCGCTCGATTGGCGCTGCGCGCGAAGCCGATGGCGGAACCCCGGTCAGCTGGCTAGGGGGGATTAGTATCAGCTATGCCGGCCAGTGGACATGATGCGCTTCGCGCAGACGACGCCATCGCTCAAGAGCTCGCCGACCTCGACGACGCTCGCGCGGCCGTAGCCGCGATCCGCGTGGCGCGGGTCCCGCCCCATCAGCACCTCTCGCGCATCTGGTCGATCACCCCGCCGCGCTCACGTCTCGCGCTCTGGTGTCAGTGGCTCGGCTTTTCCAAAGCTGACGTGGCCGCCGCTAGATTCCGCGCGCCCATCCGCGTAGCGGCCGACGTCGCCCACGCCATTCGAAAGCTCACGCCAGGCATGCCGAGCCCGCTCGGCGTGGCGCTCGCCGTCCTCGAGTCGTGCGGCATCGTGCTCGACGGCGACTCGCTCGCCATGCTCTGCATGTTCGCGGCGCAGTGCCGCTTCCCTAGGCCCGTTTCTTAGAACGCCGAAACTGTGACTGCACGACCGCCGCCGTGATCGTCTCCGGCGAATACGGCGCCTTGCCGTCGGCGCGCGCGAGGTCGCGAATCTCTTGCAGGCTTGCCCGACCTTCGGCGCCGCCGCGCGCCTTGCCCTTGCCCTTGCCCTTG
>Ga0190271_10000764_pt1 | contig 16935 bp, 15 predicted proteins | sample Popmic356T_FD_133747 | JGI IMG/M metagenome (GOLD analysis project Ga0190271, IMG submission 133747) | Populus adjacent soil microbial communities from riparian zone of Weber River, Utah, USA - 356 T | ecosystem: Environmental > Terrestrial > Soil > Riparian zone | place: USA: Utah | collected...
AACACCACCCGGTACACCACGTTCGGCGCGGTCGAGATCAGGTCGAGGTCGAACTCACGCTCCAGGCGCTCCCGGGTGATCTCCATGTGCAGCAAGCCCAGGAACCCGCAGCGGAAACCGAAGCCCAGCGCCACCGATGTCTCCGGCTCCCATGTCAAGGCCGCGTCGTTCAGCTGAAGCCGCTCCAGGGCGTCGCGCAGGTTCGGATAGTCGGAACCGTCGACCGGGTAGAGACCCGAGTAGACCATCGGCCTGGGTTCGCGGTAGCCGGTCAGCGCCTGGGTGGCGCCGTTGCGTGCCGTCGTGATCGTGTCACCGACCTTCGACTGACGAACGTCCTTCACCCCGGTGATGAGGTAGCCCACCTCACCGACGCCGAGGCCCTCGGTGGCCTTGGGCTCCGGCGACACGATGCCGACTTCCAGCAACTCGTGGGTGGTGCCGGTCGACATCATCTTGATCTTCTCTCGCGGGTTGAGCTTGCCGTCGACCACGCGCACGTAGGTGACGACCCCGCGGTAGATGTCGTAGACCGAGTCGAAGATCATCGCCCGCGCCGGCGCATCGGCGTCGCCGACCGGCGCGGGAATCAACCGGACCACTTCGTCGAGCAGTTCGCGGACGCCCTCACCGGTCTTACCCGACACGCGCAGCACATCGTCGGGCTCGCATCCGATGATGTGCGCGATCTCGCCCGCGTAGCGGTCCGGATCGGCGGCGGGCAGATCGATCTTGTTGAGCACCGGGATGATCGTCAGATCGCGGTCCAGCGCCAGGTAGAGATTCGCCAAGGTCTGCGCCTCGATGCCCTGGGCGGCGTCCACGAGGAGCACCGCGCCCTCGCACGCCTCGAGCGCACGGGACACCTCATAGGTGAAGTCGACGTGGCCCGGGGTGTCGATCAGGTGCAGAACATACTTTCCCTGGTGTTCACCGCTGTCGATCTCCCAGGGTAGCCGCACGTTCTGCGCCTTGATGGTGATGCCACGCTCGCGCTCGATGTCCATCCGGTCCAGGTACTGGGCGCGCATGTCCCGGTCCGCGACGACCCCGGTGATGCCCAGCATCCGGTCGGCCAGCGTCGACTTGCCGTGGTCGATGTGCGCGATGATGCAGAAGTTCCGAATCTGCGCCGGCGCAGTGAAGGTCTTGTCGGCGAAGCTGCTGATGGGAATCTCCTGGTGAGCGGGGTCGAGTCGGCCTCGAATTGCCTGGACACGCCCATCAAGAGTATCGAGCGCAAGCCTCCACGACACAATCGAGCATGCCGCCGCACCCCTTATGCTTGGACGGTATGGCGTCATCGTCGTCGTACTTGAAGACGTTCCAGCGCTTCTTGCTCAAGAGCACCGAGAACCTCGTCTTCAACGAGGCTCCCAAACTCGTCCGTCAGCTGCAGCGATCGGACACCCTGCAGCGGGGTATCCAGGAGGGCATCCGGATCGGCCTGGACGCCCTTGTCGGCTCCCCCGACAACCCGACACCCGCGCTGCCCGCGGGCCGACCGGTGTCCAGCAACTTCGTGCCGACCGCACACCGGGCCCGCAGGGTCGCCTACGCGCCGGACCTGGACGGCCAGGCGGACCCGGGCGAGGTCGTGTGGACCTGGGTGGTCTACGAGGACGACCCGAACCGCGGCAAAGACCGCCCGGTGCTGGTCGTCGGCCGCGACCGCCGGGTCCTGCTGGGCCTGATGCTGTCCAGCCAGGATCACCACCGCGACGACCCGAACTGGATCAGCATCGGCAGCGGCGGCTGGGACCACGAGGGCCGGGTCAGCTGGGTGCGCCTCGACCGGGTGCTCGACGTGCCCGAGGAAGGCATCAGGCGCGAGGGCGCGATCCTGGAGCGTGAGGTGTTCGACATCGTCGCCGGCCGCCTGCGGGCCGAGTACTCGTGGTCGTGATTCCCCGCGAGCAGTCCTGACACCCCGCGAGCAGACACAAAGTGGTGCTTCAGAGCGCCGAAGTGTGCGATTTCGCGTCTGCTCGGCAACGGGGTGGTGCCCCCGCTCGGCGGGATCTCACCCCTGGGTGATGTAGGCCTGCAGCTGCTGCTGTTCGCGCTCGAGCTCCTCCATGCGGGTCTTGACGACGTCGCCGATACTCACGATTCCCGCGAGCCTGCCGTCGATCACGACGGGCACGTGCCGGACCCGGTTCTTGGTCATCAGCACGCTGAGGCTGTCGACGGAGTCGTCCGGCGAGCACGTGGCCACCAGCGTCGTCATGATCTCGGACACCGGACGCGTGAGCAGCTCGGCGCCCATCTCGTGCAACATGCGCACGACATCCCGCTCGGACACGATGCCGACCAGACCGTCCGGCGACACCACCACCATCGCGCCGATGTTGCGCACGGACAACTCCGTCAACAACCCGGCGACCGAAGTCTCCGGGGTGATCGTCGCCACCGCCGCGCCCTTGTTGCGCAACACGTCGGATATCCGCATGGCCTTCTCCGCCCGTCGTGACTTTCCTAACACCAGGCTAGGCACAAATCTCGGCCGCGTCGGTGTTTTCCGTCCCCCCGACCCCCATTTGGAGAGTTAGGTGGGTTCCATGATCGAAGTCACCCTGCTGGGAACCGGCAGCCCCATCCCCGACGCGCAGCGTGCGGGACCGTCCACGCTCGTGCGCGCCGGCGGCCAGACCTTCCTCGTGGACTGTGGTCGCGGCGTGCTGCAGCGCGCCGCCGCCATCGGGGTGGGTGCCAATAGCCTGACCGCGCTGCTGTTGACGCATCTGCACAGCGACCACATCGCCGACCTGGGTGACGTGCTCATCACTCGGTGGGTGTCGAGCTTCGCCCCCGAGCTGCCCCCGCTGCCGATCATCGGCCCGCCGGGAACAGCCGAGGTCGTCGAGAACACGCTGAAGGCGTTCAGTTTCGACATCGGCTACCGCATCGCCCATCACGCCGACCTGACGACGCCGCCGCCGGTCGAGGTGGAGGAGGTGACCGACGGGGTGGTGTGGGGCCGCGACGGGGTCCAGATCACCGTGGGCCCCACCGATCACCGGCCCGTCGCGCCGACCATCGGCTTCCGCATCGAACACGACGGGGCGTCAGTGGTGCTGGCCGGTGACTCGGTGCCGTGCCGGAGCCTCGACGAACTGGCCGCCGGCGCGGGGGCATTGGTGCACACCGCGATCCGCAAAGACCTCATCGACCCGATGCCGATGCAGCGGATCCGCGACATCTGCGACTACCACTCTTCGGTGGAACAGGCCGCCGAAACCGCGGCCCGCGCCGGTGTCGGCATCCTGATCCTCACCCACTACGTGCCCGCCATCCAGCCGGGTCAGGAAGAAGAGTGGCGGGCACTGGCCGCCTCGGTGTTCACCCGTCAGATCGAGATCGGCGACGACCTGCACCGAGTGGAGGTTCACCCCGGGGTGTGCGCTAGGCCAGGCGGGTGATCTCGACGACCACGTCCAGGTCGGTCGAGCCCTGACCGGAGTAGATGCCCTTGAGTGGCGTGACATCCGCGTAGTCACGGCCCACACCGACGCTGATGTACTGCTCGTTGATCTCCTTGTCGTTGGTGGGGTCGTAGTGCCACCACTCCCCCGTCCACGCCTGGATCCAGGCGTGGCTCTGCCCTTCGACAGTGTCGCCCATTTTCGCGTTTCGTCTGGGGTGCAGGTAACCCGACACGTACCGCGACGGAATTCCCATGCCGCGCAACAACATCAACGTCAGATGCGCGAAGTCCTGGCAGACTCCTCGGCCCTCGCGCAACGCGTCGACGCCCGAGGTGTGCACACCGGTGGTGCCGGGTACGTACTGCAGTTCCGCCTGCACCCAACGGGCGGCTTCGATGACGGCCTCGGTGGGATCGTGGTATTTCGCGATGCGGCGCCCCACCCGTTCGATCCGCCTGCTCGCCGGGACGTAGTGTGTCGGGGCGAGGTACTCGTCGTACTTGTCGATCACCGTCTCGCCCGCCAGATCCTCCCAGCTGACCTTGATCTTCGGAACTTCGGGCTTGTCGGTCTCCACCACCGAGGACGCCGTCACCTCGAGTTCGGTGTGCGGCGCGTGCAGGTCGAACGCCGTCACCGCGGTACCCCAGTAGTCCACATAGCGGTATGACCGCGTGGCGGGGATGGTTTCGACCCGATTGAGGATCACGTTCTGCCGGGAATCAGAGCGCGGCGTGAGGCGCGCCTCGTTGAACGACGCCGTCACCGGGGACTGGTAGGCATAGCCCGTAGCGTGGATGACCCGCATGCGCCACATGTCGTCAGACCTCGCCTTCCTCGATCACCAACGAGCCATTACGCCCCGCATCCGACCACGCCACCCACGGTGCAGCGTGGAAGTACTCCAGCGCCAACGCTTCCCCGACGTCCGCGCACGTCGCCTGAATGCCGGCGAGCCTCTCCTCCAGCGACTCCAGCAGAACGCCTGGGGGCAGGAACTCCAGCTCGCTGCGCGCGCGACCGAGCAGCCGCTGCGCCTCCGCGGTGGCGCCTACCCGGGCGAGACGACGCTTGTGCAGTTCGTCGAGGCTGTGTTCGGCCAGCCTCAGCGAGTACATCACCGAGCGCGGGAAGAGCCGGTCCAACAACATGAATTCGACGACGCGGACTGCGTCGAGCACGCCTCGATACGTGCGTAGATAGGTGTCGTGCGCACCTGCGGAGCGCAGCACCGTCACCCACGCCGGCGAGGAGGCGCTGTCACCGACGCGGGACAGCAGCAGCCGCACCGTCATGTCGACGCGTTCGACCGCCCTGCCCAACACCATGAACCGGTATCCGTCGTCCCGGGACAGGGTGGAGTCGGCCAGGCCGGCGAACATCGCCGCACGACCCTCCACAAACGACAGGAACTCGTGCGGCCCAAGGCGTTTGGCGGCGCGTTCCCGCTCGGCCAACGCGTTGTAGGTGGTATTGAGGCACTCCCAGATCTCGGTGGAGGTGACTTCGCGTGCACCGCGGGCATTTTCCCGGGCCGCCGAGATCGCCTCCACGATCGAGCATCCGCCTTCGGTGTCCCGGCTGAACGCCACCAGGTCGGTCAGCGACCACAGGTCGAGCGCGGTCTCCGGCGGCTCGATGCCCAGCACCCTGAGCAGGGTTCGTGACGCGTGGTCGGGATCGACGCTGGAGTCTTCCAGCAGCTGATGCACGGTGACGTCGAGGATTCGGGCGGTGTCGTCGGCCCGCTCGACGTAACGGCCGATCCAGTACAGCGATTCCGCGTTGCGCGCCAACATCAGTGCACCACCTGCTGCTGCTGCTGCTGTTGTTGTTGTTGCTGCTCTTCCTGGCGGTTGGCTTGCGACTGTTGCTGCTGGGATGACGTTCCGTCGCCGTTCTTCTCGGCCTTGGATCCCTTGGCGGCCTTCGGAAGTGAACGGACGACTTGGGCGGCAGCCAGTTCGCGGTCGGCCGCTGACGCGCGGGATGCCAGCACCCAGGTGTCCTTCGATCCACCTCCCTGGCTGGAGTTGACCACGAGGGAACCCTCCGGCAGCGCCACCCGGGTCAGCCCACCGGGCAGGACCCAGACGTCGTCGCCGTCGTTGACCGCGAAGGGTCGCAGGTCGACGTGGCGCGGCGACAGTTCGTCGCCGATCTGGGTGGGTACGGTCGACAACTGCACCACCGGCTGAGCGATCCAGCCGCGGGGGTCGGCGTTGATCTTCCTGGTGATCGTGGCCAGTTCCTTTTCGGAAGCGTTAGGGCCGAACACGATGCCGTACCCGCCCGAACCTTCGACCGGTTTGATGACGAGCTCGTCGACGCGGTCCAGCACCTCCTCGCGTTCCTCATCGAGCCAGCACCGGAAGGTGTCGACGTTGGCCAGCAGCGGCTTCTCACCCAGGTAGTACTCGATGATCGTCGGCACGTAGGTGTAGACGAGCTTGTCGTCGCCGACGCCGTTGCCCACGGCGCTGGAGATGACGACGTTGCCTGCCCGGGCGGCGTTGAGGATCCCCGCCACGCCGAGTACCGAGTCCGGTTTGAACTGCATCGGGTCGAGGTAGTCGTCGTCGATGCGTCGATAGACGACGTCGACCTGGCGCTCGCCCTCGGTGGTGCGCATGTACACGGTGTTGTCGCGGCAGAACAGATCGCGGCCCTCCACCAGTTCCACACCCATCTGCCGGGCCAGCAGCGAATGCTCGAAGTAGGCGGAGTTGTACACCCCGGGGGTGAGGACGACGACGGTCGGATCGGCGACATTGTTGGCCGCGGCGTTGCGCAGGGCCCGCAACAGGTGCGACGAATAGTCGCCCACCGCGCGCACCCGGTGGGTCGCGAACAGGTTCGGGAACACCCGGGCCATCGTGCGGCGGTTCTCCATGACGTAGGAGACACCCGACGGCGACCGCAGGTTGTCTTCGAGAACGCGGAAGTTACCCTGTCCATCCCGGACCAGGTCAATGCCCGCAACGTGGATCCGCACCCCGTTGGGCGGGGCGATCCCGACCGCCTCGCGGTGGAAGTGTTCGCACGACGTGATCAGGCGGCGCGGGATGACGCCGTCGCGCAGGATCTCCTGTTCGCCGTAGATGTCGTCGAGATACATCTCCAGGGCCTTCACGCGCTGGCGGATCCCCCGCTCCAAGCGGGTCCACTCTGCCGCCGAGATGACCCGCGGCACGAGGTCAAGCGGGAACGGCCGCTCCTGCCCCGAGAGCGAGAACGTGATGCCCTGGTCGATGAACGCCCGACCGAGCGCGTCCGCGCGCGCTTCGAGTTCGGAGACGTCGGACGGGGCGAGTTCGGTGTGAATGCCCTTGTAGGGTCCGCGGACGTTGCCCTGACCGTCGAACATCTCGTCGAAGGCCTGGGCATACGAGCCGAGAGCGTTGTAGCCGCCGAAGACGCCTTCATGCCGTTTTTGCACCGGCTTGGCGCTGCTGCGTGAGGTCCGTGCGGTGTCGGTCGGCAAAGTCGCTCCTGCTCCTCGCATGTGCAGGATTTCTCCTGCTCCTCGCCACGACGGTGTCGTGGTGGTCTGATGTTGTCACCCGTGCGCAGCGTTCCGCATGCCATGCTGCAACATTTCCGCCATTTCGGCAGGCCAGTGGGTCTCGCTTTGGGACATTTCTGGGCTCGCTGGTAGCCTGAACACTCGCTGCCCGCATTGGGCGCCCACAGACTCAAGCAACCCCAGACGAGATTTACGAAGGAATACACGCGTGGCCAACATCAAGTCGCAGCAGAAGCGGATCCTGACCAACGAGCGCCGCAGACTGCGCAACAAGTCGGTGAAGTCGTCGCTTCACACGGCGGTCCGTGGATTCCGTGCGGCCGTCGAGGCCGGTGACAAGGACAAGGCCGGCGAGCTTCTGGCCGCCACCAACCGCAAGCTGGACCAGGCGGCCACCAAGGGCGTCATCCACAAGAATCAGGCCGCCAACCGTAAGTCCGCGCTCGCGCAGGCCTTGAACAAGATCTGACGCTCGCCGGACTGTTCGGCCGGCTCAGTCTTCTCAGTCGGCTCAGTCCGCTCAGTCTTCTACGAGTTCCGCAACTTTGCGGACCGCAGTCTCCAGTGCATAATTCGCGTCCGCCGCGGCGCCCTTGACGTCGGCGTTGAGTGTGGCCACCAGCCGCATCGCCTCCGCCACCGAGTCCCGCGACCACCGGCGCGCCTGCTTCTGCGCCTTCTGCACCCGCCACGGCGGCATGCCCAGTTCACCGGCGAGCCGGTACGGGTCTCCGGACAGCGGGCCGACCCGGGCGATCGTGTGGACAGCCTCGGCCAGCGCGTCCGCCAGGACCACCTGGGGTTCGCCGCTCATCATCGCCCAGCGCAGCGCCTCGGCGGCCCCCGCCACATCGCCGACGACGGCCTTGTCGGCGATATCGAAACCCTTCACCTCGGCCTTGCCGGAGTGGTAGCGGCGCACGGCCGCGGCGTCGACGTCTCCGCCGGTGTCGGCGACCAGCTGCGAACACGATGAGGCCAGCTCGCGGAGGTCCGAGCCGACCGCGTCGAGCACCGCAGTGACCGTGTCGTCACCCACCTTCACCCGGAGTGCGCGAAACTCCCGGCGGACGAAGTCGGCCCGCTCGGACGCCTTGGTGATGCGCGCGCATGGATGCACCTGAGCTCCCAGTTTCTTGAGGTGATCGGCGAGCGCCTTGGCTCGACCGCCCCCGGAGTGCGCCACCACGAGCAGCGTCCCTTCAGGCAGGTCCGCGGCAGCGGCCTGGATGATCGCCACGGCGTCCTTGCCCGCGTCGGCGGCCGACTCGAGCACCACGACACGTTCGTCGGCGAACAACGACGGGCTGAGCAGCTCGGCGAGTTCACTGGTGCTGACCTCGCCCGCACGGAGCCGGTCCACAGGCACATCGGCGGTACCCGCCGACGCGCGCGCGTCCCGCAGCACCGCCGCGACCGCACGCTCGACCAGTAGCTCTTCGTCACCCAGGATCAGGTGCAGACCGGTTACCTCTTGGCTCACCACACGATCGTGTCACGTCCCGATGACAACGACTGCACCACCGATGCCACACCACCGCGGCACCGAGCGCGGCGACCGCAACGGTCACGACACCGGCGCCACCCGACGGCACAGGCACCGCCGCCGCAGGCACGGTCGCGGCCCAGCGCGCCACGCTCATCAGCCACCACACCTCCGGACCGGTGAAGCGGATCAGCAGCTCGGCACCCGCGGGCCACAACGGACACAGCGCGGCGGCGGCGCTGCCGATGACGGTGATCGGCGGGATAACCGGCGCTACCACCAGGTTCGCGCCGACCGCCACCAGACTCACCGATCCGGAGATGCCCGCCACCAGCGGGGCCGTGACCAGTTGCGCGGCGACCGCGACGCTGACCGCCGCCGCGAGCGGTCGTGGCCAGCCGCGCTCCGTCAGACGCCGCGACCACACGGGAGCGATCAGCACCAGCGCGCCGGTGGCCGACACCGAGAGCGCGAACCCGACGTCGACAGCGAGTTCGGGGGCACCGACCATCAGGACCACGACAGTCGCCGCGAGCGCGGGCAGCGCCTGCCGCCGCCGATGCGACAGCACCGCCAGCAGCGTGATCGCGCCCATCACGGCGGCGCGCAGCACGCTGGGCGACGGCTGCACCACCACGACGAACCCCAACAGCGTCACAGCGGCCAGCCCGACGGCTGCCCGTGGCCCGATCAGCGTCGCGGTCAACAACACCGCGCCGCAGACGATCGTCACATTGGCCCCCGACACCGCGGTCAGATGCGCCAGACCCGACGTGCGGAATTCCTGCGTCGTCTGCCCCGGCACCGTCGACGTGTCGCCGAGAACGAGCGCGGGAAGCATGCCTGCCTGGTCGGCGGGCAGCACCATACGAGACGCTTGCGCGAAACGGTCGCGGATGTGGTGGGCCGCCCGGTGGATCGGCGCCGCGTCACCGAGGGTGGGCTCGCCGTTCGCCGTCAGCACCGCGACGGTGAGGTCCCGACGCTTCGGCATGGTGATTCTTGCGCGGAACGCGGCGGGCTGCCCTGCCGTGAGGCGCGAGTAGCCGGCGCCCGAGGCGAAAACCATTACCTTCCCTGAGGATTGGGCTCCGTCGAGTTCCAGCAGCGACCCGCGGAACATCATCCGGGCACCCGCCAGCACCCGTGGAGTTTCGGTCGGGGCGACGACGACGGCGGTGACCTCGCCGAGGTGGCCGGAGACAGCGTGGTGGCGCACCTCGTCGACACGCAGGGTGACGGCGACGGCGAATCCGCCGCCCACCAGCAGCACAGCCGAGACACCGGCGGCCAGTGCCCGCTGGTCCGCGGTTCGGCCACGGTTACCCCACCCGCCGGCCGCAGCGGTCGTCGCGACCGACACCGCAATCGCGATCAAAGAACCGGCCTGATCCCACAGGATTCCCGCCGCGGTGACCGCCCAACTGGTCAGCGCCGCGGGGACGAGGCGCAGGTCGAGGCCCGCGGCCTCGGGCGATCCGGGCATCACCGTCGTCACACATGGACGTGATCGCGCAGCTTGTCCAGCCGGGCCGGCCCGATGCCGTCGACCTCACTGAGCTGATCGACGCTGCTGAAACGGCCATTGGCGTCGCGCCAGGCGATGATCGCCGCAGCAGTCACCGGCCCCACCCCGGGCAGCGTATCGAGCTCGCTGACCGTTGCGTTGTTCAGATCGACCAAAGTCCCTGGACCCGAGGGTTTTTCAGCTGGCGATGGGCCGACTGTCGACGCGGCGGGATCCGATACGATCGAGCTGCCCATCTCGACCGGCTGGCCGGGCGGCGCACCGACACCGACCACGATCTGTTCACCGTCCATGACACGTCTGGCCATGTTCAGGCCCGTCACGTCGGCGCCGTCGAACGCTCCGCCCGCGGCATCCAGCGCATCGGCGATCCGGGCCCCGGGCGCAAGGGTGACCAATCCGGGCGTGTGAACCAGGCCGACGACGCTGACCACCACGGGCGCCTCCGGGCCCGGCGATGGAGCTGATGACGAAACCATTTCAACCGAGGGCAGTTTGGCCGACACCACCGCAGGTGGCCGATCGCGGATCAGGCTCAATACCGTCACCAGCACGGCAACGGCGCCGATGACACCCAACGCGACGACGCCGGCGCGGCCGGGGTCCGCCCTGATCGTCGAGATCCAGCGGGCCGGACCCGTCGGTGCGGACTCCGGCAGCCACCGGGACAACGAGGTGTCCGGTTGCTCGTCGGCGTCCGCGGCGCCGCCGTCGTTCTCCGCGCCGAGGCGTCGGCGCAACCGATCGGCGGGCAGTTCGGTGGACATGCGCCGACGGTAAGCGCGCCAGCTGACATCAGGTTGCCGAACCGCGCCGGACCGGCGCGGCCTGGGGATTAACTCCGCATTGGGGATGGCGGTGGCTACGATGCTCCCTGACATGAACCGTCGTGCCTCGATGATCGCAGGCGTCGCTTTCGCGGTGCTCTACGCGACGGCCGTGCTGGTGATCCCCGCGCTGCCCGGGGCCGGCGATGGTGCCGCCCGGGTCCAGGCGCTGCTCCTGGCGTTCTCGGCGCTCGCCCTGGCGGCGGTGCTCGCGGTCGCGCGGGACCGGCTGACGGGACCCTCTGCCCACCTGTTCACGATCGGCTCGACGGTGCTGGTCGCGCAATTGTGCGTCGCGATCTGGTTCACCGCAGGGCCGGCGCTTCGGCCCGGCCAGCTGGACACCGGTGCCGGGCGCGTCGTCGGCGACGTCGGCTCGATGTGGCTGCCCGTCGCCACGATCGCCAACATCCTGGTGGCCATCCCGATCCTGTTGTACGCCAACGATGGTCACTTGCCGCGATGGCTCGGCATCGGTACTGCGGTGTTCACCGTCGAGCAGCTGATCGAGACCATCACCATCATCGGGCCGCCCGGCAGCTTCATCGCCCCCGGCGGCCCGATGAACCACTACCTCGGCGGCACGCTGACGGCCGTGTTCTTCCTGGCCCTGGGGATCGCCCTGTCGCTCCCTGAGCCCTCGCCCCCCGGGCCCTCGGTCGACGAACCCGCAGGAGACTGATGGCACTTCCCCGCCTGGTGCCGCGTTCGGCCATCGACGCGTCCACCACTCAAGCGTTGCGAGACGAGGTACGACAGTTCCTCGCCGAGCAGCTTGCTGCGGGCACGTTCACGCCGTCGGTCGACGCCTGGCTCAGCGGTTGGGACGAAGACTTCACCGCCGCGCTGGCCGAGCGTGGCTGGCTGGGCATGACGGTGCCCGTCGCCTACGGAGGGCACGGCCGCTCGTTCCTCGAACGCTTCGTGGTCACCGAGGAACTTCTAGCCGCGGGTGCGCCCGTGGCGGCCCACTGGTTCGCCGACCGGCAGATCGTGCCGTCACTGCTCAAGTACGGCACCGAGTTCCAGAGGTCGGAGTTCCTGCCGAAGATCGTGCGCGGCGAATGCTTCTTCGGCATCGGTATGAGCGAACCGGATTCGGGGTCAGATCTGGCCAGTGTGCGCACCCGCGCTGACCGGGTGGACGGCGGCTGGGCACTGGCCGGCACGAAGGTCTGGACCTCCGGCGCCCACCTCGCCCACGCCTTCATCGCACTCGCCCGCACCGAACCCGTCGACCCGGCCCATCGGCACGCCGGGCTGAGCCAGTTCATCGTCGACCTGCGCGGGCCCGGTGTCGACATCCGGCCCATCGTGTCGATGAACGGTGCGCACCACTTCAACGAGGTGATCCTCGACGAAGCGTTCGTTCCCGACACCATGGTGTTCGGCGAGATCGGTCAGGGGTGGCAGCAGGTGACCTCGGAGCTCGCCTTCGAGCGCAGCGGCCCGGAGAGGTTCCTGTCGACGTTTGTGTTGCTCGACGCCTGCGCGGAAAGGATGTCTCTGCACCAGATCCCGCGCTCCGCCGACCTCGGGCGGCTGGTGGCACGGGTCACCGGGTTGCACCAGATGTCGTCCGCGGTCGCAGGCGCACTGGAGCGTGAGGAACCCGCCGACACCCCCGCCGCCGTGGTCAAGGTTCTGGGTACCGCCACTGAGGGTGACATCGCCGAGTTCGCCCATCTCAGCACCGATCACACTGCCGACCTCCGTTTCTCGGCCATCGCCGAGGCAGCCGTGGATCAGCGGCCCGGCTTCACGCTGCGCGGCGGCACGAACGAGATCCTGCGGGGCCTGATCGCCCGCGGATTGGGGATGCGGTGAACGCTCCGGAGGTCGAACCCGCGCTGGTCGACATGATGGATGCCGTTTTCGCCGAACACGGCCGCGACGCCGGCCTGTGGCACCGTCTCGACGAACTCGGGCTGGTCCGCCTCACCGGCTCCGAGCAGACCGGCGGAAGCGGGGCCGGATGGTATGAGGCGGCCGAACTGCTGTCCGCCGCGGTCCGCCACGGCGTACGGATTCCGTTGGCCGAACACGATCTGCTGGCGTGCTGGCTGCTGGAGGCCGCCGGCATCCCGGTCGACGGCGCGGTGCGCACGGTGTGCCTGCTCGACGAGGACGGCCGAGCTCCCGGGGTACCGTGGGCGTCAGGCGCCGATCGGATCGTCGTCGTGTGGCAGGTGGCGGGCGACTATTTTGCGGCAGACGCCGAACCCGACCTTATCGGGATCACAGTCGGCACCAACATGATCGGCGAACCCCGGGACACAGTCATCGCCGACCTCGGGTCACTCACGGGCGTCCCGGTCGACGCCGATCTCGTCGCGCAGCTGCAATTGAAGGCCGCCCTGACACGGTCGATCCAGGTATGCGCCGCGTTGGACACGGCGCTGGCACTGTCCATCGACCATGCGACGACGCGCGAGCAGTTCGGTCGCCCGCTGTCGACGTTCCAGGCCGTTCAGCATCTGATCGCCGACATGGCGGCCGAAGCTGCGCTCGCCCGATCCGCCACCGAGGCCGCACTGTCCGCTGCCGTGGCGTCCAACTGGTCGGCTGCTCACCTCGAATTCCTTGTGGCAGCAGCGCGCTCGTGCACAGGACACGCCGCGTCGGTGGTAGTGCGCAACGCCCATCAAGTGCACGGCGCGATCGGAACCACCAGCGAGCATCGCCTGCACGAGTTCACCAGGGCCGCCCTGGCATGGCGCTCAGAATTCGGTTCGGTGCGGCACTGGGACGACCGGATCACCGACATGGCGCTGCGGGCGGGAGCCGGCCGGTTGTGGGACCTGATCAGCCGCTGACTGTTCTCAGCGAACGATGATCGAGCTCGGTTCCCTTGGGGTACCCAGCATCTCACGGTGTGACGGCGGCCTGCGACCACCCTCCTCGGTGATTCCGTACTTTTCGGCCAGCTCCGCCCCGATCACCGTGTGGCCACTCATGTCACCCAGCTGCGGATCGCGGTACAGCGCATCGATCAGGTGCCCGGTGAACTCCGGTGTCTCCGCCTGCTCGGCGAACCCGGCCAGCGCCTCGGGATTTCCGTGAAACGCCGAGCGCAGCTTGTCGGTCAGCAGGATCCCCATCCAGATCGACACGGTGGCCACTCCGGTGCCGCGGAAGTCGACAGCCATGTCGGCGACCATCTTGTCGACGCCCGCCTTCTGGGCCCCGTAGGCCGGACCGTGCATGTAGCAAACCGAACCCGGCGAAGAGGTGAACACCATCAGGCCGCGGTCGGCTGCCAGCAGCAGCGGTGCGGCGTGCCATGCCGCGATGTAGGACGAGCGCAGTCCGATGTCCAGTACGTCGGCCAACTCGCGGGGTTTCTCCCAGAAGGGCTGCGGCCCGATCAGCTCGTCAGAGATGGCCGCGGCGTTGTTCACCAGCAGATCCAGCCGGCCGCTCTCCTGCCCGACACGCTCAAACAGCCGACCGACGGCCTCGTCGTCCCGATGATCCAATCGGACCGCGTCGACTCCTGCGGCAGTGTCGGAGATGGTGCGTCCCGTCCCGTAAACCCGCCACCCCCGGGCGGCCAGCGCGGTCGCAATGCCGCGCCCGGCGCCGCGGCTAGCACCGGTCACCACGGCAACCGGCGCCGTGTCAATCATGTGGCCCACCTTAGAGGCAGTAGCTTCATCTGTTGAACCACACTCGACGAGGAGATGCCATGGGCACACCGACCACCGACCGACCGCTGCGTGTCATCCAATGGACTACCGGCAACATCGGGCGGCGGTCACTGCACGCCATCATCGGCCGCGATGACATGGAGCTGGCCGGCGTGTTCGCCCATGGCGCCGACAAGGTCGGGGTCGACGCCGCCGAGCTCGCCGGGTGGCCGGAGCCCACCGGGGTCAAGGTCACCAACGACATCGATGAGCTGGTGGCGCTGCGCCCCGACGCCTGCTGCTACAACCCGTTGTGGCCCAGCATCGATGAGCTGACCCGGCTCCTGGAATCCGGCATCAACGTGTGCTCGAGCGCCGCGTGGATCACCGGCGGCAAGCAGTCGCCGGAGGACCTAGAGAGGATTCGAAAGGCCTGCGAAACAGGCAATTCCACGATTTTCGGTAGCGGTGCACACCCCGGGATGAGCAACCTTGTCGGAATGGTCCTGAGTGGCGCCTGCGAACGGGTCGACGAGATCCGCATCACCGAATCGGTCGACTGCTCAACCTACGAATCCGCGGGCACCCAGACCGCGATGGGATTTTCGCAGGACCCTGACACACCCGGGCTGGCCGAGAAAGTGCGCAGGGAGAGCGAAGTCTTCGCCGAATCGGCGGCCATGATGGCCGACGCCATCGGAGCCACCCTCGACAGAATCACCTTCGGCGTTACGTTCACCGCGGCCACCGGCGACAGCGACCTCGGCTTCATGCAGATCCCCGCGGGCACGGTGCCCGGAGTCCTCGGCTACCACCGCGGCTGGGTCGGCGAGCGCAACGTCGTCAGCGTCGGGTTCAACTGGATCATGGGCCAGCACGTCACCCCGCCGAAGCCGCTCGAGCACGGCCACGTCGTCCAGGTGTTCGGGTTACCCAACATGCGCACCGTGGTGCATTGCCTTCCGCCACGGGACTGGACCGAGCCGGGATTCATGGGCCTGGGCATGATCTACACGGCGATGCCGGTCACCAATGCCGTCCCGGCGGTGGTCGCCGCAGCGCCGGGCATCGTTACGTTGACGGATCTGCCGCCGATCACCGGTCGCGCCGGGGTGTGAACCTCGACCGGCAGACGTGTGGTGGGTCGGGCAATCCGACCTCGCTGTCCAATGGACCTTGTCTAAAAGGCTTTGTGCCTCTGCCGAATCCGCCACCAAACGCACATTATCGGTCGAGGAACCGGTGATAACAGCCCGGAATGCGGGCTTGCTCCCAATGCGCCAGGCAACGCTGCGCTCCGCGGCCGCTGGCATCGAAGAATTCGACGTAATTTGCCCCTACTGACCGTTTCGCCTGCCGATGGTCAGGTCCTTTGTTTTGTCTCAACTTTCCAGGTGTGTTGAGGTTGTTTAGGGCGTTGCAAAGAAGTCATAGGTGGACGATGCTGCTGAGTTGGTCGAGCACCTGGTGGTGCTCGGCAGATCCAGTTACTGAGAACCCGGTGCCATCTGCGGTTTCAGGGCCAGCGCACGGGATGCGGGCCGGGATTTGCCTTGTCGCGGGCGTCTGGGAATGCGGCGGCGCGAGCCCAGGGTATTACCTCGCGATCTCGGTCCGGACTTAGCTGAACGCCTTGCCGGTGCTCAGTCGCCTCCCACGAACCTCCGTGGCTGTCACCCAGTCCATCCTGACGCTGTGCGAGTAACACCGCGTCTGCAGCCGTCAGCGCTCGACGCAATTCGGCCTCTATTGGCAAGTCACTTGGCATTTCGATTCGAGACGCGCCGATCACGCTTTCTCCCTCGCGTCAATCCAGGGCGTTTCGAGCCGCAACTGCAGCTAAGACGACGCCACTACCACTGCAACCCCGACAGCGCCCGCACCCACATGCACCGACAACACCGGACCCATGTCGGTCACGGTGAGCGACGAAATCTGCGGAAGCCGTTGCGTCAGCGCGGCACCCAGCGCGTCGGCGGCGTCGTGGTTGTCCACGTGATGCACCACGACGTCGGCGGTGTTGGAGCCCACCACGTCGGCGACCCGATCCACCAACGCCGCGTGCGCCTTGGTGACGGTGCGGATGCGCTGGTCGAGCACCAGCCGCCCGTCGACGTCCAGACACAGTAATGGCTTGAGCGACAGCGCGGTTCCCAGCCAGGACGCGGTGGCGCGGATCCGCCCGCTGCGCCGGAGGTTGTCCAGCCGGTGCACGACGAGGAAGACATGCGTCCGGTTCAGCGCCGACCGCGCCGCGGCCTCGACCGCGTCGAGGCCGCCACCCGAGGCCGCGCAGCGCGCGGCGGCCGTCGCGACGAAGCCGACTCCCATCGCCGCCGACCGCGAGTTGACGACACGCACCGCCGGGCCGAACTCCCGTGCCGCAGTGACAGCCGCGCTGTAGGTGCTCGACAACGCGGCCGACAGATGCACCGCCACCACGCCGTCACCGCCACTGTCGGCCAGCGCCTGCCGGTACGTCTCGACAAGCTCGGCCGGCGTCGCTCCGGC
>Ga0190271_10000765_pt1 | contig 16935 bp, 18 predicted proteins | sample Popmic356T_FD_133747 | JGI IMG/M metagenome (GOLD analysis project Ga0190271, IMG submission 133747) | Populus adjacent soil microbial communities from riparian zone of Weber River, Utah, USA - 356 T | ecosystem: Environmental > Terrestrial > Soil > Riparian zone | place: USA: Utah | collected...
CACGATGAGCCCGGGCGACATCACGAACCTCGGGCTCTCGGACGAGGTGGCGTTCCGCGTGGAGTTCGAGGGGCGGCCGCCCCGCGCCAACGATTTGTACTGGCGGGGTCCGGCGTTGACGAACTTCAACGGCAGAACGTGGTCCGTGCCGCAAGGGCAGCGCCGGCCCGTGCACGATACGATCGAGTACCGCGGCGAGCCGACGAGCTACCGCGTGACCCTCGAGCCGAGCGGCCGTAACTGGGCTTTCGCGCTCGACATGCCGCGCACCTGGGCTTCCGACACTGCGCTGCGCATGGGCAGCGAATACCAGCTCCTGACACCCTTCGGGGGACTGGGGACCCGCCGCATCGACTATCGAATCGCCTCGCACGTCGACTACCGCGCGCGTGAGCCGCTGACCGAAGGCGACCGCGCGCTGTTCCGCGCGTTGCCGGAGGGAAGCAATCCGCGCACGCGCGCACTGGCCGAGAGCTGGCTCACCGATCGGCCGAACGGAGCCACGATCGTCGAGCGCGCGATGGACTATCTGCGCTCGCAGCCGTTCGAGTACACGCTGACCCCGCCGGCGCTCGGCGCACACGCCGTCGACGAGTTCCTGTTCGAGACACGCGAGGGTTTTTGCGAGCACTACGCGTCCGCGATGACGGTCTTGCTGCGCGCGGCCGGACTGCCCGCGCGCGTCGTGCTCGGTTACCAAGGTGGCGAGCTGAACGGGCTCGGCGGCTACTACATCGTCCGTCAGTCCGACGCGCACGCCTGGACAGAAGCGTGGCTCGAGGACGAAGGCTGGGTGCGCGTCGACGCCGTGGCCGCCGTGGCGCCCGAGCGCGTCGCGCTGGGGATGGACGGTTTCGGCAGCGGCGGTGCCACGGCCTCGGCCGCGGCGCTGCGCGCGAGATGGAGTCGGCCGGTAGCGCTCCTCTGGGACGCGGTCAACACGCGTTGGCAAGCATGGATCATCGGCTATGGGCCGGAGCTGCAACGTACGTTGCTCGAGTCGCTCGGCTTCTCGGGCTTGCGCCGCGCGCAACGCTCGGCGGTACTGCTCGGCCTGGCCGTCGCCACGACGTTCGTGCTGTTGACGGGGTTGAGCCTGTACTTGGCGTGGCGGCAGCGCCAACGCGCTCCGGTCGATGCGGCCGCGCTCTACTTCGCAGCGTTCGTGCGTCAGCTGACGAAGCTCGACGTCCCCGCACGTGCGCCGGCGGAAGGGCCGCGTGTCTATGCCGACCGTGCCGCAAGCGCGCTGCCGCATGCCGCGACGAGAATTCGCGTGGTCGCCGATCTCTACCTTCGCGCGCGGTACGAGCTCGATGCCGACGGTACTGCCTTGGCGCAGCTCATCGCCGCGGTAGCGGAGTTTCGCGGCGCGCGCGCCGGCGCTTAGCCGGCCGCGGCGCTCGACTCGCGTGTCGCGAAAAACTGAATTTTCGGCCACCGCTCCTGCGTCAGCGTCAAGCTGACGGTGCTCGGCGCGAGATAGACAAGCTGCCCCGCATGGTCGCGCGCCACGTTGGCAGCGAGCTTCTTTACGAACTCGTCGAGGTGCGCGCCGTCGTCACAGCGCACCCAGCGCGCCGCCACGACTCCGATGTTCTCGAAAACCGCTTCGACGCTGTACTCGTCGCGCAAGCGGTACGCGGCGACCTCGAATTGCAGCGGGCCGACGGCCCCGAGAATCAAGTCGTTGCCAAGGGACGGGCGAAAGAGCTGCGTGGCTCCTTCCTCGCACAGCTGGGCGAGCCCTTTTTGCAGCGCCTTCAGCTTCAGTGGGTCGCGCAGCACGGCGCGTCGGAACAGCTCCGGCGCGAAGCTGGGGATGCCCGTGAACACGAGGGGTTCGCCCTGCGTGAAGCTGTCGCCGATATTGATCGTGCCGTGATTGTGGAGGCCGATGATGTCGCCTGAATGTGCCTGCTCGGCCTGCTGCCGGTCGGCCGCCATGAACGTCATCGCGTCACCGACACGGACCTCGCGCTTTAGGCGCGTGTGGTACATGCGCATGCTGCGCTCGTAGGTGCCCGAGCAAATACGCAAGAACGCGATTCGGTCGCGATGCGCGGGATCCATGTTCGCTTGGATCTTGAACACGAACCCGCTGAACGCATTCTCGTCGGGCGCGACGGTCCGCGTGCTCGTCGCGCGCGGTTGAGGCGGCGGAGCGAGCACCGCGAACGCGTCGAGCAGCTCCCGGACACCGTAGTTGTGAATGGCGGCCCCGAAGAACACCGGCGTCTGCCGGCCGGCGAGATAGGCCGCATGGTCGAACGCAGGCGCGGCGCCGCGCACGAGATCGACCTCCTCGCGCAGCTCCGCCGCCGCCCTGGAGCCGATCGCGTCCGTCAGCTCCGCGCTCGTGAGCCCACTGACCTTCGCGACCTCGGGCAACCGGCTGCCGTCGCGGCCTTGATACAAATGCGCGGTGTCTTCGCGCAGATCGTAGACGCCTCGAAACTCGCGTCCCATACCGATGGGCCACGTCAACGGCGCGCAAGCGATATCGAGCACGGTCTCGATGTCGTCGAGCAACTCGATCGGCGGACGACCGTCGCGATCGAGCTTATTGATGAAGCTGATGATCGGCGTCGTGCGCAAACGGCACACCTCCATGAGCTTGATGGTGCGAGCCTCGACGCCTTTTGCTGCGTCGATGACCATCAGCGCACTGTCGACGGCGGTGAGCGTGCGGTACGTGTCCTCCGAGAAATCCTCGTGACCGGGCGTGTCGAGCAAATTGATCACGGCGTCGCCGTAGGGAAACTGCATCACGGACGACGTGATCGAGATGCCGCGCTCTTGCTCGAGGCGCATCCAGTCCGACGTCGCATGCCGGCTCGCCTTGCGTCCTTTGACGGTGCCCGCCATTTGAATCGCGCCGCCGAACAGCAGCAGCTTCTCGGTCAACGTGGTCTTGCCCGCGTCCGGGTGGGAAATGATGGCGAACGTTCGCCTTTTCAGGTGCTCGTGCATTGGGGAAGACTTTGAGGAAGTCAGCGAGCGGGCTGTAGCGTCGCGGCCAGTATCACAGCGTCTTCGCGGCCGTTCTCGGCCTGGTAGTAGGCCGGTCGAATGCCGACCTGCTCGAACCCGACGGAAGCGTAGAGAAGCAATGCGATCTTGTTCGACGGCCGCACTTCTAGAAAGATCCTGTCGGCGCCGGCGTCGGTAGCCCGCAGCATCAGCGCGCTCAAGAGACGCCGGCCGTACCCCAACCGCTGGGCGTTCGGGTGCACACAGAGATTCAGCAGGTGGGCTTCGCCGGCAGCTACCGACATGATGCCGTAGCCGGTGAGGCTTCCGCCGACCTCGAGGACGAGGCAGTAGTAGCCGGCCAGCAGGCAATCGCGAAAGATCCCGAGGCTCCAAGGATATTGATAGGCCGCGCGCTCGACGGCCGAGACCGACTTCAAATCGGCCGGCTGCATCAGGCGTATCTCCGTACGCGGATGGACGGCGGCGCTCATGGCGATTGGCTCAACAACTCTTTGACCATGCAGAGATCGGTCCACGCCTTCGCTTTCTCGAGCGGGCTCCGAAGAAGATACGCCGGGTGGTACGTGACTACCAGCGGGGTGTTACGCGGGCCGTAGCTTTGGACGCGGCCGCGGAGCCGGCCGATCGGGGTATCGGTCTGCAACAACCATTGCGCCGCGATACGGCCGACGGCGAGCAGCACCCGCGGCTGCACGAGCTCGATTTGCTGCGACAGGTAGGGCGTGCAGGAAGCCGACTCGATCTCCTCCGGATCGCGGTTGTTCGGCGGCCGACACTTCAGGATGTTGGCGATGTAGACCTCCGAGCGCGGCAAGCCGATCGCGCGCACCATCGCGTTCAGCAGCTGGCCCGCGCGGCCGACGAACGGCTCGCCCTGCCGGTCCTCGTCTGCTCCGGGCGCTTCGCCGATCACGAACAAGCGTGCGTCGCGCTTGCCGACGCCGAACACCGTCTGCGTGCGGCTGCGATGCAACCCGCAGAGCGTGCACGCACGAACCTTCGCGGCCAGCTCGGCCCACGCGCCGTCGCTCGGGGCCGCACCGATACCCGCACCCGGCGCGCCGGGCGCCGGCGCGACGATGGCCGGCGCCTGCGCCGGCTGCGCTGCTGCGGGCGCGGCCGTGCGGAGGCGCCACACGGGAATGCCGAGCTCCGCGAGATAGCGGTCGCGCGCCGCGTTCACGGCGTCACCGTATCGTGTCGCTTGGCGCGCCGGCGGTGCCACAACCAGGCTGCCGGCCCCCATGCGGCGTAGACGACGAACAAGCCGAAGATCGTCACGGGCGGCTCGAGCGCGATCACGATGATGACGAGCGGGATCAAGAGAAGCTGCGCAAACCGTAGCCGCCGGCCGGGATTGAAGTCCTTGAAGCTCATGTACGCGAACCGCGACATCATCAGCAAGCCCGTGACGGCCGTGATCGTGACGCCTGCGACGAGCGCCGCGAGCCCACCGAACCTGTCGTACGCCGTTGCGACCCAGATCATCGACGCAACGCCGGCGGCGGCCGCCGGGCTCGCGAGACCCTGGAAGAACCGCCGATCCTGCGCGAGGTTGCTATTGAATCGCGCCAAACGGAATGCGGCGGCCGCGACGTAGAGGAACGTCGCGAGCCAGACGAGCCGACCCCAGATCCCCGGGTTCTCTGCAAGGCCCTGGACGACGCGGTTCTCGAGCAGCTCAGCGGCCCATTGATAGACGACGATGGCCGGCGCCAAACCGAACGACACCATATCCGCGAGGCTATCGAACTCCTTGCCGAACTCGCTGGCCGTGCTCGTCAGCCGCGCTACGCGGCCGTCGAGGCCGTCGAGCAACATCGCGGCGAAGATCGCCCAAGCGGCGTGCCCGAAATTGCCGTCGATCGAGGCGACGATCGAATAGAAGCCCGCGAACAACCCGCCCGTCGTGACGAGATTCGGGAGCAAATAGATCCCTTTGCGACGCGTATTGACGTACCGGCCATCCACTGCGATTCGAGCCCCCCGAGCTTCGGGGCCAATGTACCCGACTGGCACGCCCCTGAACACGTCGTTCGGCAACCGCTCCTGCGTTGCTCTACCGCGGGCATCCGTGCCCGCGACGTTGTGATCCGCGTCGCGGGCAAGCACAATTCCGGGCGCGCATGATTGCCCGGTGGATACCGCTTTGCCGCTGCTGAAGCCCTTGCTGCGCGTTTGGCCGCACGTGCTGCTCGCGGCGCTCGTCGCGGGCACTACTGCCGAGGCGCAGCGACACCCGAGCGACGCACGCTCGGGGCCCGATCCCGAGCTGCGCAAGATACTCGTCGCCGCGATCGCCGATACCGACAGCTTCGGCGATCGATTCGACGCCGAGGTCTGGCTGACCGACATGTCGCGCCGGCTGGCGCGCCAAGTGCCCGACGCGGAGGAGCGGCTGCACATACTGAAAACCGTGCACCGCCAGGCGACGCGCGCGAACTTGCAGCCCGAGCTCGTGCTCGCCGTCATCGACGTCGAGAGCAATTTCGATCGCTTCGCGATCTCGTCGGCGACGGCGCTCGGTCTGATGCAAGTGATGCCGTTCTGGGTTCCGGAGCTCGGTTACAAAGACAAGAACCAGCTCTTCGACGTCGAGATCAACGTGTTGCTCGGTTGCCGCATCCTTAAGTACTACCTCGACATGGAACGCGGCGATCCCGTGCGCGGCCTTGCTCGATACAACGGCAGCGTCGGCAAGTCCTGGTACGCCGACCGAGTGCGCCAGCGGCTGGCAGCGAAATGGTTTCGGCAGTAAACGTTACTTCGCGACAGCGAAGCCGCTCGGCACGCTGCTCGTCCATTCCTCGACGTGCACGGCGTCGACGCGCGCAGCCGGCGGCCCTTGCCAGAGCCAACTCGTGAGCGCAGCGATTGCGGCCGACTCTCCGGCCGCGACGATCTCGACCCGGCCGTCGGCGAGGTTCTTGACCCAGCCGTCCAGCTGTAACCGCTGGGCTTGCTCGACCGTCGTGCCGCGGTAGTAGACGCCCTGCACGCGGCCTGCGACGACGCAGCGAATCGCCTGCCGCGCGCTCACGCTCAATCGGCGGCGTCGCGCTCTTGCGTCGAGCGCAGCGCGAGCACGGCCCGGTTCTTGGCGCGAACGGCATTCAAGCGCGCGGGGCCGTACGACTCCTCTTGTATTTGCCGCTCCGCTTCTGCAAGGAAGCGGCGCGCGTCGGCGAGCGTGTCGGCGGCAACGCGCTCGGCATCGGCCTCCTCGGCCGCCATGATTGCCTGTCGCGCGTCGCTCATCTCTTGGACCGGCGGCGCAGTCACGCAGCCGGCAAGCAGCAAAGCGCCAATCGTCGCTTGTACGCGGAACATCTTGTAGTTGTTGTATAGCAATGAACCGACGTCGCGGCACACCGTACGCGCGGTCTCAGACAGCGTCAAGGCGCCGCCACGGTTCTCGTCGTAACGCCCAAACCTTACACTGAGAGGATGAAGGTCAAAATCTACCACAATCCCCGCTGTAGCAAGTCGCGAGAGACGCTGGCGCTGCTGCGCGAGCGCGGCGTCCAAATCGAAATCATCGACTACATCGCGACACCCCCGTCGAAGCCCACCCTCCGCGAGCTCATGCGTAAGCTCGGCGGACCGGCGCTGGGGATGGTTCGGACCGAGGAGCAGGAGTTTCGGCCGCATGCGCAGCGAGCCCTCACCGACGAGGAAGTCGTCGACTTGCTCGCCGCGGAGCCGCGCTTGTTGCAGCGGCCGATCGTCGAGCTCGGTGACGCCGCGCGTATCGGTCGCCCGCCCGAGCGAGTCCTCGAGCTGTTCGAGTGAAGCCGACCACGGTCCTCGTTCTCTACTACTCGCGCGGCGGCCGCACGGCCGCGCTCGCCCGCCAGGCGGCGCTCGGCGTGGAGAGTGCCGGCGCCATCGCGCGGCTGCGCACCGTGCCGCCCGTCACCGCGGCGACGACCGGCGATTTACCGCCCGTGCCTGCCGACGGCCCACCCTACGCCGAGCTCGACGACCTCGCGGAGGCCGACGGCCTGCTGCTCGGCAGCCCCACGCGCTTCGGCAACATGGCGGCGCCGCTCAAGCACTTTCTCGACTCGACCAGCGAGCTGTGGCTGTCCGGAGCGCTCGCGGACAAGCCCGCCGGCGTGTTCACGTCGAGCTCCTCGGCACACGGCGGCCAGGAAAGCACGTTGCTGAGCATGCAGCTGCCGCTGTTGCATCACGGCATGCTGATCGTCGGCGTGCCGTACACCGAGCCCGCGTTGTTCGAGACGCGCACGGGCGGCTCGCCGTATGGAGCGACGCACCTCGCGGTGCCGTGGAACACCGCGCTGTCGGCCGAGGAGTCGACCGTCGCGCGGGTGCTCGGCGCACGCGTCGCGCGCATCGCCGGCGCACTCGCACGATCGCACTAGCTACCGCGATCAGCCGTGCCCCTACGTCGCGCAATCGTCGGCTGTCACCTGCTCCTGATCGCCGCGCTCGCCGCTAGCTTGGTGCCGCCGGCGACAGCCGTTCGGTTGTCCATCGCGGTCCTGCTGGCATTGCCGTTGCTGCTGACGCTGCGCGGTCTCACGCAAGGACGGCGTACCACGCTACAAGGGCTCGCTGTGCTGCTCGTCGCCTATATCGGCGGCTTGAGCGTGGAGGTCGTGGCGCGCTCGGGAAGCGCCGCTTCGCTGAGCCTTGCGTTGATTGCTGCGGTCCTCGAGCTCGGCTTGCTGCTCGCGCTCATTCGCGGGGCTCGGAGCGCTCCATGAGCTCGCGAATGAACGGGATCGTCAACCGCCGTTGCGCCGTCAGCGACGCTCGGTCGAGCCGCGCGAGCCACTCCGTCAGCGCAGGCATTTTGCGTGCGACGCGCTTCATCAGGAAATCCGCCGCCGCGGCATCGAGCGTGAGCCCGCGCGCGGCGGCGTGCAGGCGTAGTGCCGCCGCTCGGTCATCGTCGTCGAGCGGCGCCACGCGGTAGGTCACGGCGCCCGCGCCGCGCGACGCGAGATCGGCGAGCTGAAACCCGCATTGCAGTGCCGGCGCCGCGGCCGCGAGCAGCAGCGCGCCGCTGCGCCCGAGGTATGCATTGAGGATCACGAACAGCGGCCGTTCCCAGCCGAGATCGCCGGCGACGGCATGCACGTCGTCGACAGCAAGCAGGTCGACGTGCTCCAAGTCTGCAAGAATCGCCGGCGAGATCGCCGGCAGTGGAACGTACATCGCGCGCCGCCCGGCCTCCGCCGCCGCGCGGCACGCCGCCTGAAGCAGGTGGCTCTTGCCGGCGCCTTCGGCGCCCCACAGCCAAACGGTATCGGCGCCCCCCTGCGCAAGGTTGCGCACGTGCTCGACGGCTGCCTCATTGCTGCCCGTGACGAACGTGCCGAAGCTCGCGTGATCCGCTAGCGCCAACTCGAGCGGCAGCTGGCCCAACCGCCCTCTCCGGCTAGCGCGCGCCGTGGGCGACGCGCCAGGCGCGAGCACTCCACCGGAGCACGTAGTTCAGGCCGCTCACGATGCTCGTGAAAACCACGGCGGCGCCGAGCACGGTCAACGACACCTGCGGCGGCCACTCAAAGGCGGCGGACGTCAGCGTGAAGAAGACCATTCCGAGCTGGCAGGCCGTGTTGAGCTTGCTGATCGCTGCCGGCTCGCCCTGGACGGGCGCGATGAGCCACTGGTAGCAAATGGCCCCGAGCACGATGAGGACGTCGCGGCCGACGACGACGAGCGTCAGAGCGAGCGGCACCAGGCCGACGTAGGTCAACGAAGAGAACGCCGCGACGAGCAACAGCTTGTCGGCCGCCGGATCGAGCAGCCCTCCGATGCGCGTCTGCCACCCGAATCGCTTCGCGAGAAAGCCGTCGATCCCGTCGGATAAGCCGGCGACGACGAGGACGAGCAATGCGGCGGCATATCGGCCATCGACGACCCACAGGACGAGCGGAACGATGAGCACGATCCGCGCGATGGAAATGGCGTTCGGAAGGAACCGCAGGCTCATGGCGATCCGCCGTCGGGGACGACCTCGAAAACCATCCCTCCAGACGAGCTCGATTGAGCCGCCGGCCGCAGCACGCCACCGAGCGCGAGCACGCGCTCGAGCACGCGCGCGTCGCCGCGCGCCGCGACCCGCAACTGCAGAGTGCCGTTGCCGAACGACTCCACGTCGACGCGCTCGAGGACGCTCTGCCGCTCCAAGTAGCTCACGACGCGCCCGTAGTCAGCCGGCGTCAGCACGTTGTGCACGCTGAGCAATGCGACGCTCGCGCCGCCGACCGTGGCGAGATCCGCGGCATAGCGGTCGGCCGCCACGTCGATGCCGTCACGCACGCCGGCGATGGGCAGCGCCTGACGCTCGACGCCATGCACGAACAACCACTCGACTTCGTTGCCGAAGGTTCCGGGCCGTACCTCACCGATCAGCACGGCGTCGGCGCGATAGCGCACCGAGGCCGCGACGATGCGGTCCTCGAATCCGCCCGAGACGTCGATGAACGTGACAGCGTCGCGATCCTGCAGGTCGAGCAGCGGCCACGCGATCGGCAAGCCGCGCTCGTCGGCCGCTGCGACGATATCCTCGCGCACTACGCGGAGCAGCTCAGTCATCTGCGGCGTCGCCGGCGTGCCGAACTCGGCTACCTCGCCGGCTCCGAGCAACGCGCGGCCACCCACACCGTCGTCGACGGCGATCCACAGCAGCGTCAGCGGCCGCTCGGCTCCCCACACGGGCTGGCCGAGCTCCGTCAGCGTGCGCTCGACCTGGCCGCGGCTGAAACCGACGAGGGCACGGCCTTGCCGGTCGTCGCCGTAGGAGCTCAAGAACGGGCGCGGCGACGCGATCAAGGGTTGCAAAGCCGGCTCGAGTGGCGCATTTCGGCTACCCGTGATGCGAATCAACAGCCGCGCCATAGCCGCTTGCTCGGCCGCTACGCGTTGATCGGCGGCCGCGGCATCCGGTGTGACCGTAACCGTGTACAGGTTCGCGAACGTCGCCGCTGTGCTTGGCGGCATCCACAGCGCCGCAGCGGCGGCCACGGCGACGGGTGAGTGGCGCAGCAACGATGACAGGAGCCCCATACGATGTGCCCATGACCAGAGACGTCCCTTATTATAGCCGCCAACCCCCACACGCCTCGGTGCGACCGTGAGTCGATGACACGCCCCGCCACGCGCGTCGCCGTGCTGATCTCCGGCGAAGGGACCAATTTACAGGCATTGATCGATGCCGCGCAGGCCGAGCAGCTCGGCGCGCGAATCGTCGCCGTGGTCAGCAACAGGGCCGGCGCGCGCGGCCTCGAGCGAGCGAGCGGCGCCGGGATCGAGGCGCTATACCTGCCCGCCGCGCGGGGCCAGGGGCGCGCCGACTACGACGCCGCGCTGGCTGCATTGCTGGCTCCCCGCAGGCCGGACCTCATCGTCCTCGCGGGGTTCATGAGGATCTTCGCCCCGGCGTTCGTCGAGCTGTACGCCGGCCGAATGCTGAACATTCATCCGTCGCTGCTCCCGAAGCATCCCGGCCTCGACACGCACCGGCGCGTGCTCGAAGCCGGCGATAGCTGGCACGGCGCCACGGTCCACTTCGTCACGGCGGAGCTCGACGCGGGGCCGGCGATCATCCGCTATCGGCTGCCCGTCCGGCCCGGCGACACCGCCGCGTCGCTGGCACAGCGCGTCCACGTGGGCGAGCACATCATCCTCCCCCGCGCCGTGTCTTGGTTCGCAGCCGGTCGCTTGAGGCTCGAGGGCGGGTCCGTCATGCTTGATGGGCAGGCGCTACCCGCGCCCGTCTCGATCGACGAGGAAGGTGGGCTGAAGTGACTCGTTGGTGGTTGACCGCGGCCGCCCTCGCGCTGGCGGCACACGAAGCCAGAGGCGCCGACGCCGCCGTGGCGACGTACACCGCGACGTACAACGTCCACTACAAGGGCAAGGAAGCCGGGACGGCCGAGTTTAGCGTCGTCTATCTCGCGGACCGCGATCTCTACGAATTCACCTCGCGCATCCTCGCAAAAGGCCTGCTCAAGCTCGCGCGGCCGAAGCCTGCCATCGAGCGGAGCCAATTCCGCGTGGATGCCGAGGGCGTTCGGCCGCTCGAGTTCTGGTACGAGGATGGCAGCCGCTCCGGCGAGGACAACGTGCACATCGCGTACGACTGGCAGCGCCGCATCGCCACCGTCAGCGGCGGCGAAACACGCCGCGAGATCACCTTACCGGCGGCCGCGCTCGATCGCGCCACGTTGCAAGTCACGCTGATGCGCGATCTCGCCGCCACCGGCACCGCGCGCACGTACACCATCGCCGACGAGGATTCCGTTTCCGAGTACGCGTACACCGACAACGGCACGGCTACGACGACGACGGGCATCGGGCCAGTCGAAACCCGTGCCCTCACGCAGCAGCGCGCCGGATCTTCGCGCACGACGTGGCTTTGGGTTGCGCCGGAGCTTCGCTTCCTCCCCGTCCGCATCGAGCAGCGCCGCGACGGCGAGGTTCAGACGGCCTTCACGCTCGTCAGCGTCAGCGGGTTGACGCCTAGACCCTGACTGCGGGCCGTCTCAGGTGCGCGGCAACGTAACGCCGCGCTGGCCCTGGTACTTGCCGCCGCGGTCGGCGTAGCTCGTCTCGCAAACCTCGTCGGACTCGAAGAAGATCATCTGCGCGACGCCTTCGTTCGCGTAGATCTTCGCGGGCAGCGTCGTCGTGTTCGAGAACTCGAGCGTCACGTGCCCTTCCCACTCGGGCTCCAGCGGCGTGACGTTGACGATGATGCCGCAGCGCGCATAGGTCGACTTGCCGAGGCAAATCGTCAAGACGTTGCGCGGGATCCGGAAGTACTCGACGGTGCGCGCCAGCGCGAACGAGTTCGGCGGGATGATGCACACTTCGCCGGCCATGTCGACGAAGCTCGACTCGACGAACTTCTTCGGGTCCACGATCGCCGAGTTGATGTTCGTGAAGACCTTGAACTCCGGCGCGCAACGGACATCGTAGCCATAGCTCGACGTGCCGAACGAGATGACGCGATTGCCGCCGACTTCACGGACCTGGCTGGCCTCGAACGGCTCGATCATCTTCCGCTCCGCCGCCATGCGCCGGATCCAACGATCGGACTTCACGCTCATCAATTGTCCTCGACGGTGATTTTCGGAAAGAGGCGGCTGTAGTCCTTTGCGCGCGCGGCGAGCTCGCCCGCGGCACGCAGCGCAGTTTCCGTGAACGCGCGCGCGATCGGGCTCTTCGGATCCGCCGCGACCGTAGGCTTACCGTTGTCGGTCTCCTCGCGGATGCGGCGGTCGAGCGGCAGCGAGCCGAGCAGCGGCACGCCGTATTGATCGCTCAAGCTGCGCCCGCCGTGCTCGCCGAAAATTCGCTCCTCGTGACCGCAGCGGCTACAGATGTGCACACTCATGTTCTCGACGACGCCGAGCACGGGCACGTGCACCTTCTGGAACATCTCGAGCCCTTTCCGGGCATCCGCGAGCGCGATGTCTTGCGGGGTGGTGACGATGACCGCCCCGCTGACGGGCACGCGCTGCGCGAGCGTGAGCTGAATGTCGCCCGTGCCGGGCGGCATGTCGACGATGAGGTAGTCGAGATCGCCCCAGCGCGTTTGCGTGAGAAGCTGGTTCAGCGCCGACGTGACCATGGGGCCGCGCCAGGCCATCGGCTGCTGCTCGTCGACGAGGAAGCCGATCGACATCGCCTCGATGCCGTGTGCGACGAGCGGCTCGAGAAGCTTGCCGTCACGCGTCTCCGGGCGCCGACCCATGAGGCCCAACATGCGAGGCTGGCTCGGGCCGTAGATGTCGGCGTCGAGCAAGCCGACCTTCGCGCCCTCGCCCGCCAAAGCGAGGGCGAAGTTCACGGCCACGGTGGACTTGCCGACACCGCCCTTACCTGAAGCGACGGCGATGAGGTTGTGCGCTCCCGGCAACGGCTTCACTCCGTGCTGGACGGCGTGCGCGACGATCGCGGTGACAATCGAAAATTCGATCGGCGCCCCTGCAAGAACCGGCGCGCAATGCACGCGCAAGGCCTCGATCAGGGTCTCGCCGCTGGCGGCCAGGGGAAAGCCCAGTCGAATCGTGACGTGCCACACAGACTCGCGGCGTTCGAGGTCGAAGGCAGCACCGGGGCCGCCCAATGGCCGGCCGGTATGGGGAACGACGAAGCTGCCCAGGGCGTTTCGCAGATTCGAGCTGGCAGAATCCGTCATGACGGGCGACTCACGAAAGGGCGCGATTGTAACCTAATGCGGGCGGCGAGCCCGGCGCGAGAAACGACTGTAACGGCCACCGCAAACCTGTGATACGCGTTACATTTTGGCCAAAACCGTATGGCATAATTGCCGCCGTTGGGAAGACCATTATGTTCATACCCGGCTACCGCGTACGGCCGGGAGAACGAGTTTTTCGAGATATTTCTCACCGCTCACAGGGCACCCAAGTCTGCGAGGCCGATGAATTTTCTAACCGCCCTACACGCCGATCGGCTCATCGCGCAGATTCGTGAGGAACCCGACCCTGCCTCGGCCAACGGCAAGAAGCTGTTCACCAAGCTTGGAGGGCTGGGCACGGGCGCCATTCCGAAGATCCTCGAGGCGCTCGCTTCGGCCGACAAGCGCCAGACTGCCGAGTATGTGGAGATCTTGAGCAGCCTCATCAGCGACAAGACGCTGCCCCTGATCACGCGCGGCCTCGCCGACGCCGATCCCCGGACGGTCTCGGGCACCGCTTGGGCGCTATCGAGCAACAAGCGCTACAACGTCAACCGGCTCGTCGACTTGCTCGGCGAAGACGATTACTCGAAGGCCGGCATCGTCGAGGTGCTCCAGGCGCACAAGGAACGCCTCAACGTCCGCCAACTGCTCGCCCAGATCTACTTCTTGCAGCCGAGCGAGAAAGCCGCCGTCTTCAAGCTCATCGACGAGGTCACGACCGAAGAGATGGTCCCCGATCTGCTGGCGCGTATCGACGGGAAGGATCCCCTCGTCAAGACCCATTTGATCAACGTCCTCGCGCGCTTCGATACCCCCGAAGTCAACAAAGCGCTCAAGGAAGCGCTGCGTGACAGCAACAAGCTCGTCCGAGGCGCCGCGCTCTCCGGCATCGCCCGCTCCAAGACGAGCATCGACGTCGGGCTCGTATCCGGCCTGCTGCTCGACCCCGATCTCGACGTCATGAACAAGGCGGTCGACGTCATCATCCAGCTGAACCATCCCGAAACGGCCAAGTACCTCATGGAGGCCTTGAAAGCCGAGAACGAATTCAGCCGCCGGTCCGCCGTCGAGATCCTGAATGCGATCGGCACGACGCACAGTATCAAGTATCTGCTCGAAACCGTGTCCGATGAGGACTGGTGGGTGCGGTCGCGCGCCTCCGACGCCTTGGCGCGCATCGGCGGGCCGCGGGTCGTGGACGCCGTGCTCGATCTCATCAAAGACAAAGACGAGAACATCCGCCGCGCGGCGATCGAGATTCTCGTCGTCTGCCGCGACAAGCGGGCCGTCGACCGGCTCATCGAGGCCACGAAGGACAAGGATTGGTGGGTCAGCGAGCGCGCCGCCGACGCATTGTCCGAGCTCGGCGACGCGAAGGCGCTGCCGGCTTTGCTCGAGATGATGGCGAAAAACAATCGCTCGCTGCCCGTCGCGATTGCGGCGGCCGGCAAGCTCGGTAATCACAAGATCCTCGACAAGGTCTTGCCGTACCTGCAACGACCCGAGAAAGAGGTTCGCGTCGCGGCCATCACCGCCGTCGCGCAACTGGCGGGCGAGCAGCAAGCCGAAGCCGTGCGCCAGCCGCTGCAGCAAAGCGCGCAAGGTGCCGACGAGACGGTGCAGCGCGCCGTCAGCAAAGCGCTCCAGAAGCTCGACGGTCGCCTCAGCCCAAGCGGGCGGTTCACGGGCACGGCGACGCTGGGCGCCGGTCCGGCCGCGACTACCACAGCCCCGCCGCCGCCGGCGCCGGCGCCGGCGCTGGCGCCTAGCCCGCAAGGGCGAACGACTCTGACGCGCGCCGCTCCACCCACGTCCGCAACCTCGACGGCGCGCACGCTGCTCGTCGAGGGAGCCGACGATGCGGCAGTCGAGCCGCCGCCTGCCGAAGCGCCCTCGTTCGATTTGGGCGCGCTGCAGAACGGCGACATGATCGAGGGCCGCTACAAGTTCATCCAGAAGATCGGCAAAGGCGCATTCGGCACCGTCGTCCTCGTCGAGGACACCGTCGTCGAGGAGCGCTTGATCCTCAAGTTCTTGAACGCCAACGTCTCATCCGACGAGGAGATGCTGAAGCGCTTCGTGCACGAGCTGCGTTACTCACGGCGCATCACGCACAAGAACGTCATCCGCATCTACGACTTCTTGTACGTCGGCGGCAGCTACGCGATCTCGATGGAGTATTTCCCGTCGCACACGCTCGGGACGGAGATCGCCAACGAGAGACCGATGCCGCCCAAGAAGGCCGTCGGCTACGGAACCGACATCTGCATCGGCATGAGCGTCGCCCACCAACAGGGCATCATTCACCGCGACTTGAAGCCGGCCAACATCCTCATCAATGAAACGGGCTTGCTCAAGATCGTGGACTTCGGCGTCGCCGCCGCCGCCAAGAGCGGCGACACGCAGCTCACGAAGACGGGCTATGTGATCGGCTCCCCGAAATACATGGCTCCCGAGCAGATCCTCGGCAAGAAAGTCGACGAACGCGCCGACATCTACAGTCTCGGCGTCATCATGTACGAGATGCTGGCCGGCAACCCGCCGTATAGCCGCGGCGACCACATGTCGGTGATGTATCAGCACGTGCAGGGCAAGGCCCAGCCCCTCAACGACGCCAATCCGAAGGTACCGCGCGATCTCGCCGACGTCGTCACGAAGACCATGCAGGTCGACAAGCTCAAACGTTACGCGTCGATGGAAGAGCTGCGCGTCGCACTCGAAGCCGCCGCGGCGTCGATCAGGTAACTCACCATGGCACGTATCGACGCGTTCTTGAAGTTGGGCTTGGCGCAGGGATGCTCGGATATCCATCTCGCCGTCGGCGTCCCGCCAATGCTGCGCCTGCACGGCGACCTCATGCCGATCAAGTTCCGCGACCTCGGGGACACGGAGCTCGAGGGCTACGTCGACGAGATCCTGAGCGACTCGCAGCGCGCCCGGTTCCGGGGGAAGCAGGACATCGACTTCTCGTACGTCAGCACCGACGGCGGACGGTTTCGCGTCAACGTCTTTCACAAAGCGACGGGCGTCGGCGCGACGTTCCGCAACATCCCGAGCGTGGTCCCGAGCTTGGATAGCCTCGGCCTGCCGCCGATCCTGCACAAGTTCTGCGACCTGCATCAGGGCATGGTGCTCGTGACGGGCTCGACGGGCACGGGCAAGTCGACGACGCTCGCGGCGATGATCGATCACATCAACACGACGAGCAACTCGAACATCATCAGCCTCGAGGACCCGATCGAGTTCGTGCACAGCAGCAAGCGCAGCCAGATCATCCAACGCGAGCTCGGCACTCACATACCGAGCTTCGCCGAGGGCGTGCGCGCCAGCTTGCGCGAGGATCCCGACGTCATCCTCGTCGGCGAGCTACGCGACGGCGAGACGATCAGCATGGCGATGACGGCGGCGGAAACAGGGCACCTCGTGCTCGGCACACTGCATACGACGAGTGCCGTGAAGTCGATCGACCGCATCATCGACGCGCTGCCCGGCGACCAGCGCGAGCAGACGAAGAGCTTCCTCGCCAACAGCCTGCATGCCGTCGTCACGCAGAATCTCATCAAGACACCCGACCTGCGCGGCCGGCGCGCCGTCGTCGAGATCATGGTCATGAATCGCGCAATCGCGAAGCTCATTCAGACCGAGCAGACGCACCAGATCCCCGCGCAGTTGCAGACGGGCAAAGATCAGGGCATGCAGCCCATGGACTTGGCCCTCCTGAACGCGATCACGGCCAAGCTCGTCGATCCCGA
>Ga0190271_10000766_pt1 | contig 16929 bp, 20 predicted proteins | sample Popmic356T_FD_133747 | JGI IMG/M metagenome (GOLD analysis project Ga0190271, IMG submission 133747) | Populus adjacent soil microbial communities from riparian zone of Weber River, Utah, USA - 356 T | ecosystem: Environmental > Terrestrial > Soil > Riparian zone | place: USA: Utah | collected...
GGTTAGCTATCGGCCCCGTGCGGCACCGCGTTCCCGCAGACGTTCTTCTCCTCGTCACGGTCCTGTTCTGGAGCTTCAACTTCACGGTCGTGAAGTACGCGCTCACGCACGGGTGGGAGCCGCTCGCCTACTCCTCGCTCCGGTTCGCGGCCGCGGCGGTCCTCTTCTCTGCGTTCACCTACACGCGCGAGCACACGCTGCGGGTGGCGCGCGTCGACGTGCGCTTCATGCTCCTCGTCGCCGCACTCGGCATCTGGCTGAACCCGCTCACCTTCACCTACGCGGTGAAGCTGACGACGGCGGCGACGGTGGCGCTGATGTTCGGGACGCTGCCGATCTTCGTGGCGCTCATCGCGGTCGCCTTCCGGCTCGAGCGCCCGCATGCCCGCCACTGGGCGGCCACGGTCGTCTCCTTCCTCGGGGTGGGACTCGTCGCCGCGGGGGCCTCGAGTGGGCTGAGCGGCGACCTGGGCGGAATCCTGCTCGGGCTCGGAGCGTCCGTCACCTGGGCCGGCTACTCGGTCGCCATGGGACCGCTCATGCAGCGCTACTCGCCCTACCGGATCAGCGCCTTCATGCTCATCGCCGGTTCGATCCCGCTCATCGTCACCGCCGCCCGCCAGATCGCCGAACAGGACTGGGCCGCGCTGGAGCCGCTCGCGTGGGCCTGCTTCTTCTACAGCCTCTTCTTCAGCCTCGTCTTCACCAACATCATGTGGTTCACAGCCATCGACCGGGTCGGTGCCGCGCGGGCCTCGCTCTACGCGAACCTGCAGCCGTTCCTGGGCGCCTTTTTTGCGCTTGTGGTGCTGTCGGAGGAGATGAGCCTGCTCCAGTTCATCGGCGGCGCGATCATCGGCGCGGGGATTCTGGTGGCGCGCGAAGCCCGGCCGCCCGCTCCGTCGCCGGACTGAGCCCTGCCCTAGAATCTCCTGTGTGATCGGGCAGTGGAGCCGCGGCTCCGGGACATGAGCTGAACGAGTCAGGACGGCTACACTCTGCGAAGCACGAGCGAGGTACGGCTGGCGCCACGCGCCTTCCAACCCGTTCGAGTACGTGGGAAGGGAGGTGTTGATATGGCGACAGGAACCGTGAAGTGGTTCAACGACGCGAAGGGCTACGGCTTCATCGCGCCGGACGAGGGGTCGAAGGACCTCTTCGTCCACTTCTCCAACATCGCGGGCGAGGGCTTCAAATCTCTCAGCGAGGGCTCCAGGGTCGAGTACGAGGCCCGTGAGGGGACCAAGGGCCCCGAGGCGACCAACGTCATCCCGATCGAGGGCTGAGCCCTGAGGCTCTGCACGTTTCAGGCGGGCGGCCGGGAGGCCCCCGGGCGAGTCGAGGGGGATCGAATCGTCGAGATCGAATCCCCCTCGCTCGCGGCCTGGCTCGAGCACGGCGGCGGCGACGTCGGCGAGCACGCGCTCGCCGACGTGAAGCTCGTCGCTCCCATTCCGCGCCCGCCGTCCGTGCGCGACTTCTACGCCTTCGAGCGCCACGTGGCGAGCGCCCGGGTGCAGCGCGGGCTCGAGATGGCGCCGGAGTGGTACCAGCTCCCGGTCTTCTACTTCGCGAACCCGGCCGCCGTGAGCGGGCCGGAGGAAGAGATCCATTTCCCGCCCGAGAGCGCGGCCTGGGATTACGAGCTCGAAGCGGCGGCGGTCGTCGGCCTCGGTGGGCGGATCGCCGGATTCACGGTCATGAACGACTGGTCCGCTCGCGACCTCCAGAAGATGGAGATGGCGGTCGGCCTCGGCCCGGCCAAGGGCAAGGACTTCGCGACGAGCCTCGGCCCCGTCCTCGTCACACTGGACGAGCTCGGCGACCTTCGCCTCGAGATGGTCGCGCGGGTGAACGGTGAGGAGCGCTCGCGCGGGAACATGGGCGACATCCACTGGCCGTGGGAGGAGCTCGCCGCGCACGCCGCGCGAAACACGCGCCTGCTTCCGGGCGACCTGCTCGGCTCGGGGACCGTCGGCACCGGCTGCATCCTCGAGCACGGCGACGGCCGCTGGCTGCGACCCGGCGACGTCGTCGAGCTGGAGATCGAGGGCATCGGAGTGCTGCGAAACGTGGTCGGCGGCGCCTCGGACACTCCCGACAGGGATTCGTGACGATTTCGGCCCAGTGCGCGCGCAACGCGTACGGCGGACCGCGATAGCCTGGACTCAGGGGGCCTTCGCGCCCCCTCCCCGGGGGTCGGGGCGCAGCGGGCGCTCGAAGAGTGTCGAGAGGACGATCTGGGTCTGCGTGCGCAGGACGCCTCGGTGCTCACGGATGCGCTCGAGCAGGCGCTCGAGGTGGCCGGTGTCCGACGCGCGGACGACGAGGACGGCGCTCGCCTCGCCCGCGACGGTGTACGCGGCAACGACCTCCGGATGGCCCTCGACGGCGTCGCGCACCTCGTCCGCCGCCATCGTGCCCTCGCAGTAGAGCGACACGACCGCCTGCATCGACCAGCCGAGGAGAGCAGGGTCGAGGACCGCTGTGTACCCGGTGATCAGGCCGGCGGCCTCCAGCCGGTCGACCCGGCGCTTCACGGCGGGAGCCGAGAGCCCGACCGTCTGGCCGATGTCGCGGAACGATCGGCGGGCACCTTCCCGGAGCAGCGCAACGATCTGCTGGTCGATCTCGTCCATCAGGGCCGTCCGAGGGCTCAAAGCGCAACGAACGGCGGTTGTGTCCGGCAGATCACGTTGCCATCATTGCAGGAACGTCGGAGGAAGGAGCGCCAAGCGATGTCGACACAGCTGGAGAGGAACGCGCAGGGTTCGGCCGCCGATGCGATGCCGCTGCTCGGGCTCGACCACGTCGAGCTCTGGGTAGGGAACGCGACGCAGGCCGCGCATTACTTCGTGACCGCCTACGGTTTCCGTGAGTCCGCCGCGGCCGGGCTCGAGACGGGGCTGCGCGATCGCGCGTCTCGCGTCGTCGAGCACGGGAACGTGCGCCTGGTCCTGACCGCTCCGCTCGTTGGCACGAGCCCGGTGGCCGCGCATGTCGCCGCGCACGGCGACGGCGTCCACTCGCTGGCGCTCGCCGTCCCGGACGCGCGCGCTGCCTACCGCACGGCGCTGGAGCGCGGGGCGCGCGGAGTCGAGGAGCCCATCGAGCTCGAGGACGAGCACGGCGTTGTCCGGCTTGCAGCCATCGCCACTTACGGCGAGACCGTTCACACCTTCGTCGAGCGGGGTGCCTACTCCGGCTGCTTCCTTCCTGGCTACGCCCCGCTCGATGCGGGCAAGGATCTCGGCCTGTTCACCGAGCTCGACCACGCCGTCGGGAACGTCGAGCTGGGACGGATGGACGAGTGGGTCTCCTTCTACGAGCGCGTCCTCGGCTTCACCGAGATGCTCGCCTTCACCGACGAGGACATCTCCACGGAGTACTCCGCGCTCATGTCCAAGGTGGTGGCGGACGGCGAGGGACGCATCAAGTTCCCGATCAACGAGCCGGCCGAGGGGAAGCGCAAGTCGCAGGTGGACGAGTACCTCGAGTTCTACGGCGGCCCTGGGGTGCAGCACATGGCCGTGCAGACGCAGGACATCGTCGCGGCCGTGCGCGAGCTCAAATCCCGCGGCGTCCGCTTCCTCGCCACGCCGACGACCTACTACGACGACGTCGCCGAGCGCGTCGGCGAGATCGAAGCCGATTACGCGGAACTCGCCGAGTTGGGTATCCTCGTCGACCGAGACGACGAGGGCTATCTCCTGCAGATCTTCACCAAGCCGATCGGCGACCGGCCCACGATCTTCTTCGAGTTGATCGAGCGCCACGGCTCCCGCGGCTTCGGCGCCGGCAACTTCAAGGCGCTCTTCGAGGCGCTCGAGCGCGAGCAGGAGCTCCGCGGGAACCTGTAGCCGCCATGCCGACCTACGTCAGCCGGGGCCGCGTTCCGCGCAAGCGGCACATCCAGTTTCGCGAGAACGGAACGCTCCTGACCGAGGAGGTCATGGGCCTCGAGGGCTTCTCCGGGAACGAGTCGATCCTCTACCACCTGCACTCGCCCTGCCGCGTCCAGGAGGTCGCGTCGTTCGAGCCGATCGTCCGCGATGAGTGGGTGCCCGACGGCCACGCGCACCGCCACCTCCGCACTCACGAGGTCGAGCCCGGAGGAGACGCGATCGGCGGGCGCCGGCTGCTGATGTGGAACGACGACGTCGAGATCGAGCTCTGCCGCCCGACCGAGCCGATGGACTTCTTCTACCGCAACGGCGAGGGCGACGAGGTCGTCTTCGTCCACGAGGGGAGCGGCACGCTCGAGTCGATCTTCGGCGACCTTCCCTACAAGGAAGGCGACTACATCGTCATCCCGCGCGGCACGACCTACCGCTTCGTGCCCGAGGGCGAGCAGCGCCACGTCGTCTTCACCTCGCCGGGCCTGATCGAGATCCCGCGCCGCTACCGGAACGAGTACGGCCAGCTGCTCGAGCACGCGCCCTACTATCACCGCGACCTGCATGCGCCCACGGAGCTGCGCACGCACACCGACCGCGGCGAGCACGTCGTCAAGCTGCGTATCAAGGACGGGTTCCAGACGTACGTGCTCGACTACCACCCGTTCGACGTCGTCGGCTGGGACGGCTACGTCTACCCGTGGACGTTCAACATCCGCGACTTCGAGCCGATCACCGGGCGGATCCACATGCCGCCGCCGTCGCACCAGACCTTCCAGGGACGGAACTTCGTCATCTGCTCGTTCTGCCCGCGCAAGCTGGACTTCGATCCCGAGGCGATCCCGATCCCGTACCACCATTCGAACCTGAACAGCGAGGAGATGATCTATTACGTGGACGGCAACTTCTCCTCGCGCAAGGGCATCGAGGTCGGCTCGGTGACCCTGCACCCGTCCGGCATCCCGCACGGGCCGCACCCGGGCCTCGCCGAGAAGTCGATCGGGCTGACGGAGACCCACGAGTACGCGGTCATGTGCGACACGTTCCATCCGCTCCGGCTGAGCGCGCTCGCGCGCGACCTCGACGACCCGGCCTACGCGTACTCCTGGTTCGAGGCCGGCGACGGCGCGACCGCGCACGAGGACCCGGCGGGAGTCACGAGCCACCTTTGAGCGGGCGGACGCTGGTCGTCGACTTCGACGGCACGATCACCGAGCAGGACCTCCTCGACACGATCGCCCAGGTCTTCGGGGACGAGGAGGTCTACAAGGAGGTCGACGAGGGCCTCGACGACCACTCGCTCACGCTCAACGAGGTGATCCGGCGCGAGTTCGAGCCGGTGCGCGCCCCGCTCGTCGAGGTGCGGGACTGGGTGCTCGAGAACGTGCGCGTTCGGCCCGGCTTCCGCGACGTGGTCGAGCTCGCGCGCCAGCGCGGCTGGCGGTTCGTCATCGTCTCGTCGGGCTTCCGCGAGCTGATCGAGCCGGTGCTCGAGCGCGAGGGCCTCACCGGCGTCGAGCTGATGTCGAATTCGCTCGACCCCGACCCGGAGGGCTGGAAGGTGCAGTTCCGGGTCTCGGAGACGTGCGAGGTCTGCGGCCAGCCGTGCAAGCGCTCGACGGCGGCCGCGCTCGCAGACGGGACCGAGCTCGTCTACATCGGCGACGGCTACTCCGACCGCTGCGCCGCCGAGTCCGCCGATCTCGTGTTCGCGCGGCGCGGCCTGGCGAGCTACCTGGAAGAGCGCGGCGTGCCCTTCGAGCGCTTCGAGGACTTCCATTCCATCGCTCGCCGTCTCGCTTCCTGAGCCGTTCGACTTCGGGCTCTCGACGGAGCGATACCGCGCGTTCGGGCAGGATCTGGCGAACCTCTGGCACGACGGCGGCCTCCACCGCGTGCTCGACGGCCGGGAGGTGCGGATCGAGCCGGCTCCGGGGGGCGTGTCGGTCGCGAGCGCGACCGCCGAGCTCGCGCAGCCCGTGCGCCGCTACCTGGGCGGGCCGTTCGACCTCGACGCCTTCGCCGTCTTCGCCGCCACGGAGCCCGTGCTGGCGGAGGTCGTCCCGGCCCTGCGCGGCTTCAGGCCGCCCCTCGTCCCCGACCCGTTCGAGACGCTCGTCACCTCGATCACGGCGCAGCAGATCTCGCTCCGCGCAGCGGCGAGCATCCGCAACCGGCTGATCGAGACGTTCGGCGAGCGACACGAGGTCGCCCACGCATTCCCGTCCCGGGAGCGCCTCGCCCTCGCGCCGCCCGAGGGGCTCGTCGCGGTCGGCTTCTCGCGCCGCAAGGCCGAGTACGTCGTGGGGCTGGCCCGGTCGGAGCTCGACCTCGACGGGCTCGCGCTGCTCCCGGACGACGAGGTGCGCGCTCGCCTGGTGGCGCTGCCGGGGATCGGCGACTGGACGGCCGACTGGTTCCTCGCCCGGCACCTTGCGCGGGCCGGCGCCTGGCCTGCCGGCGACCTGGCACTGCGAAAGGCGGTCTGGCGCTTCTACGGCGACGACGCCGACATGCGGGCGGTCGGCGAGCACGTCGCGCCGTTCGCCAATCTGTCGGCGCACTACCTGCTCGTCGCCCATAGGGTTCACGGCTGATGGCGTACGAGGCGCACGTCGAGGGAGCTCCCAGCGAGGAGGCCGTCCGCCGCCTGATCGAGGAGGCGCGCGCGGACGGCGCGGACGTGGTCGAGATCGAGACGACCCACGAGGACGGCGATGCCTGGATCAGGGCCGGGTTCACCGAGACCGCCCGCGTGCTCCAGGCACCGGTCGACGCGCTCGAGGAGCACCTCGGCGCGCGCGAGCAGCCGTCGTTCGGCTCACTCCACGTGCAGACCGACGACGTCGACGCGGTCGTCCGCGCAGTGCGCCAGTTCGTCCCGCGGCTTCCGGGCGGGTCGCAGGGAAGCGTCGTGCTCCCGCCGGCGGACGGCTGGACGTCGGCCTACGACGAGCTCACCGACCGCGAGCCCGAGATGCTGCGTCGCCTCGCGCGCGAGATCTCCGACCGGATGGGCGCCTTCGTGCTGACGATGGGCCTCGAGGAGGGTCGGATCGTCCGCTACGTCGCGCTCGAGCGCGGCCGCGTGGTGGACGAGTACCTCTCGGTCCCCGAGCACTACGGGCCGCTGCCCCCCGGCGAGGTGATCGCGCTCGGCGCAAACCCGCGCCTGATGGCCCGCCTCACCGGCGCCGATCCCGACGCGGTGCGCGCATTCGCCCGCACCGCCGGCTCGCCCGCCGAGTTGCCGCCGGCAGGCGAGCTGCTCGCCGAGCTGGCGCGCCTCTTCGGTGTCCCGCAGGCCGCGCACGGCTACCCCGAGGTGTCCGACCGGCCGGACGCGATCGTCATCCCCAGGGCCTAGCCCCTCAGAAGCCTGCGGCGCGGCCGTCCTTGCGGCGGTCCGACCCGCCGACCCAGCCGGCCTCGCTCCGGAGGATCGCCTGGCCGCCGCCGAAGAGGCGGTGATCCGTGCTCGGGACGGAACGGAGGCCGAGTGCCTCGACCTCGGCGGCGCGCTCCCACAGGCCCTTCTCCAGGAGGACGTCGCCGCGATCCACCCGGAAGCGCGGGCGGTCGAGGGCCGTCTGCGGGTCGAGCCCGCTGTCCACCAGGGCCGAGACCAGCTGGACGTGCGCCTGGGCCTGGATGAACCCGCCCATGACGCCGAACGGCCCCAGCGGGGATCCGTCGCGGAGCAGCATGCCCGGAATGATCGTGTGGTACGGGCGGCGGCCCGGCTCGACCGCGCCGGACACGGCGAAGCAGGCGCCGCGGTTCTGCAGGACGACGCCGGTCCCGGGGGCGACGACCCTGCTTCCGAAGCCTTCGAACAAGCTCTGGATCAAGGAGACCGCCATCCCGTCGCCGTCCACGGTGCACAGGTAGACGGTGCCACCGGCCGGCTCGCGAACGGCCGCGGCGGCGTCACGCCGGCGCGGTGCGAGCGCGGCGGGCTCGAGCAGGTCGCCGACCTCGGCACCGTCGCGAACGCGCTGGAACGCGTCCTCGAGCGCGAGGCGCACGCACTCCACCTGGGCGCCGAGCGACGGCTCGCCGAGGGCGAGGAGCCCGAGGCCCTCCAGAGCCGCAACGCCCTGTGTGGGTGGAGGCAGCTCGCAGACGGTGGTCCCGCGGTAGTCCACGGTCAGCGGCTCGACCCAGCGAGGCTGGTAGCCGGCGAGGTCCTCCTCCGCCAGCCAGGTCGACGAGACAATCGCGTGCGCCACCTCGCCGCCGTAGAGCGCCGCGGGCCCGTCCTCCGCGATCCGCCGCAGGGTCGCGCCCAGCGCCGGAAAGCGCACGCGATCGCCCTCGCGAGGCACCGGGCCGAGCTCCGGCGGCGCGCCCACCCATGCCGCGGCCGTGATCGGCTGGACGACGAAGCCCTCCTCCGCCGCAGTGATCGCATCCGCGAGCAGCGTGTCGAGGTCGAAGCGGGCGAAGCGGGAGGCGAGCATGGCCCAGCCGCCGACGCTGCCGGGCACGGTCACCGAGCGCGGACCGGTCGCGGCCACCGGCTCCGCGTGATCGGCTGCGAGCGGGGCCGGCCCGGCCGCGTCGAGGCCGTGGAGCCGCTCGCCGTCCCAGACGAGCGCGAACGCGTCGCCTCCGATGCCTGTCGACATGGGCTCCGTGACGCAGAGGACGGCGGCGGCCGCGATCGCGGCGTCGACCGCGTTTCCGCCCAGTTGGAGCGCCCGGAGAGCCGCCGTGGTTGCGTCGGGCTGGCTCGTCGCGGCCATGGCCGTCGGCGCGACAGTGGCGGGTCGGGCGGGGGCGAGCCGGATGGCCATGGCGCGGATAGCATCGCACCGTGCCGCGCCCCGCCGTCCTGCTCCTGCACGCCTTCCCGCTCGATGCGAGCATGTGGGACGGGATCGCGCCTTCGGTCGTCGACGCCGGATACGAGGTCGTCGCGCCGGATCTGCCCGGTCAGGAGCTCGAGCTCGGTTTCCCCGCGTGGGCGCGGCGCGTGCTCGCTCTCGTCGAGGGGCCGTTCGTCCCAGTCGGCTCGTCGATGGGCGGCTACCTCGCCTTCGAGCTCTGGCGGCAGGCGCGGGAGCGCATTCCTGCTATGGCCCTCATCGGAACGCGAGCGACCGCCGACTCGCCGGAGCAGCGCCTCGCACGGGACGACTCCATCCGGCTCCTCGGCGAAGCCGGCCGCGAGCCCTTCTGGAAGGAGCTGGCGCCGCGGCTGTTTGCCAGGGGCGTCGACCCCGCCGTCGTCGCGCGCGCCCACGCGCTCGCGCTCGCGCAGCCGATCACGGCGCTCGTCACCGTGCAGGAGACCATTCGCGACCGGGTCGACTCGCGCCCGACTCTGGAGGCGATCGACGTGCCGGTGCTCGTCCTGGTCGGCGAGGAGGACCGGCTGACGCCGGCGGCCGACGCCGAGGCGATGGCGGCCGCGCTCACGAGTGCGCGCTTAACGCGCATCTCGGACGCCGGCCACCTCGCCCCTCTTGAGCGACCCGAGACCGTTGCCCGGGAGCTCGTGACTTTCCTGAACGAGGTAGCGCCTTGACCGCCAACGAGCTGGCTGCGCTCCTGGAGCGCAACGAGGTCGACCTGCTCGACGTCCGTTCCGCGGAGGAGTACGAGGGCCTCGCTGGCTACCCGTGCGACCCGGTCCAGGGTCACATCCCGGGCGCGCTAAACCTCGACCTGAACGAGCTCTACGCGGTTGGCGGCGACCAGGCCGCAGTCAGGCGGTACCTCGCCGAGCGCGGGATCGCCGAGGGCCGGCGTGTCGTCACGTACTGCCATTCGGGCCAGCGCTCCGAGCTGGCGGCCGCGCTTCTGCGAGCGGCGGGCGTCGACGCGGTCAACTACGAGGGCTCGTGGCACGAGTGGTCGCGCCGCGAGACCCCCGCGTAGTCTCCGCGAAGGCCAGGAACCGGCCGCACAGCTCCCGCCCGAACGCGTTCCACGCGGCTATGTGCGTCTCGGTCTCGGCGAGGAGCGCGGGAACGTCGACCTGGCCATCCTCTCGCGGGTCGTACGACCGCGTCCAGTGCTCGATGCTCGCGTGCGTAACCTCCGGATGGAACTGGACGCCCCAGGCGGCCCGGCCTGCGCGGAAGGCCTGGAGACTGCGCTCGCTGCGGGCCAGCGGAACGGCGCCATCGGGCTCCTCGAAGTGGTACAGGTGCCACTGGAAGGAGGGGAAGCGCGCGGGCAGGCCCGAGAAGACCGGGTCGGCCGCGGCCTCGGGCGTGAGCTCGACGTCGATCCAGCCGATCTCCGGGCTGGGGAGGCGGCGCACATGGCCGTGGAGCGCCTTCGCGAGCAGCTGCCCCCCGAGGCAAACGCCGAGGACCGGGACCTCGCGGGCAACCAGCCGCTGCAGGAGGCGCCGCTCGTCGCCCAGCCAGCCATGGCGGTCTTCCTGGTCGACGTGCATCGCGCCGCCGAAGACGAGGAAGGCACCGTAGTCCTCGACCGGCGCCGGCGGCGCCGGGCTCGCGGAGACGACCCACTCGTCGAGTTCGTGGCCTGCCTCGAGGACGGCGTCGTCGAACACCCCGCCGGCCGCATCGGTCTGGTGGACGAGCGACAGAACGCGCATCGGCTTTACGTTACGCGATGGCGAACCCACACGTTCGGCTCCCAGTAGGAGCCGAGATCGGCCTCGCGGTCGATCTCGAGCGGGGCGAGGCAGTGCGGAAAGACGAACGTGCCGCTCTCCGGAAACGGCGTCTTCGTCCACTCCTCCCACTCGACCACCGTGCCGGTGATGCGGAGCGATCGCGGCACCGGCCGCAGGATCTCCGCGCCGAGGCGGATGTGGAGCCGGATCCACGGGTCAAAGGGGAGGCCGTCCTCGCGCGTCCAGAAGGCATACCGCTCGATGGGCGTGAGCGGGTAGCGCTCCTTCCACGTGGGCCGCAGCGGCGCGATCAGGTTGCCGAAGCCCTGTCCTGCCGCGATGTCGCGCATCGCACCGATCATCGTCCGGGAGTGGCCGCCGCCCTGGTACTCCGGCGGGATCTCGATCGCCAGCGCCGAGAGCGTGTTCGGCTCGCCGCGGCTCGCGTGGAGGCCGACGGCGCCGTCGAGCGCGGCGTCGATCCCTGCCGGAAGCCCGGCGACGGTGCCGTCCCATGCCAGGGGGATCGAGTGCCCATGTGCGAGCGCCAGGTCGCGCTCCTCGTCGTAGAGGGCGAACTGGAAGTCGCGGAAGTCCTCGTCCAGTCGGCTCCAGTGCTGCCCGAGCACGTCCCCCTTCTCGTTGTACGTCGGCCAGACCCCCGTGACCTGCTCGTAGGAGCGCTCCCAGAGATCGGGCCGCTCCGCGCTCGTGTGGACGCGGATGCTCACGCGGCCGCGGCACCCCGCAGCGCCGCCTGGAGCTCCGCCGCCGCGGGCCCGGGGCGGCCGTCGCCGACCGGCTTTCCGTCGAGCTCTATTGCCGGCATCACCTCGCGGATCGAAGACGACGTGAAGGCCTCCTCCGCCCCCGCCAGCTCGTCCACCGGGTAGCGGCCCTCGTGCACCGTGTAGCCGAGCTCGCCGGCGGCCTCGACGAGGGTCGCGCGCGTGAGGCCGGCGAGGATCCCGAGCTCGAGCCCGGGCGTGAAGAGGTCACGGCCCGTGCGCCACCAGACGTTCGTGACCGGGCCCTCGAGCACGATGCCGCCGACCGCGAGGAAGACGGCGTCGTCCGCGTTGCGCCGCCGCGCCTCAGCCTCGGCGGCCATGTTGACCGCGTAGCTGGTCGACTTGACGCCGCCGAGCAGCCAGGGCGCATCCGCGCGCACGGCCGGTTCGATGCCGAGCTGGATGCCGATCAGACGGACGCCTCGCGCGCGGCGAAGGTCGAGGTCGCTCGGGAGCGTCGAGACCATGGCGAGCGCGGTAGGGAACCCGCCGCCCTCGCGGCCGGGGGTGATGTAGAGGCGCAGGACGGAGTCCGGCTCGCCGGAGGCGTCCAGAGCCTCGCGCACGATGCCGCGGAAGCCGACGACATCGACCGCGGGGAGGCCCAGCCGTTCCGCGGAGCCGGTGAGCCGCTCGAAGTGGTCGTCGAGCCGAAACGGCCGGCCGTCGTAGACGCGGATCGTCTCGAAGGCCGCCCGCCCGCGCAGGAAGGCCTCGTCGTCGGCGTGGAGGACGGGCTCGGACGGGTCGACGAGCCCGCGACCGCCGACGGCCAGCGCCAGGACGGTCACCGGGCGACTGCCTCGGGCACTGCGCTCCCGACGGCCGCGAGCAGAGGCCGCGCTTTCACCCACGACTCCTCGATCTCGGCCTGCGGTTCGGAGTCCCAGACGATGCCGCCGCCCACCCAGAGGTGGATCTCGCCGTCGGCGACCGCGAAGGTTCGAATGGTCAGCGCGAGGTCGAGGTCACCGTTCGACCGGATCCGGCCGAGCGCGCCCATGGACGCCCCTCGGCCGACGGGCTCCAGCGCGGCGATGTGGTCGAGGGCCGAGATCTTGGGTGCACCGGTGACGGACCCGCCTGGGAAGACGGCGGCGAGCAGCTCGGCCAGGCCGACGCCGTCGCGCAGGCGCCCCTCGACCGTCGTGACCATGTGGGTCACGCCGGCGAGCTCGTGCTCAGCCATCAGGTCGGGCCAGCGCACGGAGCCGGGCTCGCAGACCCGCGAGAGGTCGTTGCGCTCGAGGTCGACGATCATCACGTGCTCGGCGGCGTCCTTCTCGGACTCGCGCAGCTCACCGTGGACGCCGGCCGGCCGCGTGCCCTTGATCGGCTTCGTCCAGACCCGGTCGCCGCGTCGCGCCAGGAAGAGCTCGGGCGAGCCTGAGACGATCGTCCAGCCGTCGCCGGCGAGCGGGTCGGCGTGGAGCGGGCGGAGCGGCGCGAGGCTCGGAGCGAGCCCGGCCGGATCGCCCTCGAAGGGAGCGCGCAGGTGCTGGACGAGGTTGACCTGGTAGACGTCGCCGCGCGCGATCGCGTCCTGGACGGCCTCGATCGCGGCTGCGTAGCCCTCGTCGTCCCACGAGCGGCGCCACTCGCCGATTCGGAACGGGCGCGGGGCGGGGGCCGGCTCGCCCGCGGGGCGGACGCGCGCGGCAAGGAGCGGCAGCCGGCAGGGCGCCGGCGGGCCCGGCCAGGGCGCGCGGCGAAGGCCGTCCGAGAGCCCGTAGCCGAGGAAGACGTCGGCGACGACGTCCTCGTGCCCGAACAGGCCTGCGTCCTCGAGGTAGCTCTCGAGCTCCACGAAGGCGCCGGCGGCTTTCCAGACCTCGAGCACGGCTGTAACGCTAGCGGGTGCCCGGAAGGCCCAGCGCGTGCCTTTCGGGCGGCGGCATCAGCACTCCAGCGACATCGCGACCGGCAGCTCGATCGTCTCCTCGCGCTCGAAGAAGCGTGCGTAGCTGTATCGAAGCGTGACGCTGTCCCAGCCGATCGACGAGCCGGGCACGTACTCCTCACACGGCCTCGTCGCGATCACCTCGAGTCCCAGGAACGTGGACTCGCCGCTTCCCAGCTTCTCAGGATAGAAGTCGTAGAAGCGGCCCCCGCCGCGCTCTGCGCGGCGCAGCTTCAGCGCCGGCAGAAGCGAGTCTGCCTCCCCGTCGCCTCCGAGACCCTCGATCACGACCGGGAGCCGGCCGGTGTTCGTGACGTCGAAGACGATCCCGAAGCGACCAGCCGTCGCGCCGCTCACCACGTACGCGGTCCGGCCGGCGAACTCCTCGCTGTCCCGGACGACCATGAGGTCGAGCGACCCCGGGCCCGGGCCGGACGTCCCGGCCATGCGCATTGGCGCGTAGGTGCGGAGCCAGACAACGCCCGCCGCCGCGACGACCAGTGCGGCGAGCGCCAAGGCAGCCGCGACCAGCACCAGTGCCTTCGGCGGGATCCTCCGCCGCGCCGTGAACGGCTCGTCCCATCCCACGGACGCACGGCACCGCCCGCCCGCGCGCCTAGAATCGCACGGGTGGACGCACGGCCGATCGGGATCTTCGACTCTGGCGCGGGCGGGCTCACCGTCCTGCACGAGTGCCTCGTCACGCTCCCGCACGAGGACTTTCTCTACGTGGGAGACAGCGAGCGGTGCCCCTACGGCCCGCGGCCGCACGCGGAGATTCGGCGGTTTGCGCACGAGATCGCGTCGTACCTCGAGCAGGAGGGCGTGAAGCTGATCGTGGCCGCCTGCAACGCGGCCACGTCGGCGGCGTTGCCGGCGCTGCAGGAGGCGTTGCGCGTGCCGATCGTCGGCGTCCTTGTCCCCGAGGCGCACGCCGCGGTGCAGGCGACGCGGAACCGCCGCATCGGCCTGCTCGCCACCGAGGCCACGGTGGCGAGCGGTCGCTACGAGGAGGTCGTCCACGCCTTGGACGCGGGCGCGGTGGTGGTCTCCGTCGAGTGCCCCAAGCTCGTCCCCCTGATCGAGGCGGGCGTAGTCGGCGAGGAGCTTGACGCGGCCGTGCGCGAGTACGCGGTGCCGCTGAAGGAGAAGGACGTGGACACCGTCATTCTCGGCTGCACGCACTACCCTATGATCCGCCGCGTGTTCGAGCGGGCGTTCGGGCGCGGCACGACGCTGGTCTTCTCCGCGGACGAGACCGCGCTCGAGGTGGCCGAGACGCTCCGGCGCAAGGCAGTCGAGAACGATCCCACCCGCGACGGCGAGACACGCTTTCTCACGACCGGATCGCCGGATGAGTTCCGGGCGCTCGGGGAGCGCTTCCTGCAGCTCCCGATCCCGCGCGTCGAGCAGGTGAGCGTCCACGACCTCGAGCTCGCCCGCGCGTGAGCTCCCGGAGGCTCCCGCACTTTCTTAATTACTACGGGGCACCCCATCCCACCACCCGCTTTCGAGCCTACAGCGAAAAAGCGCGCCCGTGGTGCGCGGATCGTGCCGAAAGCGTGACGGAATGAGCCGAGAGGGTCGCCGTCCGGACGAGCTGCGGCCGCTCGAGATCGTGACCGGCTTCGTCGAGCAGGCGACCGGCTCGGCGCTCATCTCCTTCGGCGCGACGCGTGTCCTCTGCACGGCGAGCGTCGAGGAGGGCGTCCCGCGCTGGCTCGCGGGAAGCGGCCGGGGGTGGCTCACGGCCGAGTACGGGATGCTGCCGGCGTCCACCGGGCAGAGGACGCAGCGCGAGGCGAGCGCGGGCAAGCAGAAGGGCCGCACGGTCGAGATCCAGCGGCTGCTCGGACGGTCGCTCCGCGCCGTGGTCGACCTGGAGACGCTGGGCGAGCACACGGTCTGGATCGACTGTGACGTGATCCAGGCCGACGGGGGGACGAGGACGGCCGCGATCTCCGGCGCCTGGGTCGCGCTGACCCTGGCCGCCCGCAGGGCCGGGCTCCCCGAGCCGGCCGACCTCGTCGGGGCGGTTTCGGTGGGGATCGTCGACGGCGAGCCGCTCCTCGACCTCGACTACTCGGAGGACTCGACGGCCGACGTGGACATGAACGTCGTCATGACCGGCGGCGGGCGGCTGATCGAGGTGCAGGCAACGGCCGAGCGCGTGCCCTTCAGCCGGGCCGAGCTCGACGCGCTCGTCGACCTCGCTGCGGCCGGCATCCAGGAGATCGGCGCCAGGCAAAAGGTGGCGGTCGCGTGATTCCAGAGGTGGGCTGGTTCGACATCGCGGTGCGGTTGCTGGTCGCCGCGGGCCTGACGGGCGCAATCGGGCTCGAGCGCGAGCTGCGCGACCGGGCCGCCGGCCTGCGCACTCACATGCTCGTGGGCATCGGCGCGGCGCTCTTCACGATCGTCTCCGCCTACGGGTGGACGGCGTTCGAGTTCTCGGCGCGCTCCGGGATCGTCTTCGACCCGACGCGTATCGCCGCGCAGATCGTGACCGGCATCGGCTTCCTGGGCGCGGGGGCGATCCTGCGCCAGGGCCTGACGGTCCGTGGGCTGACGACGGCGGCAAGCTTGTGGATCGTGGCTGCTATCGGGATGGCGGCCGGTGCCGGCTTCTATTCGGCCGCCGTCATCGCCACCGCCATCGTGCTGGTCGGCCTCGGCCCGTTCCGCTGGCTCGAGGGCGGCACCACCCTCAGCAGGTTCCGGCGGGCGGGCAGGCACCTCGAGATCGACCTGGCCCGGGACCACTCCATCGCAGAGCCGCTCGCGGTCATCGACGGGCGCCGCGTGCGCGTCAGCCGGGTGCAGTTCGAGGACGAGCTGGACTGGCGGCGGCTCCGCGTCGAGCTCGACCTGCCGCTCGGCCCCGCCGAGGAGCGCCTCGTCGAGGAGCTGGCCTCCCTCGAAGGGGTGCGCGCGGTCCGCTGGAGCGAATGAGGGCGAGCTTCGTCTCGAAGAACCGCCACAAGGCGCGCGAGCTCGCCGTGCTCCTGCCCGGCTGGGAGATCGAGCCGACGCGGGCCGAGGAGCTGCCAGAGGAGATCGGCGAGACCTTCTACGAGAACGCGCGTGCGAAGGCGCTCTTCGGCCGAGGCGTCGACCCGCCCGACCGCTGGACGATCGGCGAGGACTCCGGGCTCGAGGTCGACGGCCTGGGCGGTCGGCCCGGGATCCGCTCCGCGCGCTATGCCGGGCCGGAGGCGACCGACGAGGAGAACGTGGCCCGCCTGCTCGATGAGCTTGCCGGCGCGACCGGTGCCGCCCGTCGTGCCCGCTACGTCTCGGAGCTCGTCTGCCTCTCGCCGGAGCTCCGGGAGGTGCGGGGGACGGGGACGCTCGAGGGCACGATCGCAGACGGGCGCCGCGGCTCCGGAGGGTTCGGGTACGACCCCGTGTTCGTGCCCGCCGGCGAGGAGCTGACGGTAGCCGAGCTGGGCGACGCGTGGAAGGCAGTGAACAGCCACCGCGCCGCTGCCGCGCGCAAGCTTCTGGACGCAGTAGGCAACGGCGCTCCCGGTCTGTAGATTCCGCACATGCAGCTCTTCTCGCATGACGACAAGGCGACCGCGCTCGGTCGCACCCCGCTGTTCAGGAACCTCGCGCGCGGCGACCTCGTGCAGCTCGCCATGGCGACCGAGGACCTGGAGGTCGAGGCGGGCAAGGTACTCGCGCGCGAGGGGGAGATCGGCCAGGAGTTCTTCGTCATCGTCGACGGCGAGGTCTCGGTCA
>Ga0190271_10000767_pt1 | contig 16923 bp, 15 predicted proteins | sample Popmic356T_FD_133747 | JGI IMG/M metagenome (GOLD analysis project Ga0190271, IMG submission 133747) | Populus adjacent soil microbial communities from riparian zone of Weber River, Utah, USA - 356 T | ecosystem: Environmental > Terrestrial > Soil > Riparian zone | place: USA: Utah | collected...
CCCGCCGTGGCCGAGACGGTCTCCACGAACCAGTTCAAGAACGGCATGCACGTCGAGGTCGACGGACAGGTCTGGCGCATCGTCGAGTTCCAGCACGTGAAGCCGGGCAAGGGCGGCGCGTTCGTCCGCACGAAGCTGAAGAGCGTCGGCACCGGCGCGGTCGTCGACAAAACCTTCCGCGCCGGCGAGAAGATGCCCCGGATCCGGACGGAGACCAAGAACGTCCAGTACCTCTACGACTCAGGCGACGAGGTCGTCTTCATGGACGAGGAGACGTACGAGCAGCTCATGCTCCCGCGCGGCGACGTCGCGGAGGAGCTCGACTTCCTGCAGCCCTCGTCCACGGTGCAGATCCTCGTCGTCGACGGGAGCCCGGCGGGCGTGCAGCTGCCCGCATCGGTCGAGCTCGCCGTCACCGAGACCGAGCCGGGCGTGCGCGGCGACACGGTGTCGAACGTGACGAAGCCGGCGACTCTCGAGACGGGCGCGGTCGTCCAGGTCCCGCTCTTCGTCAACATCGGCGATCGCATCAAGGTCGACACCCGCGAGCGCCGCTACATCTCGCGCGCCTGAGGCGGGAGGACTGTGCCCCAGCTCGTCGACACGACGATCCGACTCCTCTCCCAGGAGCCCCTTGCCGGCCGCGTGTCCGCGGCCGGCCTCTACGAGCTCGCTGCCGAGCTGGACAAGGCGGGGTTCGCCTGTCTGGAGGTTTCCGGCGGCGGCTGCTTCGACGCGGCCGTGCGGCGTGGAGTGGAGAGCCCGTGGGAGCGGATCCGGTCGATCCGCGCGCGCTGCTCGACACCGCTCGGCATGGCTCTCCGCGGGCGGTTCCTGGTCGGCTCACGACCCGTCTCGAGTGACCTTGTGCGCGGGTTCGTCGCGAGCGCGGCCGGAAGCGGCATCGACGTCTTCCGCCTCCACGACCCTCTGAACGATCTCGCGAACCTGCGTGAGGCGGCGGATGCGATCCGAGACGCGGGCAAGGAGCTCTCCGTCGGCCTCGTACACAGCCCGGGCCCGACCGGGGAGACCGAGGTGCTGCTGGAGCGCGCGCACCATCTGGTCGAGCTGGGCGCGGCGCGCGTGCTCATCCACGACCCCGCCAGCTCCCTCGACCCGGCGCAGGCGCGCGAGCTGGTCGAGCGGGTCGGCGAGGCGAGCGGGCTGCCGGTCGGACTGCACTGCCAGGGGGCCGGAGGCGTCGGGCTCGCCGCCGCGATCGAGGCGGTGCGCGCCGGGGCCGAGCGGATCGCGGTCGCGCTCTATCCGATCGCGCTTTCGCTCCACCGCGTGTCGGCCGAGGCGCTGACGAAGTCGCTGGCCGGCGTCGGGCTCGACACCGGGGTCGACCTCCGAGGTCTGTGGCGCGCCTCCGAGCTGGTTGACGAGGCGCTCGGCGACGAGCCGGTGCCGCCGCTGTCTCCTCGGGTCGCCGTGCGTGCGGCCGAGTACACGCTTCCCGCCGGCCTCGTGGCCGAGCTCGACGTGCGACTTCGTGAGCACGGCTCCGACGACCGGCTGGACGAGGTGCTCGAGGAGCTAACGCGGATCCGCCGGGAGTGCGGCTGGCCGCCGCTCGCCTCGCCGATCGGTCAGGTGATCGGCTCGCAGGCGCTCCTCCACGTCCTTTCCGCGCAGCGCTGGCGCTTCGTCGTCGACGAGCTCCGCGACCTGGTCGAGGGGCGGTACGGCACGCCTCCTGGCGAGGTCGACGCAACCGTGACGCGCGCAGTCGAGCTCCTGGGCGACGGCGTCGAGCGGGCCGAGGAGCCGGAGGAGCTCGACGTGCTACGCGAGGACGCGAGGGGGCTCGCCGCGAGCGAGGAGGAGCTTCTGCTCCTGGCCCTGTACGGCGACGACGCGGAGCCGCTGCTCCGCTCGGTTCGCTCACGTGGGCGCCGTGACGAGTCGGAAACGGCGGGCATGGCACCCGGCGAGGCCGATCGGTTGCGAGAGATCATCCGGGTCGTTCAGGAATCCGGCATCAGCGAGGTGACGATCGAGGAGGGCGAGATGCGCGTCACCGTCCGGCGCACGGACGAGGGCGGTGAGGGCCCGGTGCTGCCGCTGCCCGTTCCGACCGCGCCGGTCCACGAGGACCCGGACGGCCCGACGGAGCCGCCGCAGAACGACGTCATCCGGATCGAGTCGCCGATGGTGGGCACGTTCTACCGGGCGCCGCAGCCCGACGCAGACCCGTTCGTCGAGGAGGGCGACACGGTCGAAGCGGGGCAGACGCTCTGCATCCTCGAGGCGATGAAGCTGATGAACGAGGTGAAGGCGGAGTCCGAGGGCGTCGTGCGTCGCGTCTGCGTCGAGAACGCCGCGCCCGTGCAGTACGGCGACCTCCTGTTCGAGCTCGAGCCGCTGAACGGCCGGCCGCTCGACGCGCTCTGATGGCCCTCTCGCGGCCCGTCCCCCGCACCCCGTTTCTACTAGGGGCACCCCTCTCCCACCACCCGCTTTCCAGCGTACCGTCGAAATCCGCACGCGTGGCGCGCGGAATGTGCCAAGAGCCGCGCGGGAGGGTCACGAAAGCGAACGGCCGCCGCCGGTGTTCCGCCGGGTCCTGATCGCCAACCGGGGCGAGGTCGCCGTCCGCCTGGTCCGTGCCTGCCACGAGCTGGGGGTCGAGGCCGTGGCGGTGTACTCGACCGCCGACCGCGACTCGCTCCATGTCCACCTCGCCGACCAGGGCGTCCACATCGGCCCGCCGCCGGCCGCGGCCAGCTACCTGAACATCCCGTCGCTGGTCGCCGCGGCGACGACGACCGGCTGCGAAGCCGTGCACCCGGGCTGGGGCTTCCTGGCCGAGCGGGCCGAGTTCGCGGTCGCGTGCGAGGACAACGACCTCGCCTTCGTCGGCCCGCGGCCCGAGTCGATCGAGGTCATGGGGGACAAGGTCCGCGCCAAGCGGAGCGCGGCCGAGGCGGGCTTGCCCCTCGTTCCCGGCTCGAACGGCGCGGCCAGCCTCGAGCAGGTACGCGCGCTCGCGGGCGAGGTCGGCTTTCCGCTCCTCCTCAAGGCCGCCGCCGGGGGCGGGGGACGCGGCATGCGCCTCGTGACCGACCCGGATGACCTGGAGAGCGCGTTCCAGACCGCCTCCAGCGAGGCCGAGGCCGCGTTCGCGGACGGCTCGCTCTACGTCGAGCGCGCCCTCGTCGACGCCCGCCACGTGGAGATCCAGGTGCTCGGCGACGGCGAGGGCGGTGCGCTGACCCTCGGCGAACGCGACTGCTCAATCCAGCGCCGTCACCAGAAGCTGGTCGAGGAGGGGCCGTCGCCCGCCGTCTCGCCCGAGCTCCGGGCCGAGATGGAGGACGCCGCGCGGCGGGCGACCGAGGCGCTCCGCTATCGCGGCGCCGGCACATTCGAGTTTCTCCTCGACGAGCACGGACGCTTCTACTTCATCGAGATGAACACCCGGCTGCAAGTCGAGCATCCCGTCACCGAGCTGATCACCGGCATCGACCTCGCGCAGGCCCAGCTCCGGATCGCCGCGGGCGAGGGGCTTCCCGCGACGGGCAGGGCCGAGTTGCGCGGCCACGCGATCGAGTTCCGCATCAATGCGGAGGATCCAGCGCGCGACTTCCTTCCCGCGCCGGGAACGGTGACCCGCTTCCGGCCGCCGCTCGGCCCCGGTGTCCGGATCGACACGCACGTCGTCGACGGCTACGCCATCCCGCCCTTCTACGACTCGCTCATCGGCAAGGTGCTCGTGTGGGCGGAGGACCGCCCCGCTGCGATCCGCCGGGCGCGGCGGGCGCTGACAGAATTCGAGCTGGAGGGAGTGCCCACGACGCGGGAGCTGGCAATCGACATCCTGGAGAGCGAGCCGTTCACGAGCGGGAGCTACACGACCGCCTTCATCGCGGAGACGGGCCCGACGCTCCGCTCGCTTGCCGGGGAGGCCGAGTGACGGGCCGCCACGCCGCGCGCCGCACGGCACTCGAGCTCCTGTACCAGTGGGATCTCACCGGCCAGCCGCTTCGGAGCCTGCACGACGGCGAGGTCGACCCGTTTGCGCTCGAGCTTGCCGAGGGCGTCGCCGCCGAGGCCGAGGCGCTCGACGGCCGCATCACCGCAGCCTCGGACGAGTGGCCTGCCGACCGGCTCGGCGTCGTCGAGCGGAACATCGTACGCATGGGCGTGTACGAGCTCGACCGGGGCGACGTGCCGGTCGAGGTGGCGATCGACGAGGCCGTCTCGCTCGCGAAGCGCTATGCGAGCGAGGACGCCGGCCGGCTGGTCAACGGAATCCTCGGACGGTTGGCGAGGGAGGCGCAGCAGACGTGAGCACGAGCGAGCCCGACGCCGTCGCCCGGCTCCAGGAGCTCCTCGAGAAGGTCGAGGCCGCGCGGGCGCAGCTGGAGACGGCCGACGACCCGGAGCGCGCTGTCGAGATCCTCCAGGAGCTCGCCGACCTGGCGAAGGAGGTGCAGGCCGAGGTGGAGCGCGCGCGCAGGGAGGCGGATGCATCAGCCTGACGACCTGCGCGAGCTGGTGGAGGGCTTCCTCGCCGGGCTGCCGCTCGCCGCGGAGCTGGGGAGGCTGGAGGAGGCGCTGCGGTACTCGCTGCTCGGCGGCGGGAAGCGCATCCGGCCGGTGCTCTGCCTGGCCACGGGCGAGGCGCTCGGCCGCGAACCGGAGGAGCTCCTGCCCGCCGGCTGCTCGCTCGAGCTCGTCCACACCTTCAGCCTCGTGCACGACGACCTGCCGGCGCTCGACGACGACGACCTGCGGCGCGGGCAGCCGAGCTCCCACGTCCGCTTTGGCGAGGACGTGGCCATCCTGGCCGGCGACGCGCTCCTGGCCGAGGCCTTCCGGCTGGCCTTGCGCTATCCGACGCCGGCCGTCGCGCGCGAGCTTGCCGACGCGACCCTCGGCATGATCGGCGGGCAGTACCTCGACGTCACGATCGACGGCGGGCTCGACGCGGACGGGCTCCGGCGCCTGCACGCGCTCAAGACGGGCCGCCTCCTGCGGGCGGGTGTGACCACGGCGACGGCCGTCGCCGCCCTCCCGCCGGAGGACGAGGCGCCCTGGCGAGCGTTCGGTGACGAGCTGGGCGTCCTCTTTCAGATCGTCGACGACATCCTCGACGCGACCGGCACGGCGGAGGAGCTGGGGAAGACGCCGGGGAAGGACGAGGCCGCCGGCAAGGTCACGTACGTCTCCCTGCACGGGCTCGAGCACGCGCGCGAGCTCGCCGACGACGCCCGGGCGCGTGTGAACGAGCGCCTCGCGAGCCTGCCGGCGGACACGTCCGTCTTGCAGGAGCTGGTGGACGCCATCCGCGACCGGCGGAACTAGCTGCGCGGGATGCTCCACCGCCCGAGCCCGGCAGGAACGATCGTCGTGGGACAGCCCGCGCACGCCTGGCTCTCCGGCCAGATCGCCCGCGCCTGGGCCGAGCCGTTTGCACCGCGCGAAGAGGTCTGCCTCGCCGCCGACCAGCACGACATCGCCTGGACCGGGTGGGAGCGCTCGCCGGAGCGGGACCCGGACACGGGTCTGCCGTACACGTTCGCTGCGCTCCCGCGCTTGCGCCGGCTCGAGCTCTGGTCGGGCGCCGCGGCGCTCCTGCTGCCGCAGTCACGCTACGCGGCGCTGCTCGTCTCGCTGCACGGGACGCTCCTGGTCGAGCGCTTCCCCCCGGATGGCGACGAGGCCGTCCAGCGCGCCCTGGCCGACTACCTCGAGCGCGAGCGGGAATTCCAGGCCCGCGTGCTCGACTCCCTCCGCGGTGACCCGCGCTACGGGCCGTACACGACGTTGGAGGCGGTAGAGCAGAACCGCGAGCTGATCTTCACCTGGGATGGGCTCTCCCTCGCCGTCGTCCACGGCGTCACCGGCGAGAAGAGCGCAGCCGGCCATAGCCTCGGCGCGCGCGACGGCGACCCGACGCGGGTGACCGTCTCCCCGTGGCCCTTCCGCGAGGACGAGGTGACGCTCGTCTGTGATGGGCGCCTGCTCACGGAGACCTACGTCGACGAGCCTGAGCTTCGGCGCGGCCTCGCGAAGGCTCGGTGGATCACGATCGAGACGACGCTCACGCCGAGATGACTCTGTCGATCGAGGAGCTGGCCGGCGCCGCTCGTTCGCGCCGTCATTCGTGACAGTTCGCCCGCAGGGTGACGGGGTACGCTCTCGTCCATGAGCGCCAAAAAGCGCCTGGACGTGCTGCTCGTCGAGCGCGGGCTCGCCGAGAGCCGCTCGCAGGCGCAGGCGCTCGTGCTCGCCGGGCGCGTGAAGGGGCACTCCAAGGCCGGCGAGCAGGTCGAGGAGAGCGCGGAGCTCGAGGTCGCGGCCGGCGCGCGCTTCGTGTCACGTGGCGGCGAGAAGCTCGCGGCTGCGCTGGAGGCCTTCGGCCTCGACGTCGCCGGTGAGGGCTGCCTCGACGTCGGCGCCTCGACCGGCGGATTCACCGATTGCCTTCTGCAGGCCGGCGCCGCGAGCGTCATCGCGCTCGACGTGGGCTACGGCCAGCTGCACCCGAAGCTTCGCGGTGACGCCCGCGTGACCGTGCTCGAGCGCACGAACGTCCGCGACCTACGCTGCGACGACCTGCCCTTCCGGCCCAGCTTCGTCGCGTGCGACGTCTCCTTCATCGGCCTCGGCAAGGCGTTGCCGCCCGCGCTCGCCTGCGCGACGCCGGGGTGGCGTGCGGTCGTGCTCGTCAAGCCGCAGTTCGAGGCTGGCCCCGCCGACGTGGGCAAGGGCGGGGTGGTCCGGGACCCTGAGGTGCACCGTCGGGTCGTCGACGAGGTACTGGCGCGTGCCCCCGAGTGGGGCGCCCGGCCGGTCGGCGTCGAGCCGTCGTCGCTCCTCGGGCCGAAGGGCAACCGGGAGTTCTTCGTCCAGCTCGCGGACGCGGCGGGAGGGTCGTGACCGAGCCCGTTCGGAGGATCGCCGTGCTCGGCACGACCGGCAGGCCCGAGGTCGTAGCCGACGCGCGCCGCCGCGTCGAGGAGGCCGCGGCGTCCGCCGGGGTGGAGGTCGGCTCCCCTGAAGACGAAGCGCTCGACCTCCTCGTCGTGCTCGGCGGTGACGGGACGATGCTCCGCGCCCTCCGCTCGACGCTCGGCAGCGGGACGCCCGTGTTCGGGATCAACTTCGGCCGCGTCGGCTTCCTCACGACCGCCGATGGAGCCGAGCTGGAGGCGGCGCTCACGCGAGCGCTGGCCGGAGAGTTCCGCGTCGTCGACCTGTGCACGCTCGAAGCGGCCTTCGGCGCCGAGACCCATGCGGCCGTGAACGACGTCGTCGTCACCAGCTCCCGCCCCGGGCGGATGGTCGAACTGGGCTGGCAGATTGCGGGCGAGGCCCTCGGCGACCAGCCGTGCGACGGAATGATCTGCTGCACGCCGTCGGGCTCGACCGCGTACAACCTCTCCAACGGCGGCCCGGTGCTCATGTGGGGTCTCGAGGCGATGGCGATGACGTTCGTGGCGCCGCATTCGCTCCGGGCCCGGGCGCTCGTCGTCCCCCGCGGGCTGGACCTGCGGATCGCCAACCGCTCGAAGGAGCTGCCGGTAACCGTGCTCGTGGACGGCCACGCCGTTGGGGAGCTCCAGCGCGGGGAGGAGCTCGCGGTCGCGGTCGGGCCGGAGCACTGCCGGCTGGCCGTGCTCCGCGAAGTGACCTTCTTCACCCGCTACCACGAAGTCTTTCCCTGAGGCGAGGCCGTGCTCCGCCGTCTGCGCATCGAGAACTTCGTCCTCATCCGCGAGGCCGACCTCGCTTTCGCGTCCGGGCTGAACGCGGTCACCGGCGAGACCGGCGCCGGGAAGACGATCCTGGCGCAGGCGGTCGGGCTCCTGCTCGGGGCGCCCGGCGACGCCGCGTACCTCGGCCCGGGGGCGGAGGAGGCGTACGTCGAGGCCGAGCTCGACCTCCCAGAGGGGATCCTCGACGACCCGGGGCTCGAGGCGATAGCCGAGCTGCGGCCTGCCGGGGAGGAGGGGCTCGTGGCCGCGCGGCGGGTGTTCGCGGACGGGCGAACGCGCGCGTATGCGTGGGGCCGGGCCGTCCCGCGTGAGGACCTCGCGGCGCTCGTCGAGCGGCTGCTCGCGATGTCCGGCCAGTTCGAGCAGCGCCGCCTCGCCCGACCCTCGCATCAACTCGACGTCCTGGACGCCTTCGTCGGCGAGGAGCAGCTGCGTCGCCGGGCCGAGCTCCAGCGGGTCTGGAGCGGGCTGGTCGCGGCTCGCCGCCGCCGCGACGAGCTTGCCGGAGCGGCCGCGGGCCGCGCCCAGCGCCTGGCGGAGCTCGCCGAGCTCGTGGCACGCACCGAGGGGATGGACGCCGGGGACGAGGACAGGCTGCTGGCCGAGCGGGGACGGCTCCGGCACGTGACGGAGCTGGCCGACGCGGCGACGGCGAGCGCCGAGGCGCTCGATCCCGAGCAGGAGGGCTCGCCCGGGGCTGCCGCGCGCGTCGCCGAGGCCGCCCGCGTGCTGCATTCAGTCGCCGCCCTCGCGCCGGAGCTGGGCGAGGTGGCGGCCGAGCTGGACGAGGCGGAGATCCGCGTGCGCGAAGGCGCCTCGACGCTCCGCGCGTTCCTCGCCTCGCTCGAGGCGGAGCCCGGGCGGCTGGAGGCGGTCGAATCCGAGCTCGAACGGATTGCCGAGGCGCGACGCCGTTTCGACGTGCCGACGACCGAGGAGCTGCTCGCCAGGGCTGCAGAGGCCGGGGCCGAGCTCGCCGAGTTCGAGGCGGGCGCCGATCCGCTGGCGGACGCCGAGCGCGAGGCCGCGGAGGCCGGCGAGCGGGTGGAGGCGCTCTCGGCTGAGCTCTCCGCAGCGCGGGAGGCCGCGGCGGAGCCATTTGCCGAAGCGGTCGCCGCCGAGCTTCACGGACTTGGCATGGGCGACGGCGAGTTCCGGGTACAGCTCACGGGCCGCGAGCCGGGCCCGGCCGGGAGCGACGGCGTCTCGTTCCTCGTGCGCCCCAACCCCGGGCTGCCGTTCGCGCCCGCCGCCGAGACCGCCTCCGGCGGCGAGCTCTCGCGGATCGCCCTCGCCCTGCGGGCCGTGGCCCACGCCTCGGCCGGCGAGCCGACGGTCGTCTTCGACGAGATCGACGCCGGCATCGGCGGGCGGACAGCGCACGCGGTCGCCGACGCGCTCGCCCGCCTCGCTGCACGCGCCCAGCTCCTCACCATTACGCACCTGCCACAGATCGCGAGCGCGGCCGATGCTCACTTCCGCGTCGAGAAGGTTCCCGGCGACCCGACGCACACGCGGATCGAGCGGCTGTCGGACGCCGAGCGGCGCGAAGAGCTGGAGCGTATGCTGGGCGGCGCCGAGTTCCTCTCCACGGTGCGCCGCAGTTGACCTTCGTCGAGTTCAACGGAACCGCGAGGCTGGACAAGCGTACGAAGCGCCTCGTCAAGCGCCTCGGCCCCGACGACATCGCCATCATCGACCATCCGAACCTCGACCGCATCTCGGCCGAGGAGCTCCTCGAGAGCGGCGTGCGCGTCGTCGTCAACGTCTCGTCGTCGTCCACCGGCGCCTACCCGAACGCCGGCCCGCTCGCGCTCGTCGAGGGCGGGGTTTGCCTGATCGACGCTCCCGGCGCCGAGCTTTTCGAGACCGTGAAGGACGGCGAGCCGCTCATCGTCCGCGGCTCCAGCGTCTTCCGGAACGGATCCAGGCTGGCCGCGGGCCGCGAGCGGGGCGCGGACGAGCTCGCGCGAGACCTCGCCGACCAGCAGAGCCGAGTGAGCGAGGCCCTCGAGGCATTCGCCGAGAACACGCTGCGCCGCCTGGGCGAGGAGACGGCGCTCCTCGCCGGCGGCGTGCAGATGCCGCAGCTCAAGACGCGCTTTCGCGACCGCCACGCCCTCGTGGTTGCGCGGAGCGCCGAGACCAAGCGCGACCTCTCGATCGTGGCGCCGTACATCGGCGACTTCAAGCCCGTCCTGATCGGCGTCGACGGAGGTGCCGACGCGCTCAGGGCCGCCGGCTACAAGCCCGACGTCATCGTCGGCGACATGGACTCCGTCACGGACAAGACGCTGCTCTGCGGCGCCGAGCTCGTCGTCCACGGGTACCCGGACGGCCGCGCGCCCGGCCGGGACCGGCTCGACCGGCTCGGGCTTCCATCGACGGTGCTCCCGACGCCGGGGATCTCCGAGGACGCGGCGATGCTGCTCGCCTACGAGAAGGGCGCCGAGCTGATCGTCGCCGTGGGAACCAGGTTCAACCTGATCGAGTTCCTGGAGCGGAACCGTGCGGGGATGTCGTCCACCTTCCTCACCCGCCTGCTGGTCGGCGAGAAGCTCGTCGACGCGCGGGGTGTCTCGCGGCTCTTCCGCCCACGCGTCGGCGTCGCCATGGTGATCGCCTTCGTGCTCGCCGCGTTCGCAGCCCTGACCGCGGTTCTCATCGCCTCACCGGAGCTGCGGGACATGGTGAGCACGCTCGTCGAGCGCCTGCGCTCGCTCGTCGGCGTCGAATGAGGTCGTCGTGATCGAGGCGACGGGCATCCTTCAGTCGGAGCGACCCGACGTCTGGGCCCTCATCGCCGAGCCGTACCACCTCCCCGACTGGTGGCCCGCCTATACCGGCGTCGAGCCCGACCGCCGAGGCCTCGCCGAGAACGCGCGTTGGCAGGTCATCCGCAGCGTCTCGCCGGGCTTCTTGCGGAAGCCGGAAGGGGAGGGCGTCATCGTGATCACGAAGGTCGTCGCGGGCTGGGAGCTTCGGTGGCACGACGTGAAGCAGGACATCGAGGCCGGCGTCCTCCTCGACAACGCAGGCACAGGGAGGACACGCGCGACCACGTTCGTCTCGGGCCCGTGGCTGCGCCTCCGGACCGAAGGCGCCCGGAAGCTGCCGGATCGCGCCCTCGTTCGCCTGCGCGACCTCTGCCAGACCGCGGCATCCTTGTGAAGCTAGGCTCCAAGACGGATGTTCGGCCTCCGCTACCACGTGGCCTCGCTGGCGGCCGTCTTCGTCGCACTCGCCGTCGGCATTCTCCTCGGGGTCGCCGTCTCGGGGAAGCTCACCGACGTCACCGATGACGCCGAGCTGCAGAACCTCCGCGACGACAACGAGCGGCTCGAGCAACAGCTGGACGCTCTGCAGGCCGATGCCGACGCAGCGAGGAGTCGGAGCGAGGGCTCAGACGAGCTCTTCGCGAGCGCCTACCCGGCGCTCATGGAGGGCCGGCTCGACGGGAAGAACGTCGCCGTCGTCTTCCTCGGGCCCGCCGACGGGAGCGTGCGCGCCGAGATCGAGGGAACCCTCGCCGACGCCGACGCGGACGGAGACGCGCCGGCGCGCGTGGTCGCCCTCGACGTGCCGGTCGATCCCGCCGATGTGACGGCGATCCTCGAGGGCGACGAGCTGCTGGCGGGCTACGCAGACGAGGGCGGTGACCTGTCCGACCTCGGCCGCGAGCTCGGCCGCCAGCTCGCGGAGGGCGACGACACGCTCTGGGGCAGCCTCCAGTCGGAGCTGATCGAGGAGCAGTCGGGGTCGACGTCGACGCCCATCGACGCCGCGGTCGTGGTCACCACCTGGACGGCCCCGGAGAACGCCGATCCCGACGAGGAGGCGGATCCCGCAGCCGAGGCCACGGCCAGCCTGCTCGACGGGCTCGTGAGCGGGCTCCACAGCCTGGAGATCCCGGTCGTCGGCTTGGCCGCCGGCGACGATCCGGAGCCGGCGCTCGACGCCTACCGGGACCGCGGGATCTCGACCGTCGACGACATCGAACTCTCGGCCGGCCGTCTCGCGCTCGCCCTTCTCCTGGCCGGCGCCGAGCCGGGCCACTACGGCTTCGGCGAGGGCGCCACCGACGGCTCCCTGCCTCCGGTCGAGCCCCTGCCGGTCGAGGGTGAGTAACGCCCCGCCGCCCGCGGGGCTCACCGTTCTCGTCCCGGCCCGGAACGAGGAGGACCGCATCGCCGAGACGGTGACGGCCCTCCAGCGCGACTTTCCGTCCGCCGAGGTGATCGTCGTCGATGGGCGCTCAGAGGACCGAACGGCGGAGCGGGCAGAGGCAGCCGGTGCCACCGTCCTGCGGATGGATCGGCTCGGAAAGGGCGAGGCGCTGTCGGCCGGCGAGCGCGCGGCGCCGCCGGGCCCGCTCCTTCTCGTCGACGCCGACCTGCGCGGGTCGCTGCTGCCGCTCACCGGGAGCGAGGCCGACCTGGCGGTCGCGGCGTTCAGCCGGCGGGTCGGCGGTGGCTTCGGCATCACCAAGCGCCTCGGGCGGGAGCTGGTCAGGCTCCGCACAGGTGTTTCCCCCCGGGAGCCGCTCTCGGGCCAGCGGCTCGTGAGCGCGCGCGCCCGAGCCGTGTGCTTCCCGCTCGCGTCGGGCTTCGGCTGCGAGGTGCGAATGACCATCGACGCGCTGCGCGCGGGCCTCACCCTCGAGGAGGTCGACGTCGACCTCGATCACAGAGCCACGGGACGAGACGCCGCGGGCTTTCTCCACAGGGGACGCCAGCTGCTCGACGCGGTGCTGGCGACGGGCCCGCTCGGCGTCAGCCACCGCGGGCTTCGACTGCCGCTCGCCGGCTGGGTGAATGCCAATTCCGGCGACCCCGGGATCACCCTCGTCACGCTGCTCGGCTTCCTCGACGACGTGTACGGCGGCGAGGAGCGAGGTGTTCGTGCCCACCTGCGCGCGCGCCGGACGACCGGCGTGCTCAAGGCCGTCGGCATCCCCCTGATCGGGCTCTGGCGAACGCGGAGCGTCAGCGGCGCGCTCCTCGTAGCGTTCTCGGCGAACTTCCTCAACCAGCTGGACACGCGGCCGGGGCGGTGCCTGAAGGCCTACCTGATCGCCGCCGTTCCGCTCCGCGCGCCGTTGGGCCGGGCCGTCCTCCTGCTCCCCTACGATCTCGCGGAGAGGACGATGCTGGGGGATGCCGGATCGAATGCGTTCGGAGCCATGCTAGGGTTGAAGTCCGTGGACCGCTTCCACGGATGGCACCGTTGGGCCGCGATCGGAACGCTCGCAGGCCTCAACCTCCTCGGAGAGCGCACGTCGATCGGCCGCCTCGTCGAACGAACGCCCGGCCTGCGCGAGCTCGACCGCCTCGGGAGGCTCCGATGAGAGAGCGCCCCACCAAGTACGTCTTCGTCACGGGCGGCGTCGTCTCGTCGCTCGGCAAGGGGATCAGCGCAGCCTCGCTCGGCCGGCTGCTCAAGGCCCGTGGCCTCCGCGTCCAGGTGCAGAAGTTCGACCCGTACCTGAACGTCGACCCGGGGACGATGAGCCCCTTCCAGCACGGCGAGGTATTCGTCACGGAGGACGGGGCCGAGACCGACCTGGACATCGGCCACTACGAGCGCTTCGTCGACGAGAACCTCTCCCGAAACGCCAACCACACCTCCGGCTCGATCTGGTATGCGGTGATCCGCAAGGAGCGCAAGGGTGAGTACCTCGGCTCGACCGTGCAGGTCATCCCGCACATCACCAACGAGATCAAGGCACGCATCAGGCGGGTCGCCGACGTCAGCGACACGGACGTCGTCATCTCGGAGATCGGGGGCACGGTCGGCGACATCGAGTCGCTTCCGTTCCTCGAGGCCATCCGCCAGTTCCGCCGCGAGGTCGGTCCCGAGAACGTCGCCTACCTCCACGTCACCTTCGTCCCGTTCATCGACACCGCCGGCGAGCTGAAGACGAAGCCGACGCAGCACTCCGTCAACGAGCTGCGCCGCATCGGTATCCACCCGGACGTTGTCATCTGCCGCTCCAAGGATCGGCTGTCCCGCGACATTCGCGAGAAGATCGCCCTCTTCGCCGACGTCGACCCCGAAGCTGTCGTCGCGAACGAGGACGTGAGCGACGTGTACCTCGTCCCGCAGGCGCTCCGCGAGGAGGGCCTCGACGCGCTTGTCGTCCGCAAGCTGGGGCTGCCCGACGTCGAGCCGGAGCTCGGGGAGTGGGACGAGCTTGCGACGCAGATCGCCAGGCGCAGCGGCGAGGTCGAGATCGCGCTCGTCGGTAAGTACGTGAAGCTCCACGACGCCTACCTCTCCGTCCACGAGGCGCTCAAGCACGCCGGCATCCACCAGGGCGTCGGCGTCAACGTGCGCTGGTTCGACGCCGAGGGCATGAGCCTCGAGGAGGCGGCGGCCGAGCTCGAGTCCGTCGACGGCGTGCTGGTGCCCGGCGGCTTCGGCTCCCGCGGCTGGGAGGGGAAGATCACCGCCTGCCGCGTGGCTCGCGAGCAGGGCATCCCGTACCTGGGCATCTGTCTCGGGATGCAGGTCGCGGTCTCCGAGTTCGCGCGGCACGTCTGTGGGCTCGAAGGCGCCAACTCGACCGAGATGGACCCGGAGACGCCCTATCCGGTGATCGACCTTCTGCCGGAGCAGAAGGAGATCGAGGACCTCGGCGGGACGATGCGCCTCGGCGCCGACGCCGTCGATCTGGTCGAGGGCACGAGTGCCAGCGCCGCGTACGGCGACCTCGTCGTCCATGAGCGCCACCGCCATCGCTACGAGGTGAACAACCACTTCCGTCCGCTCCTCGTCGAGCGCGGGATGGTCGTCTCGGGCACGTTCCAGGCTGGGCGGCTGGTCGAGGTGGTCGAGCTCCCCGACCACCCGTGGTTCGTGGCGAGCCAGTTCCACCCGGAGTTCAAGTCGCGTCCGACGCGCCCGGCTCCGCTCTTCCGCGACTTCGTGGGCGCGGCCCTGACCCGAGCTCGCGAGCGAGGCCGCGTCGCCGAGGCTGCGAGCCGCTAGGTCGCGCCCCTTCTTATAAGGGGCACCCCTCTCCCACCACCCGCTTCCTAGCGTAACGCCGAACACCGCGCGGGTCTTGCGCAGGACTGGGACGAGAGTGCGACGCTTCGTCCACAGTCACCGGCCCTAGAATCGAGCCCGTGACCACCGCCTGGGCCTCCGACGTGCTACCGCTCTTCCTCGAGCTCGTGGCGATCCCCAGCCCGTCCGGCGAGGAGGAGGCGGTCGCCGAGCACGTCCGCGCCTACCTGCGCGACCTGGGCGTCGAGGCGGACGCCGACCCGGCCGGGAACCTACTGGCACGGCTACCGGCTCCGGCGGGCGAGAGCGGCACGCCGATCTTCCTCTGCGCGCACCTGGACACGGTTCCCGCTTCCCGGCCGATCGAGCCCGTCGTCGCGGACGGAGTCATCACGAGCGCGGCCGACACGATTCTCGGCGCCGACGACAAGGCGGCGGTGGCCGTGCTCCTCGAGGCCGCCCGCCTGATCCTGGCGGAAGGGCGGCCCCACGCAGGCGTCGAGCTTCTGTTCACCACGCGGGAGGAGACCGGCCTCGAGGGCGCGTTCGCCTTCGACTCGTCGCGGCTCGAGGCCCGGCTCGGGTTCGTCTACGACTACTCCGGCTCCGTCGGTGAGGTCGTGGTCGCGGCGCCCTCAGGCCGGGCGATCGACGTCGTTTTCACAGGGCGGCCCGCTCATGCCGGGATCAACCCGGAGGACGGACGCTCTGCCATCGTGGCCGCCGCTCGGGCGATCTCGGATCTGCGCCTCGGCCGCATCGACGAAGAGACGACTGCCAACGCAGGGCTGATCGAGGGTGGCAGCGCGCTCAACGTCGTGCCTGAGCATTGCCGGCTCGCCGTCGAGGCGCGCTCCCGCGACGACCGGAAGCTCGCCGATCTCGTGCAGGAGCTGCTCGATTCGTTCTCGTTCGCGGCCGCGGTCGCCGACTGCGAGGTCGATGCCACCGTCCAGGACAAGTACCACGGCTACCGCCTGGTGCCCGACGACCCCGCGCTTCTCCTGGCGCGGACTGCGCTCGAGCGTGCCGGTTTCGAGCCGACGGGGGTGGAGGTGGGCGGCGGGTCCGACGCGAACGTCTTCAACGAGCGCGGGCTCCACTGCGTCAACCTCGCCAACGGGATGGCGAACGTCCATACCGCGGACGAGGCGATCGCCGTCGCCGACCTGCAGGCCATGGTCGGTGTCACGCTGGAGCTCGTCGCCGCCGCGCGGGGGGCCTAGTTGTCGGTCACCCTGCGCAGGGGAAAGGTGACGGCGATCGCCGAGCGCCACGACGGCCTCGTCCGGCTCGAGGTGGACGGCCGCGCTTGCGCCGCCTATCCGGCGCTCACCGGACCGGTTGCGCTCGGAGACGACGTGCTCGTCAATGTCCAGGCCCTCGAGCTCGGGCTGGGGACGGGCGGGTTCGACGTCCTGCACGCGAACCTAACCCGAGGGCTCGATCTGCCGGCCGAGCTCGGCGCGCACGTGATGAAGCTCCCGTACACGCCGCTCCAGCACGCCGTTCTCCACGCCGAGGAGTCCTGGGGCGACGAGTCCTCGGCCGATCTCGCCGGCCTGCCCGTCGTGTGCTGCTCACTTCACAGTCAGGTCGCGCCCGTCTGCGCGGGGCTGGGCCGCGACCTAGGAGTCGGCTACATCCAGGTTCCGGGAGGCGCCTTGCCGGTGCCGCTATCCGACACCGTGCGCGCGCTTCGCGACGCCTCGTACCTCGAGACGACCGTGGCCGTGGGGCCGTGCTTCGGCGGGGAGGTCGCCTGCGTCTCGACCGCCTCGGCGCTCGTGACGTGTGCCCGGGCCGGATTCGATGCTGTCGTCTGCGCGACCGGCCCCGGAATCGTCGGGACGGGATCGCGTTACGGGCACGGCGCCCTCGCGGCCGCGGAGGCGGCCAATGCCGCAGGGGCCCTGGGAGGCTCGCCGATCCTGGCGCCGCGCGTCTCGACCGTGGACGAACGGGTGCGTCATCGCGGGCTCTCGCACCACACGCTCGCCACGCTCGAGCTGGTACGGAGCGCCACCGTCGCCTGGCCGCAAGGCCTCGAGGCGCCGGGCGAGCTCGGGCCCGTCGAGACGGTCGATGCATCCCGCTGGCGCGAGGCGTGCGACGGCCTGACGCTCTCTCACATGGGCCGCGGCCCCGACGAGGAGCCGTGGTTCTTCGCCGCCGCCTA
>Ga0190271_10000768_pt1 | contig 16921 bp, 10 predicted proteins | sample Popmic356T_FD_133747 | JGI IMG/M metagenome (GOLD analysis project Ga0190271, IMG submission 133747) | Populus adjacent soil microbial communities from riparian zone of Weber River, Utah, USA - 356 T | ecosystem: Environmental > Terrestrial > Soil > Riparian zone | place: USA: Utah | collected...
ACGCCGCGTCGTTTCAGAAGCTCGATTGCGCTCGATTCGGGATCACCGGGACGGCGAACTGCTATGGCTGCGTCGTCACTGGGGCCGACGAGGGCCGAAGCTACGTGTACGCCTATTCAGCTGACTGCCAGCGCGGAGTCGAGCAGGTGACGTGCAACTTCGATGACGACAAGGTGGCGAAGCTGCTTGGAGTTACGCACGAGCTCGGGTACAGCACTGGCTAGGCGCCATTGGACGGATCGAGTGGACGACCGCGCAGCGCGAGATCGATCGGAGCAGACGTCCTGCAGGAGCTGACGACGCCTCGTCGGGCAGCTGGGATGATCGCGAATTCTTACGGCTGGTGTCCCGCGATGGCCGCGAAGGTCGTCGCAAGTATTGCCGACCTAGCGAGGAGCAGTTTCTCTTGACCTTCGAAGCGGGAGCGCGGACATCGCTACATCGCACATAAGCGGACATTGCTACTTTGCTCGGGCAATGGGCGGCTCGGTGGCGGACTGCGCCCCTGGCATATCGAATGAAGCGACCGGCGCCAAGCTTCGAGCTGCTGCGCCTTAGGTAACGGAGGTCGCCGCTGTGATGCGGATGTGTTCAGTGTCGCCGTCAGCGGCACAGCATGATTGCCGGCAACGGCTCGATACACCCGGCGTGGTAGCATCGAGCTCTGAACCAGGTGAAGAACGGTACAGTCTCGATGCTTGTTCTGCCTGAGTGCGTATGCAGGGCCAGTGACATCCAACGGATGCGTGCATGAACGATCGTTCCGCAGCTTTGCACGCGCGCTACGAGGAGCTCATCCTGTTGGGCCGCGGCGGCGCGGGTACCGTCTACCTGGTGCGCGATCGCGACACCGGCGATCGCCTCGCGCTCAAGCGCTTGCTGCGTACGGACGAGCAGAGTCTGTTACGCCTGAAGCGCGAGTTTCGTGCGCTCGCCGGCATCTCGCATCCGAACTTGGTCAAACTGTTTGAGCTCGATCAAGATGCGACGTCTGCGTTCTTCACCATGGAGTTTCTCGAGGGTGACGACCTGCGTCAGCACCTGGAGATAGACACGCACAAGACGACCATGGATCGTCCGTCGTCACGTGCGGCAGCAGCCAACGACAACAGGGCTACCAACACTGAGCAGGCCCGCGTCGCGCGCGTGCTCGGTGCATTCGAGCAGCTGGCCACTGGCGTGTGCGCGCTGCACGCCGCGGGTTTGTTGCACCGCGATCTCAAACCCAGCAACGTCATGGTGTCGCAGGGTCGCGTAGTCGTGCTCGACTTCGGCATCGCAGTCGACGTCGGCGTAGGTGCCGCTACGGTCACATACGCCACGCTCGGCCGCGGCACGCCTGCGTACATGGCGCCCGAGCAGGTGTACGGCTCGCACGTCGGCGAGGCCAACGATTGGTACGCGTTCGGCGCGATGCTCTACGAAGCCCTGAGCGGCATATTGCCGATCGACGGCAAGCTCGCGGAGCTGCTGCGGCGCAAGCAGACGCACCGTCCCCGCAACATCCGAGAGCTCGTACCGGGCCTTCCAGACGATGTGGCCGAGCTGTGCACGCGCTTGTTGCGGCCCGAGCCGGAAGAGCGGCCTAGCGGCGACCAAGTGCTCGACGTGCTGCGCGCTCGCACGGGCCGCCGTGCCTCGATGCACACGCAGCTGACTCGCAGCCAGACTGAAAGCGAGCTTTCTCTGTTCGGACGCGACCGCGAGCTAGCCGCGCTGTGGGCAGCGTTTCGCACCACGCAAGAAGGTGGCAGCTCAGCTGTGCACGTGTTCGGGGACTCGGGCGCGGGTAAGTCGTTGCTGCTGCATCATTTCAGCGATGAGGTCGAAGGTGGAGGCTTTGCGGCGAGCGCGCTACAGCCTCGCGTGTTGCGCAGTCGTTGCTACGAGCGCGAGACCTTGGCTTTTAAGGCGCTGGACGCGGCGATGGATTCGCTGGTAGGCCAGCTGTCGCGCGAACCGGATGTCCTGGTTAGCTACGCCATGCCGCCGCGCAACCTGCTCGCGCTCGCGCAGCTCTTTCCAGCACTCAAGAGCCTGCGCGTGACGCGCCAGCTTTTGGCGCAAGAGAAGCTGCCCATCGCAATGTCGCAGACGCGTGCACAGGCAGAGGTTGCCTTGTCCGATCTGCTCACGCGTCTCTGCCAGCAGCGTCCGGTTTTGCTGTGGTTCGATGACCTGCAGTGGGGCGACCTCGACAGCATCGGCATCATCAGCAGCTGGCTCAAGCCGCCACACATTCCTGGCTTGATGCTGGTACTCAGCTACCGCAGCGAAGAGATCGCGACCAGCGCCGCGCTCCGCATGCTGTGTCAGAGCGAGCGCACTGGTATTGAGCTAAAGATCCCGCTGCCGCTGCTCGGGGAAGAGCACTTGCGCGCGCTATGCACGGAGCGCTTCGAGCGAGCGCACTGGCCGGCAGCGGCGCGTGCGCGTGTGATCGATCGCATCGTGCTCGAAGCCGAAGGCAGTCCGTTCTTGGCATCGCAGCTCGCGTCGCTTGCGATCGCGCAGCCGAACACGGGTGACGAGCAGCTCGCGCGGCTTACCCTGGAGGACCTGGTTCGCAGCCGCAGCCAATCCCTGTCAGACGGCGCGCGCCGCGTGCTGAACGTTCTCTCGATGGCAGGCCGCCCTATCCCGCTGGCGTTGGCTGCGCGAGCAGGAAGCGTGCTGCACGAGGCGCGCGCCTGCATCCATGAGCTGCAGAGCTTGCACCTGATCCGCACCCGCGACAGCGCAGGCGAACGCCTGCTTGAGGTCTACCACGATCGCCTGCGCGAGGTCGTGGTAAGCCTGCTCGCGCCCGATGCACGCGTTGCGATCGACCGCAGCCTGCTGACTTCGCTGCGGGAGACGGGCTCTACTGACTGCGACTGGCTGCATGCGCTCGCGCTCGCGCTGAATGAGCGCTCGGATGCGTTGCGCTACGGGTTGCAAGCCGCCGCGCGCGCAAGTGAAAAGCTGGCCTTTGAGCGCGCAGCGGAGCTGTATGAGCACTGCGTTGAGCTCTCGCCGGATCCGAGCGCAAGCAACGGCGAGCTCTGGCAGAAGCTCGCGCTGTCCTACTCGTACGCGGGCCATGGCAGCAAGGCCGCGAACACCTATCTGCACGCGGCGCAGCACGTGAGCGCGGAACAACGGCTGCTCTTCGAGCGCGCCGCCGCATCGCAGCTGATCTGCAGTGGACGCTTCGAGGAGGGCGAGGCGTTGCTCTCGAGTGTGCTGGAGCGCTTGGGTCTGCGCGCGCCTGGGACTGAGGTCGGCTTGTATGCGGCGCTGGGCTGGGAACGCGCGCGTCTTGCGCTGCGCGGACTTTCGTACAACCCCCGCCCACGCAGCGAGCAACCGTTTCTCGTGTTCTTCACCGCAGAGTTCTGCGGCCTGGTGTCGATCGAGACGGCCTCCTACCACCCTCTTCGCGCCGCCCTGTTTCAAGCCCGCTGCCTGCGCATCGCCTTGGAGTTCGGCGAGCACCAAGACGTGGCGCGCGCGTTATGCGCGGCCGCGACCATCACCAGCGTCGAAGCCTCCGAACGCGCGCAACTGCGAGCGGAGGAACTGCTGGCCAGAGCCGAAGCCATCGAGAAGCAGATCGACAGCTCGCTGTTGCGCACGAACATCGCCTCCGCACGCGCGATCTGCGCGTATCTCGCAGGACGGCTCGTCGACTCGGTCGATCTGTGCGCGCAAGCCGAGCACCTGCTGCGCATAGCCAGCGCAGACGCCGAATATCACCACCGCTTTAGCCTTGCCGCGGCACGCATCGGAGCGCTGATGGACCTCCATCAGACTGAGCGTGCCAAGGTCGAGCTCGAGATCTACCTCCGAGAAGCAGATGCGACTGAGAACATCAACGCCAAGTTGCACGTCTGTTACATACAGACTTGGCACGATTTGCTAGCAGATCGCGCGCATGCTGCGATGGAGCGGCTCGATCACCAGCGCAAACAGCTGCCGCGCGTGGGCTTTGGTATGCTGCACGTGCTGCACATGGCCGCTGTTCTGCGCACGGGGTGTGCGACGGGAGAGTACGATTGGGCACTCGATGGCACGCGCGAACACTGGCAGGCTTTTCAGAGCTCGGTCGTGAAGCGCAGCGAGATCTTCTGCGTGTACGGCTACGCTACGCATGCGCGGCTCTTACTATGCCGAGCCGCGCGCCGCGGTCGTCAACGCGATCTCGAACGCGAGCTATCCACGCACCGCGCAGCGCTCAAGAAGGTGAAGCTCAGCAACGGGCGCGGCGAGCTACAGCGCATCGACGCCCGGATTGCGCTCGCCAAGGGTGACAAAGCCGTGGCGCAGGAGCTATTGCGCGCGAGTATCGGCAACTTCGAAAGCGCCGGAGCACGCGACCACGCTGAGCGTGATCGCTTCGCGCTGGGCGCGCTGCAAGGCGGCGAGGAAGGCAACGCGCTCCAGCAGGCTGCTCTCAGGCGGCTGAACGCGCTGGGGATCGTCGCCCCGCTGCGCGACTTGCGCGGCTACTATCCCGAGCTGATCGCGGACGCCGATCTCAACCTGTGAGCTCGGGGACATACGCGCGCATGTTGGCATCGGGATGACTTATTCCGTAAACGGAGAATCCCTGCCTGGCTGAAGCTATTAGCTGCGCGCCCTCAGCTCCGCCGACCAATGCCCCGAGGCAGTATTGATCGTGCGCGATCTCTTGCAGCATCGCTGTGCCTTCAAAGCTCGCCAGACACTTGCGCAAAAGCGCGATCGCCGTTTCTCGTTCACCGTTCAAGGTCGCGACCCGCGCACGGGTGCGAAGAATAGCGGCATCTCGAAGAGGCGAGCTGGGCAAGCGACCGAGTTGTTTCAAGTCGTTCCGCACCAAGCGCTTGGGTTCGCCGTTTGCGTTGGTTTCGACGTAGTGATTGAGCTGGAGCCGCGCATGAGTCGTGTGCGCCAAGCACGCGAGTAACGCGCTGCGGTGGACAAGGGAGCTTTGGTACCGCTGCCAAAACTCGCCCATGCGATCGAACGCCCATGCGAAATTACGCGTCGAGCAGGCCGCGCGCAGCACGGCGATCACGTGCACCGCGTTCAAGACGCCAAACTCCGCCTTCGGTAGTTTCTCGTACTCCGCGTCGAGGCGCGCGCGCGAGCCGGCGCACAAATCGAGAGCCTGCTCGTCGACGACGCGATTCATCGTGACCTGCAGGATGGCGCCGACATTGTCGGTAGCGTGTGCGCGCGCTACGAACTCTTGGAGCAGTTGCCGCGCCTCGATGAGCTTTCCCATGCTTTGCAGCGCAGAGATGCGTGCCATCAGCACCGCGAATATGTAGTAGTAGTCACCTTGCACCTCAAGCGCGCTCTTGGACTTCGTCAGCCGTTCGACTTCGGAGGACGGCTCGAGCACTTTGTCCAACTGCCCGAGGAATAACGCACAGACCGTGCGCGCAGACATCACCTCCAGCCGCGCACCTTGCTTGGCATCTCGCTTCATCAGGCGATCGGCATGGGCTAAGAAATCTGCGGATCGGCGCGCCGCGCGTTGTGTCCCGGTGACGCAGGCGATCGCAGCCGCCAGACTCAGCGCGCGTGCAGCCTGGTGACTGTCGCCGTAGTCGAGCGCCAGCCGCAAAGTACGCGCTTGGAACAAGGCAGCGCGCAGCGGAGCGTAGAGCTGAGTTTCGATCGACAGCGGGCCGTACAGCAAACCAAGGTGCTGAAGCTTGCGTGGTGTGTCGGCCAAGCAGCGTGACGCTGGCACATCCAAGCGGCGGAGCGCGATGCGGCCGTACTCCCAGGCCAGCATCGCGAATAATCCGGCTCGGCTTTTCGGGATGCGCGCATCGTGCGCTTGCAACACCTGCTGCACGACGCGCTCTCCTTCCTCAAAGCGTCCACTGCGGACGAGGTGTGACGCCGCTAGCTGCAAGAGCTCTCCGCGCTGTTCGGCAGGAGCATGCTCAGCTGCACTCATGTATGCTTTGGCGGCATCATAGCCGCGCCGGCAGTGCGCTTGCGCCTGCGCGAGGACCGTCCAAAGCTTGTGCAGCTCAACTTCGCCGTCGAACAAGACTAGGCACCTGCTGTACAGCTCCGAGGCGTGCTCAAAGGCGAGGCTCTCGCTGGCCCGCTTCGCCGCGAGCCATCCGTGGCTAAACGCGAGGGACCGCTGGCCGGCGCCGAGCGCAAGCATGTGCAGCCATTCATAGTCGTCACCCCGCCCGAAGGTCTGCAGCTCCCGCAGCAAGGCAGCATGAATGCGCTGGCTCTCGCTCGGGAGCAGCCCTGCCTGCACGACCTCGCGCACACGGTCATGGTAGACCTCTAAGAGACGCTCGCCGCCGACCTCGCGCGTCCGTACCAAGCGGAGGCTGCGCAACGTATGAATGTGCGCGCGCCCAGCCGTGAGAACGCCAGCTGCGCCAAGCGCGAGCTGTGAGCTCAGCGGTCGGCCTGCGACCGCAAGCACGTTCAACAGGGCGCGCGCCGACTCACCCATCCAAGCGCTCGCGCGTTGCATCAGCGCCTCCGCGGATAAGCCTTCGAGCGATGTGTCATGGCGGGCCAGTTTCGCTTCCGCGATGGCTGTCAACTGCTGCGCGAGGAACGGGTTGCCCTCCGCCTCCCGTACAATGCACTCGACCATGTCTTGGGGCGCGGCCTGACCCAAGCGATGCTTGCACAACGTGCGCACATCGTTCGGCTTCAGGGGCGCGATATCGACCGTACATTGCTCGGCAGCTTGATCCGCCCGAGCGAGCAGGACGGCCAAGCTCGAGCTCGTTTGAATCTCCTCGCTGCGATAGCTCAGCACAATGGTGACCGGCGCCTGGAGCGGTTGCTCCAACCAATCGCGCAATACGCTGGCGCTGTCGAGGTCGCCCCACTGCAGGTCGTCGATCCACAACAGCAACCGGCGCCGGCTGGCGACCGTGGTGATGAGCTCCCGCAGCGCCTGTTCTGCGCGGCGCCGGACCATGGTCTCATCCCCGCCTTGCTTTCGGCCGGGACGGAGCCGCTGCAGCACGTGCAGACGCTCCAGCGCTGGAAAAAGACGTGCAAGATCGGCAATTGCATTGGGCATCAGATGGGCACAGCTGACGTCGTCGACTTGCGAAAGGTACCCGACTAGCGCGTCCATCACGCCGTCGAGCGCTTTGAATGGCATGGCTTCGCGCTCGTAGCAGCGACTGCGGAGCACGACAGGCGGCGTCGGTTCCGCTGCGGCTTCGTCTATAAAACGCTCCACCAACGCGGATTTTCCGCTGCCGGAAGTGCCACGGACGTGGATCACCAGGCTGCCAGCTCGTTTTGGGTCGTTGCTTGCCGCCTTTAGCTGCTCGAGCTCGTCGCTCCGACCAAACAGTTGCGCGATGGATGTGGCAGCCGGCTCCATCGCAAAGTGCTCTTGCACCGTGCTCGGTTCTCGTTTGCTGCCGCTTTCAGCGGCAAGCACTTGCAATACCAGCTTGCCGGACGGTCTCCGATCGGGATCGCGGGCAAGCAGGCCCATGCACAGCTCCAGGACTTCGCCGGACGCGCCGCTACGCAATGGCGGTGGGTCATCGCTCAGCTTGTGATGAATTAGCTCGGTGACATTCCGGCCGTCGATCGGCAGCACGCCGCTGATGGCCTCGTACAACATCACACCGAACGCGTACCAGTCAGCAGCTTCGCTTAGCTTCTCGCCCGCGGCTTGTTCCGGTGACATGTAAGCAGGCGTGCCGGCTACCGTGCCTTCTTGGGTGACCTGAATGTCGGCGTCGATCTCGCGCACGAGGCCGAAGTCCAGTACCACCACGCGGCCGTTATCGCCGACGAGCGCGTTGGTTGGCTTCAAGTCACGGTGCAACATGCCCGCGCGATGGATCGCATGGACGCCGCAGGCTAGGTCGTAAAATGCTGTCAGCAGCTGGGCTGAAACGTTGCCCGCGGCGTGGTTCGCCGGCTCCGTGGTCTCGCGGCTGAGCGTGCCTTGCGCACTGAACTTCTGGTGGAAGTCCTTGCCTACCACGTACTCCATCGTGAGGAACCAGGCTCCTTGACCACGATGCAGATCGTACAGTTTCACCAGGTTGGGGTGATGGATGTCCGCGAGCGAGCGAAACTCGCGCTTAAAGCGCAGCACGCTCTTCTGATCGAGCTTGAACAGCTTCTTGAGCGCGACATGTTCACCGGACTCGCGGTCGAGTGCGACAAACACTGCACCTGATGCACCTTCGCCAAGCGGACGCACCACCTCGAAGCGCTTGTCGGTGACTGGGTCGATGGAAGCGCTGCTGGTCTTCACGACGTGTTCGGCTAGTGCGTGCAGCCATCAGCGACGCTTGCACGAGGTGCGAATTTAGCACGGCGCTGGCTCCGGGGAATCGCGCGGCACTCCCCAGTGTGTTGTTCGCGCTTCTGATGACTTCAGTCGCGTTGCGAGAGTGTATGACAGGTCGCGAGTGGATTACAGGTGCTCGGATGGGTGATTGTAAGCATCCACAGTCACTTGCAAGTCGGCGCAAACCGCACGTCTCCACCGCCGCTCGCAGCGGCGTGAGATGCGAAGCGTCTACGTTGGGGCGCCGGCTCCCCAGCTGTGGAAAGTCGCTGAAAAGCCTGCGCCCCGACCCAAGGACCGGTCTGGCGCAGATCGTCGGTTCCACTCGTCATGGCCGCCAGCAGCAGGTTGCCACTTCAGCGGTTAGCAGAACGGGCGCCTGGCGCCTGCCGCGATGTTCCGCAGCGGGGGAGCCGGTGCCCTAAGCAGCCCCGGGCGACCGGATGCAGGCATCACGGCTTCACTGTGTTCTCGAGACTGGCCATTCCGTCTAGCGTCGAGGCCTTCCACGCTCGGGTGTATGGATTTACCAAGCACGTCGCGCGTAGGCGGTGGACACACTTGGCGCTTGAGGCGCGCACGCGCTGGGAGCTCGACACGCTCTTCGACTCAGTCACGCAGGGTGTGGTGAGTGCGCGAGATCCTCTTTTCATCCGCGCGCGAGGGCTAGCGTGCATCGATCACGACACGGTGACGGCAGGCATACACTCTGCCGACTCTTTGCTGCCGCCTTCAGCGGCGCAGTTGTACGCGCGTCAACAGACCACATATCATCGCTTCTGTAGAACTGGCGCTGCAACACAACTAACAATTCTCCAGGGGCTCCGAGCATCATGCAATTCAAAGCGTTTGAACCCGGGATAGAGAATAGTGGCGAGTCGTTAGGCGCGATCGTTGCTGGATTCAAGAAGTTCCCGACCGTCGCGCAAAAGTACCTCGTCAAGTACGGCTTCCTCAAACCCAAGCAGGGCCTCGACGATCTCGACATCACTGTGTGGTATCCAGAGGATGCCTTTCTACGTGCGTTCGAGGCCATCACGAACGAGGTCGGAGTCAACTCGGTGTATGGCGTCGGCCGGCAAATCCCTGACACCGCGAGATTTCCGCCCATGACCGGGATCCTCATGGCGCTCGACTCGATCGACATCGCATACCACATGAACCACCGGAAGAATGGGAAGGTCATGTTCGACTCGCAAACGGGCACAATGCTCGAAGGCATCGGTCATTTCGTCAGCAAGCCGGTGGCGAATGAAAACCGGTCGATCATGGTATGCGAAACTCCGTATCCGTGTGACTTCGAGCGCGGGCTTATCTCAGCGGTCGCGAACAAACTCGACCCTGCGGCAAGGACCGCTCACGACAACAGCGCGCCCTGCCGAAAGAACGGTGCCGACAGCTGCACGTACATCGTCTGGTGGTGACCACCGTCCGCAGCCTGGCGCTCCCTACAGAGACGTCCCGTAGATGCGCGCGGGCTCGCGCTACCGATGCGCCATACACCAGAGGGAGCGGTGACTACGACTGGCAGCGCTCAGCAGCTGCGAGTACCTCCGCATCCCGTGGTGTGATCAGACTCCCTTCATCGGCTCGTTCGCGCCGCGCTCTCACGCTTCGAAGTAGCGACCGTGCTCGAGATCGTCGATCAGGCCAGGCTGAGTTGGACGCCAGCCCAAGAGCTCCTGAGTTCGCGTGCTCGAGGTTGGACCGTCCATGGCGAGAATGTGCCCGATGAAGCCAAGCAGCGCGGATGCTTGTTCGGGTGATTTGGAGACAACCGGTACGTTCAAGCGTCGACCGATGACTTCCGCGATCTCGCGGGTGGGCACGCCTCCGTCAGCGACACCGTGAAACCTGCGGCCAGAAGCCCCCTTCTCGAGCACCAGTCGATACAGACGCGCCGCATCGAGCCGGTGAACCGCTGGCCAGCGATTCTTGCCGTCGCCCACGTACGTGGAGAAGCCCTGCTCGCGCGCGACTCGGATGAGCTGCGGAACGAAGCCGTGATCGCCATCGCCGTGGACCGACGGTGAGAGCCGCACCACGCTCGCGCGCACGCCCGAGGCCGCCGTCGCGAGCCCGGTCTCTTCCGACTTGCGCGGAAATGTGGAGCTGGGTGCATCCTCTTCGGTCGCGGTGCGCCCCGGCGTCACGGCCATGGTTCCGGAGGTGACGACCAAGGGGCGGCCCGAGCCCGCGAGTGCGGCGCCGAGCGCCTCGATCGCGCGCTTGTCCGTCTCGCAGTTGGCTGCGAAGTCGGAAAAATCGTGAATGAATGCGGCGTGGATGACGCCATCGGACTTAGCCGCTCCGCGCTTCAGGCTGTCGAGATCCGCGAGCGCACCACGATGCACCTGGGCGCCCGCGGCCGTGAGCGCCTTGGCGTTCTCTTCGGAGCGAGCGAGCCCGAGCACCTGATGGCCCGCGCCTAACAATTCCTGAACGATCGCCGAGCCGATGAAGCCCGTCGCACCGGTAACGAAGACACGCATGGGTTCTGTTCTCCTCTATGGAACGACAGCGGGCGCGTAACGCGTCGACTTCGTTCGTTTCCACGCCGAGAATATGGTCTATGCGCAGCGCGCAGCGATTGGGCGAACTTGGCGAAAATCGCTCGGCTACGCTGCCAAGAACGCCCAAGCCTCCCGCGCGGGCGGGCGGTATGATCCAGCGCATGCCTTTGTCCTCGCAACAACACGGACCCGTTCGGTTCGATTTCCATCGACCGACGTCGCTTCCCAACGTGTCGGTGCTGCGCATCACGAGCGAACGCCATCTCTCGTGCTCCGTTCCGGCAGGGTTTTCTAGCGTGTTTCACCTTGCGGGGCGTTCGGAGTGGGCCATGCGGAGCGCGCGTTGGACGAGTGCTCCCGGGACGGTCGGCGTGAAGATTCCTGGCGAGGTCTACACCGAGCGGGCGCGCGACGGCATCGCGCAGTTCCAGGTTGTAAAGTTCGATGATGCGCTCATCGAGGACGCGCGCGCCGCTCTCGACCTGCGTCTCGGAGCGCCGAAGGACAACGCGATCGACGGCAGCGACCCGCGCGTCCGGCCGCTGGTCGCGCTGCATCGACGCCTGCTCGACGACGAGACATCAGCGGCGTTGGAGCAGGACCTGTGCGATGCGATCAGCGCCTTCTTGGAACTGACCAGCGTCGACGGCGGAGCGTGTGTCCCGACGACAGCGTCGAGCGCCGTGGCGCGCGCCCGTGCCATGCTCGATGCACGCATCACCGAGACGGTCACGCTCGACGAGCTCGCAGCCCACGCGCGCCTCGACAAATACCGCCTGTGTCGTGCCTTCCGCGACGAGGTGGGCCTGCCGCCACACGCCTACGTGACTCATCGCCGCATCAGCTTCGCGCAGACTCTGCTGGCGCGTGGGCTCTCACAGGCCGAGGTTGCAGCCAGCGTCGGCCTCTACGATCAGAGCCAGCTGCACAGGCACTTCAAGCGCATCGTCGGCGTGACGCCGGGTGCTTACGCCCACGCTGTGCGCTGATCGGGCATGCCGGCGAGTGAGTCGAGCACGACGCGTTCCCTGGGCGGCTGGCGAAGAACTTGCTGAGCGACGAAGGGCAACGCTCAAGTGGGCTAGCGCTACAAGCGACGATGATCAGTGCGACGGCGACGGCGACATTACAGTTCGCAGCGTAGACTCGGGTCGCGGACCGAGTGCAGCGCGAAGCAGCGACACAAGTCGAACAGCTGTGCCCCAGTCGGAGTCAGGAACACGTGTTAGTCACCTGTTCTGCAGCCGCGTCCAGATGGACCCGACAGTCCAGCGAGTGGACATTTGGTATGCAGGACAGCTCGTGCAGAGCCTCGATCGACCACAAGAGGCCCCGCGGCTTGAAGTACGTGCGTCGCGTGAGAGGCGGGCGTTGCTGTCGATCTCGTATGATGAGCTCGAATTGCCGTTCGCCCTGGCGACTGCACAGGCCAGGCCTGGACCCGCTCAAGAGGACGAGAACGAGGTGTGTGATCTTACGTGGCTGTCACAGCGCGTGTCGTCGGGCGTGTGGCCGTTCGTTCACGACCGTTGTTGGAACAATGTCGACCATGACCGTCTGACGAACACAGTGCCGATGCACGGCCACTACCTATTCATAGGCAAGCCCGCGTATCTCATCATCGATGGGCTATAAAATACCGATCCGGCTGCCGAACGATGCCCCCGAAGATTCCCCCTAACGGCGCACCGCGACATCGAACCGCAGGCACCGGCAAAGCCAAGCCCGACGCAAAACAGGAGGCTGCCTTGCGCGAACCCGTCGGCACCGGCACCGGCCAGGACACGCAAGCTCCCGCCGCCGCAACAGCAGAGGCAGCGACAGCTCCCGGGAAGGCAGCTCCGCCGCACGACGGGGCTCTCGAGCTCTCGCGTTTTAATGTCGCCTATGCGCCGGACGCGATCGCTGCGTATTCGCTCAGTTGTCAGTTGTCAGCGGCGCCGTTCGCAATCCAGGTGCGGATTCGAGCGATGTCGTCCGCTGAGAGTGGCGTCGTGGGTGGCATCCGCGCGCCGCAAGGCGGCATCTCGGCGACCTTCAGGTAGAGCAGGCTCTTGTCTGGCTCGGTTGGCGTGACCAGGCTCAAAGCTGAGCTCACACACTCCGAGCCGCTGGCCACCTGTTGCAGCAGCGAAGTTCGAACGGCGGCTGGAGTGCCCCCACTGATGCTAAAGCTTCCGCCTGTCGCAGTGCCTGTGTGACACACCGGACCGGCGCAGCGCTTAGACAAGATGTCAGTGTAGATCGAGGAGAACGTACTGTTGGCAGCTGAGACGCCCGAGCCGCCACTGCCTGCGGCTGCGCTAGGCCCCCCCGCTGCTCCGCTTGACCCCGCCGACGGCGGAATTGCCGCTCCGGAGAGTCGCAGCGCGACGACAACGCCCGCAGGATCAGTATTTCCAACCGGGAAAACGATCGTGTCACCTGACACGGACGGCCACGCGTTGATGCCGCCTGGCGCTGTCCAACGCCAAACCTCCTTGCCGGTCTTTGCGTCGTAACCGAACACCTTACCCTGGATGGTCGCTGTGAGGACCAAGTCGTTCACGACGGTCGCACCTCCAGTCGGGTCGCCCTCGACCATCACGTCCCACAGCGTCTTGCCGGTCGCTGCGTCGATAGCGACCAACTCGCCGTTGTTCGTACCCGTCTCACTGCCAAAGTAGGCTGTTTGATTGGCCGAATACATCGTTGGCGCGTTCAGCGTAGCCACATAGATTACGCCGTTGGCGAGTGCTGGAGGCGTAAGCACTCCGCCGAACGAACCGGGCAGCACGGAGGTAGCTGCGGTCAGCTCCGTGAGCTCATCGTTCTTGTGCACGCCGACCGGCACCGGGCCCCAGACCACCTCGCCCGTGTCGCGCCGATTCGCCCAGACTCGGCCTTCCTTGCCAGTGCTGATCACCAAGGGCATCCCCCCGACGTCCGCCAGCATCGTGTGGAGCTCATCGCGGTCGAACAGGTCGTGTTCGATGTGCTGATGGTGCCACTGATGAGCGCCAGTGTGCACGTCGAGCACGAGGGTTGTGTCGGTATACAAATTCTTGCCTGGGCGGCTCATTCCGTTGGGCGCTTCGGGAGTTCCAGGGAAAGGCGCAGGATTCGCGATCGCCCAGAACACACGCCCGGTGTCGATATCGATGGAGGGTGGATACCAAGAGCCGCCACCCGAGTTAACCATACTGTTACCCCAGACATCGTTGGGCGATTCGATCGTGTCGAAACGCCAGAGCTCTTTACCCGTGTTTTGATCGAGCGCCTTGAGAATGCCGCGATCGCCCCCGGTATAGATCCCGCTCGTGCTGATCGGCACCGTGCTCACGAGCACCTTACCATCGAAGACCGTGGGCTGAATGTCGATGCCCGCCGTCATCGTGTCGACCACTTTATTGGTCCAGAGCTCCTTGCCGGTCGCAGCGTCGTACGCCACCACGGTGTCCGATCCACGAAGCCCGAATACTTTTCCCCAACCCAGCGCGACGCCGTTGGGTCCCGGGTTCAAAGTCGAGTCTTGCACCGTCCACTTCACTTTACCGCTGGCGAGATCGATGGCGTAAACGGAGCTCCACAGGTCCTCCATGTATACCGTCCCACCCGAAATCAGAGGTACAGTTGACATCTGGCCGTATCCGATAACCAAGCCTTGGGCTTGGACGCGCCACGCTTCCTTGAGTTGCGTGGCGTTCGTACTCTTGATGTTGGAGTCCTGGGTGAAGCGCGTGTTGTTATAGTCCCTGCCAGGAAGGGGCCACTCCGTCAGGGCTTGCGCGACCTCCGGAGGCACACCCGGGTTCGTCGCGACAGTGCTGGATGGCCCAGCTCCGCCTGCACCGCCCACAGCGCTGCCTGCCACGCTAGCGCCCGCAGTCGCGCCCGCGGCGCCCGGTGCCATGGCTCCGGCGCTGCTTGCAAGAGCACCAGCCCCGCTGCGGCCACCGGCTGCAACGCCTGGGTTGGCCAGTGCGGTCACGCCCGCACGGCCGCCTGCAGCGACACCCGCGCTGGAGGTTCCGCTCGCGCCCGAGCTCGCGGGAGGCAGCGCGGTCGCTGGAGCTCCAGTCGAAGTGCTCGCGGGCGCTGAGCTGCTCTTGCAACTCACGCAGACGCTGGCGGTCATCAAGCAAAGCCCGAAGAAGCTGCGTGTTTGCGCCCTCGATCGAAACATGACTATCCGGCGCAACATCATTGTGTCCTCCTCAACGTTCTTCCACCGCAACCGCGGCGCTACTATGGCTTGGTGGGCCGGATATTTACAGAACGGGCTGGTTCTATATGCTGAAGGCCGAACGCGGCCAATGACTGCCCGTCGGAGGCCAAGACCGATTGTCTGCGTCGCAGATAGCCGAGCATAGGGTGCACCAGCGGAAGTAATCCCCGTCGAAACTCCGGACGAGGTTACACAACATGTCTGCTCGGCTGGTGTTCTCCGTAAATCACACTCCCTGCCCCGCCGAACCGGCAATCGTTTCCGCGCGGCGCACCTCGCCATCCGCCGCACCCACTTCAGAAGCGGCACCGCTCACGCACTCGTCTGAGTCACACATGGCACTGGACCTGCCCGGGCAAGGATCTCGGCGATCACGCAACGTTTGTCGTGCGGCTCCGACTCAGTCGACCAGACCAGGCTGCGACACCCACAGACTCGAAACGCGCGGCCGCCTCTCGGTGATTGCGCCAGCGTTGCACCATCGCTTGCTGGAGCTTTCCTCGAAAGAAGAACCGGCGGTCGGTCGCTCCATCATCGTTGAGGGGAGGGGCGCGCACTTCGATCCGGACATCGTCGATGCCTTCATGAGCATCACCGAACAGTTTCGGGATATCGCCCTGCGACACGCCGACGGCGACGAAGCCCTCGCCACCGAAGCCGAGCGCTTGGCCACGGCCGTGGGCGAGCCGCGTTGAGCTGAAGTGACATGACAACTGGGACTTGCAGGCTTTGTCCCGGATGTGTTCTCGAACGAACAGAGGCCCGCAGACGGGTTGAGACGTGTCAAGGTAGTGCCGCTGATGGCCGCACCGCGGATTCCGCAGCGGAACTGTCACGGCAGGCCGGCTTTCACCCACTCGGGTGGCCGGGCTCTCAGCGTGGCGGAATCTTCCCGAGAAGCAGCCGCGCGCGACGCAGCACTGCCCCCGCACCGACACCCCGGCGGTTTAGCTGGCTCAGCGCCGTCAGCCGTGCAGTCGCATCTTGCAGCCGGCCCGCCCGCTGCAGCGCCTCGGCCGCCAACAGCTGCCCCTGCAGCGCGTAGTGCTCGAAGCCCGGCCGACCCAGAGTGCGCCCCGGATCTTGGAGACTGCAGTGGTTCAGGGTCCACTTGTTGTTGAAGTCGGCGATCGCAGCGTCGGTGTGACTCTGCGCCATCGCAAGCTCACCCCGTGCCATGTACAGCTCCTTCTTCTGATATGCGTGTTTTGCGTCAGCTGACTGCGCCTCCAGCTGAGTGAGCAAGCTTTCCGCTTCTGGCAGCTTGCCCAAGCGACTCGCAATCACCGGGCGCAGGCCGAGCACGCGCAGCACCAGTCGCGGAGCAACAGCGCGGGCTTGCTCGGTCAAAGACGCTGCGATCGTCTCCGCCTCGCTCCAGCGACCGAGCTCGAACGCGATCTGCAGGTCTAGCAAGCTGCGCTTCAGATCCGCCTTCGCGTCTCCGGCGGACGTGGTCTCCTCGAACACTTTATGCGCTTCGTCGATGCGCGACTCCGCGACGAGCGCCCAGATCAGCACCTGCCGCAGCTCGCTCTGGCGATTCGGATCCGTCATCGCAGCCGCAGCTTGGCGGAGGATCTCGATGCCCGCGGGCCACTGATCACGACTGAAAGCAACGCTGGCCAGGCCCTCGTACGCCGAGCTCGACGTCGGATCCAGCTCGAGCACGCGGCGAAAGCTGCGCTCGGCCGCATCGAGCCTGCCCGCCATCAGCTGCACCTCCGCGAGCGTCTCGAGCGCGGCACCGCGTTGCGGCGTCAGCGCAACCTGCTGCTCGGCCATGGCCAATGCATCCGACCAACGCGCGTCCTCGGCGTACAGATAGGCGAGCGCGTCGCGCGCGCCGCTACACTCGTGGCACAGGACGACCACGCGCTCGAAAGCCTCGCGAGCCATACGCTTGTCCAG